>Ga0310786_10011516_pt1 | contig 11030 bp, 13 predicted proteins | sample AusTroGonzalo_MG_FD_203881 | JGI IMG/M metagenome (GOLD analysis project Ga0310786, IMG submission 203881) | Bovine rumen microbial communities from tropical cattle in Woodstock, Queensland, Australia - Gonzalo_03 (v2) (version 2) | ecosystem: Host-associated > Mammals > Digestive system >...
AGATCCTACTGTTCCTTCATGGGCAAAACAACCTACTAAACCGTCTTATACGGCACAAGAAGTCGGAGCTTTACCTAATGATATAGTTATTCCTAATCCTGCTAGTATTATTGATGATACAGCTGGAAATGGAGATACTTCAAAAGTATGGAGTGCTGATAAGGCCGAAGAAGAGGTAGAAAAGAAGTATGAAAAACCACAGAACGGTATTCCTGTTGAAGATTTAGATTCTTCTTTAAAAAATTTAATAGATTCAATTGATAAAAGAGTTTTTGCAGTAAAAAAAACAATAAATGTTAATGAATATTACAGCAATTTAAACCGCACTCACACTGGTGTAATTGGTATAGAAGATGGTTTAAAAGATGCTCCTACCGAATTTGATATAGCACTTCCTTTAAAAACCATTAATTTAGAAGATTCCAATTTGCCATATATTCGTTCCTTCGAAAAAAGAACAAATATAACAGTTCGTCAATATAATACAAAAAATATTTTTAACTCAGATTTATTTTTAAATGAAGATGGCGAAGAATTATTAGGGGTAACAATAAATGTTCCTGGCGACGGAAGAATTATTTTTACTGGTGAACTTGCTCCTGATCCAGAAATTGGAGACACGATTATAGTATCTTCTGAATATTTTACGTTACCTTTTGGATATTATAGAATAGGAATAAAAGGTGCTCTTTATGGGTGGCCCATCCCATGTGGGTTTAAATTAGTAGATTCAGATGGCAATATAATAGTTGATTCTTCTGCTCAGGATCAATCTTTTTTATTGGAAAAAGATACAGAATGTTCTTTTCATGTTTTGTATGCAAGTTCTATGGATTATTGGGAAGTTGTTCCGTTTATTACATTAAGTGATCAAGATATAAATAGTAATTGGCTTGAAAAGAATGCTATTAAGTCTAACTTAATTAAAGAAATAACCATTAATATTCCTCAAGAGTATAATTTTTATGCAGGATATTTAACATCAGACGGTAAACTTCATAAAACTATGGAATGTATTGATTCTTATAACGGAGAATCAATAAATCATGGTTGGATTTCTAATGTTGAAGAAGACACAGACGACAATTCTCCGACTATTGGTTCAACTGTTATTTATCCTTTAACAAATGAAGTTGTTTACGATATACAATCAATAAACATAAAAACAGGTTTTGGTGATAACAGTTTCCTTGTATATGATAATGCAAAATTTAGTTTATTGTCTTATTATACAGATTTATCAAAAACAATTGATAATATTGTTTTAAATAAAGATGGAATAATAAAAAATTCTTTAACCATTGGAGACAGAAACCTTTATAGTAATGACCCTATTGGAACTAAAAGTATTTGTGTTGGTGAAGACAATGTTGCTTCAGGGTATGTAAGTGGCACATTTGGAAATTATAATAAATCTTATGGTTTTTGTGATTATGGTATTGGATATGGTAATGAAATTAAAAATAACTATTCGTATTGCGTTGCTCTTGGAGAGTATAATAAAATAGGATATGATACTGTTCAAGAAATGGAAGACTTAATAGATTTCTATGGTGGAAGTTCCAATATTGCTTTAGGTGACTCTAACTATGTTCTTGGAAGTTATAATGTCGCTCTTTCATATGGCAATTATGTTGCTGGTTATTATAGTATAGTTGGCGGATATTATAATTTTGGAAATGGTAGTTATAACACTGTTTTTGGATATAACAACATATCAACTTATACGAATGTTGGAACTAACTATTTATATAATTTTGTTACAGGTTATTACAATAGATCAACGGGAAGTCAAAATGTTGTTTTTGGTGCAAATAATAAAATTTATGGATCGAATACTATTGCTTTTGGAACATATCTTGAGTCGTATTTAGATGATGTTTTAATTTTAGGTAATTATAATATAATAAATGAACCTGTTGATAAAGAAGATTATATAGAGTGGCAACCAAATAGATATTACGAACAAGGACAAAAAGTATATATAGACTGTGTATATCCGAGAAGTTTTTGGGATACTTCTACTACAAGATTATATTTTACAAGATCTTTTAGCGGGGAAGATTATGATAATTTTAATTATTGGACTTGGGATCGTGTAAAAAGTAATTATATTGAAATTTTTGGTAATGGCGATGGTTATAATCGTTCAAATGCAAGAACGCTTGATAGAAATGGTAATGAATGGTTAGCTGGAGGATTAACCCTTAACAATGGATCTATTACTGTAGGTAGTATGTATTCTACAACAGCAACTGGAACGATGGCATTTGCTTCAGGTTATGGATGTTCAGCTACAGGGGATTTAAGTTTTGTTATTGGTAGTGGAGCAACAGTAGAAGGATATAATGCTGCGTCTTTTGGTCCAGGAGGATTTAACAGCGGAAATAATTCGATTATCGTTGGTTCTGGCGTAACGAATTATGGTATTAATGCTATTAACGTTGGCGCAGGTAGTATTTCAAAAGGACAAAATAGCGCTACTTTCGGACAAGATCTTTGTAATATAGGAAATGTTTGCTTTGTATTTGGTCGATATAATAAACCAGATTTAGGCGAGAACTACGAAGAATGGCAACAAAATCATGAATATCATGTTGGAGATGTTGTAAGAACTATATGGCAATATGGTTCTGAAGACCGAGGTTATATTTATTTCCCTAAAATTTTTAGATGTATTCAAGATAATGTTGGTTCTGTTGTAACTTCTGATGACTGGGAAGAGAATACATATTCATATTTAAATTATGCTGAAATTGTCGGTGGTGGATATTCCAATTCAGATAGAAGAAATATTCGAACTTTAGATTGGGAAGGAAACCAGCGTTTAGCTGGTGGTTTATATCTTTATTGTTCTGAGTATGATCCTAATGGATATAGAGTTCCTGTAGAGTATGGTGATTCATCTTCTTCTTATCGTAGTTTTGCTTTTGGTCCTGACTGTGTTGTTTTTGCTGGACATAGCACGGCATTTGGTTACTATAACAATTCTTATAACGATAAAGAATTTGTATTTGGAAAATACAATATTTCGCCAAATGAAAGAATAACTCTTACAACTTCAAATGTTGATGAATGGCAACCAAATAAAGAATATAAATATGGAGAAGCTGTTTATTGTGTTGATAATGGAGTTACAACATTTTATGTTTGCCATAACAACGTCCCAGCTATTTTAAGACCATCTACGGATTATATACATAATTTCTGGGTACCTTATGAACTTGATCAAAACGACGATCCTTCTTTAATCGATTACTGGTCAGATTCTATTACTTATTTACAAAATGATATAGTTAAAGAATCTATAAGTGGGAGAATATTCTATTATAGATTTAACGGAAATCCTGCTTCTCAGATTTTACATCCGTCAACTGCTGGTTCTTATTGGCACTCTATGCCTGAAGGGTATTCAGCAATGAAGCCAAGTAGATTTGCTGAGATTGTTGGTAACGGTAACAATGAATGGGCTTGTGATAGATCGAATGCTCGTTTACTTGACTGGGATGGCAATGAATATCTTGCAGGTACTTTATTTGTAAGAAGTAATTCTTATGGTGAGAACGGCATAGAAGTTGTTACTAAGGAAGATAAAGCCACTGATTCTACACTTGGTCTTGTTAAAGTTGGAGACGGTGCTCAATATGGCATTACAATGCTTTCAGATGGAACATTACGTACTCTTCAAGCTTATAATGCTCAAATTAAAGAAGGTACAAACGCTTATCGTCCTATTGTCCCAGAAAAACAAGATGTTGCTGTTTTCTATGGATTTGCCAAACTTGCTGGCGTTGATTTAAAGAATAGTAATACTCCTGTTGGTACATATCCGCAAGAAGCTAAAACAGCTATTCAGAACATGTTAGGTATTGAATCAGATATTCCTTTAGTTGAAGAGATATCTAGTTCTACACCTTCTATTGCTGGTATGCCTAATGTAAGATATAACTGTGGCACTTGTTCTTTATTAACAATTACACCACCTGCTGCTGGCAGTATTGTAGTTAGATTCCATAGCGGTTCTACTGCTACAGTATTAACAGTTCCTAATACTGTTAAATTCCCAGCTTGGTTTGATCATGCTAGTCTTGATGTTGATACAACTTATGAGATTATTATTACTGATGGAATATATGGAGGGATTATGTCATGGGCAGATTAACACATACAGTTAGCGGGGATGTCGCCTCTTTTCGGGCGGCATCCCATATCCCTCTTGAGAGTCTGAAATTTCATTTTCTGCCAAAGCAGGAAGGTTCAGGAGATCCATCGCCCACAAACATTCGTCCGATTACTGGATGGACGGGGTTGAATGGGAGACAAGATGGGAAAAATCTAATAGATATTAATTCCTTGACTGGAACTAACAAAGTTTGGTGGAAAGGTTCTGTTATAAGTGGTTATCCAAATCATTGTGTGACACCAAAAATTCCTGTTAAACCTGGTGTTGCATATCGGTTAAACCGGAATAGCGCATCTCAAAGTTATGTGTGCTATTTTGATAAAAACGGAGATTATGTTGATCAACAAACATGGGATGATTATGTTCCGTCAAGAATTATTCCAGATAATGTGTATTTTGTAGGAATAACCATAGGCACTGAATATCTCACAAATCCGAAACCACAGTTTGAACTTGGTACGAAGGCTACTGGTTATGCTAATTATATTAACCCAAGATTATTTCCTGTTGCTTTTCCTGTTTACACAAAGAACTTATTTAATCCAAGATGTCCAATGATTACTAATCAATCAAAATTCTCATTAAATGGCGATAAAATAACACAAACAGGCTCTGACGATAGAGGATGGAAAGACGATGATAGATTCCCTCCTATAAATCTTCCTGCTGGAACTTATACATTATCTTGTTCTGATGGAAATGCTATAAATTTTATGACAAGCGTTGATGGGTACACGGAAGCTACTCGTTTTAATAATGGCGTTGGAACATTTACTATCGGAGAAAATGTCGGAATTAAGTTTAAGCATACTGCATCTTCATATCCTGCAATATTTACAATTCAAATCGAATCTGGAAACCAAGTAACTGATTATGTTCCGTTTTTATACGGTGGCACATGGTTTGGCGGACATTATGATCCTGTTGTTGGCGAATTGGTTTATTCATGGCGAAAGTTTAAAGTAAAGGATTATGAATGGACATATAAACCAGGGAATCATAGATTCCAAACATCGCTTTCATCTGGTGAAAAAGCAAACGCATCTGGTTCGTGGACAAATTTTGCTATAAGTGACTCTTATAAACAGTCTGATCAACAAGGATATCAAGATTTAATGGTCGCTACATACAGCGATTATTATATTTATATCCGTGATGATTCGTATGAAAATGCTGATGATTTTGTTGAAGCAAGAGGCGAAGTTGAAATTGCTTATGAATTAGCCAATCCAATCCATATTCCCATCTCTGCCCAAGACATGAAAGCCTTCCTCGACCACAACAACTTCTGGTCGGATGCGAATGATATTACGGAAGTGACTTATGAAGTTACCGAGTCGAAGGATATTTTAGCTACTCGTAAGAGAGCTATGATGGAAGAGAGTGGGCATCATAGGATTGTAAATTGGAATCAGATACAGGTTGATGGTAATTTTCAAGATATTGATAATTGGGAAGGTAGTTCTGGATATAATACCATATCAATTTCTGATGGGGTCATGACATGCACATGTACCACACAACCAACGCAGTTTTATCAAACTGGTTTTAGAACTAAAAATAAAGTTGGTTTCTTGTCTATTCCATATAATCATAAAATTCTTGTTTCGGCATACCTACGATGTTCTACTGAGACAAGAATTAGAATATATGGTCTTGTTAGTAACACTGGAAATACATATATTTATCAATATAATCAAGGAAATGTTAATGTCCCTGCAAATACCTGGACAAGATTTATTGGCTTTATTGGTGATCGTCCAGAAACGCCTCCATCAAGTGCAAATGATGTTATAATTAAAAGATTTAAGCCTTGTATTGTAGGAAAAAACAGTGATATGTCCACAATACCTAATGGTACCACATTCGATTGTAAAAACTTTATGGCTTTCGACCTCACTCAAATGTTCGGGCTTGGTAATGAACCTCAAACCGTAGCCGAGTTTGAACGAATCTGTGTCATCAACGGCATAGACCTTACTACTTATCAGCCTTATGATGCCGGTTCAGATAGGTGGCTGATTATACCGTAATTTTGTGCTAATGCGCTTTGTTGAAAGGAGTAAATAAAATGGCTACAAGAAAAAGAGAAATTTTTATTGTTCGTGCAGAAGTAATTGATGCGAATTACAATCTTGGTTCACTCTCCAATTATCCTAAGAAGTTTGACTCTGAATCTTCAACTTATAATGAGAGTGTTGATAGATGTGCAGATTGTTTGCTTGACGCTACTGCTGAATATGACTCTACTGAAGCAACAATCATCCGGGCCATTAAGAGTTCCGGGCGTATTGCACAGAAGTGTTCGCTCGAAACTTATGATGGTCGGAAAATCCGTCACTACGAGGTTGGTTCTATCCCTGACGTTGTTGTACCTGATCCTGAACCAGAAGAGCAGAACCAACCTGAATAATTAAAAACATTGAAAAGTTAAAATATTAACTACTTCGCTTGAAAGTAGGTGATTAAAGTGACTGAAATCATAAAAAGATTTGTAGAAAAAGTCCTTTTAATTAAAAATCTTAATCCAAAACGGAGAGAGCCTGGAGATGGTTCTGATGGATATTGCGACTGTATTGGTTTAATTATAGGAGCAGTAAGAAGATTAGGATTAAAATGGACTGGTATTCATGGCTCTAATTGGGCTGCAAGAAAAGAATTTGTAGAATTGAAAAAAATCAATTCTATATCAGATTTAAAATATGGTGATGTTGTCTTGAAAGGTCGTCCAAAGACAAATGAAAAATGGTCATTGCCTTCAAGATATAAAAAAGGAGGAAAATATTATAACGGGGACTTAACAGATTATTATCATGCTGGTGTAGTTACCCAAACTAATCCTTTGAACATTACTCATATGTCTGACAAAATGACAGTTGATACAAAACTTGGTAAATGGAACTATCATGGAGTTTTAAAGCTTTTAGCTAATAACTCAAATGATGTTACTCCTGTTCCATCTCTTACGCCATCCAGTGGAAGTGAAGCAGTTGTTGTTGCAACCTCTGGCTCTTCTGTTAATATGCGTATACAGCCTAAGATAAGTGCAGCATTGTTAGTAAGAGTTCCTCTTGGTAAGACTGTCAAAATTATTTCTCCCGGTGAAGAATGGGCTAAGATATCATATAACGGCAAAACTGGTTATATGATGGCTAAGTTCCTTGATATCATCGGAGACGGAAAGGGAGAATTTTAAGGTAGGTGGTTCTAATGGAATATGCAAGGGTCGTTGATGGCACACTGAATATGCGTTCAGACACCGATATCAAATCTAGTAGAATCACGAGCATCCCAAATGGTTCTAGAGTGACTGTTTTGGATAAAGGTGTTGTATGGGCAAAAATAAGTTATAAATCTTATACTGGCTATGCAATGGTTAAATACTTAAAGTTCGAAAACAACAATGAGGATGATTTTATTACGCTTAAAATCTCTAAATCTTGTGCCAACGAACTTTATGAAGCTCTGAAAACGTTACTAGAGGTATAGGGGTGAATCTCATGGGTGAGATATCTAAGGCTGTAGGTCAATGGATTGTTGCTAACGTTGGCTGGTCTATTATCATTCTTTTATTCGTTCTTTCATGTTTTTTCAAGATAGCTAAAATAGAGATCGATCCCTTGAGCTGGGTGTTTGGATGGATTGGAAAGGCTCTTACTCAGAATATAAGTAAAGACCTTGCTTCGTTTAGAGAAGACACTCAAGCAAAATTTGACGAAGTTAAAGCTGATAGAGCTGAAAAAATCAAAGAACTAAAGCAAGATTACAATGATAAAATTTCCGATCTTCGTAATGATTTAGATACTTTTGAAGTTAATACGAATCGGAATATTGATGAACTAAGAATAAATACTAAAACAAACCATGAAACTTTTAAACAAAGATTAGATGACATGGAAAAGTCTAATGACATGCAAACAGTGCGTCAAATAAAAATTCACGTACTTAATTTTGCTAATTCATGTATGAATGGAGTTAAGCATACTGTTAAAGACTTTCGTAATATCATCAAAGAGAACGAGGAATACGAAACATTAGTTGCAAAGTACAATCTTGTTAACGATGTTTACACTGACGACTTTGCTTATATTATGGAAATTTATCGTAAATGTAAGAAAGATCGAAGTTTCCTTATGGACAATGGGCAACCTTTTGATGATGATGATCTCGATAGTAAGTAAGGTAGGTGAAGCGAGATGGCTTCAAGAGCTGCTCAAAAAAATAAAAAAACATTTACTCAATATTCAAAAAAGATGGCCACTCGTGTGACTATCTTCTGGATGATATATCGTGTTGTTAACTTTATTATTGTTCTTATTCGTCCTGAAATAGCTAAAGCGCTTGTAGATTTAAGTGCTGGCGTAGATACCATTATGATAGTCAATATGTCTGTTTATACAGGCAACTCCGCAACAGAGAAAATTGCTATTGCTTTTGGTAAACGTAAGTCATTATATGACGAAGAAGAACAAGACGACGAAGATGAAGAAGAATCGAATGGTTAAGAAAGGTGGATTATTATGAATTTTATTGTTGAGAATTGGCAGACTATTGTTGGAGTTATTGCATTTGTTGCAGTAGGTGTTGCTGTTGCTTTCCTGTATCGTAAGAATCAGATTAATGCAGAGTCTATTGACATGCTGATTGAATATCTCGATACTATTGATGATGGTGATGGTATCGTTCCTCTGCTTGCCGGATACGCCAAGAAAGCTGTCACAGCAGTTGAGCAGATGGTTAAGATTGGTCTTCTTGTCAAAGAAAACGAAGTCAGAAAAGATAAGGCTATGCAGATTGTTGAGGAACTTGCTCTTGCCGATGGTATTGAGCTTTCCGAAGATGACAAGATTGCAGCTGATTATCTGATTGAATCTGAAGTGTTTGAGATGCGTAAAGCGTAAAAAAAAAATGGGGATGCTCGAAAGAGCACCCCCATATACAAGGGATGAAGTCTTTCGACTTTGTCCCTTTTTTAATCCGTTTTACGTTCTACGTCCCAATAATTCATTCTAAGCATTCGCATTAGTTTTCTTTTAAATCGACGACCACAGCATTTATGTTTACAAGCCCACTTATACAAATCATCATAAGCTTGTTTTACTCTTTCAGTCATTATTTATCAACTCGTTAACAATTTCTTTAGCTTCGTCTGAAAGAGGCTCTTCGTCTTCGAGATACATTTGTAAAGTATGTTCTTTAGCGCTTTTGTCGTCTAAGCGATTTAAAATGTCAATTAACTGTCTTTCAGTATCAATCACTTTATTCGTCTCCTTTATAAATGTTGAGACACCCAAGCATCTTCATCTTTACTTAAGATGGGATTATAAGTTTTATTATACGCAGGTGGAACTTTTATCCATGCTATTACATAATCCGTTATATCTTCGTCTTTCCAGTATTCTGAAGTACAATAAAATCTTGGTTTTCTAGAATATGGACGGTTTTGCCATACACAAGGAACTACAAAATTTTCCATTTCAGAGTTACCAAATACTGTGCAAAGATAATCGCCTTTTTCTTTTGGCATTTCTTCTGTGCGCCAGTTGTCTATTATTCCTTTTTCGAATGGACGATTATTCCATTTTTCAAGTGCTTCTTCTTGTGAATTGTAGTGTTTTTTTCAAGTTCCGGCCAAGACAATAAGAATCTTTGCAAGTTGGAATGTATACATATGGTCTACCAGGATACGTTAAACCGACACCATCGCCGGATTGGATTATACACGCTTCTTTACCGCAAAATGGACATGGTTTTAATTCAGTTTTCATTTTCATCTAAATAAATTTTCCCGTCCCAAAATGGAGCAAAGAATATTCTAAAAATCCAGAAAAGAAAGTTGTTACATGTCATATCACATGAGTCACTGTTTTCTGTAGTTTCAACAGTAAAACACGGAAACATTGCATATCCTTTAATTTTCTTCTCTCCCATTTTAATTCACCACCTCATGTAAACACAGTTTTTAGGGATGTCTACATTCCAACCCCACCTATACTCATCTGTTATCCATTGCTTGATACTTTTTAAAGCTTCCAACGAAGATTCAACTCCGCCCCATTTGTTATCTGGTTCAAGATGTTTATACTTTTGAGGTTCGTTTGTAAGTTCGTCAATCCCACGATTAACCTTTTCTTCTACAAAATCAAGAGGATACCATTCTCCTTGTGTATAATCCCAATTCATAGATTCAACAAAAATAGGACGATTATTATACGTAGGAGAAGAAAATTCTGGCTCTCCAATAACAGCATAACAATCTTCAATTCCTGCTACTTTTACACCAAATCTAATATCATAACTCATTTTATTCGTCCTCTACTTCTTTGAAAAACCAAGACCCAAGATGCCCTATTTCTTCTTTATCGTTTTCAAATAAAACATCTTCAACGTCTCCATAACCACACTTCGCTACTATTTTATACTTTTTACCTTCTGTAATGCCTAATTCTTTAACAGTTTTCTTTGCGACTAATTCTCCTAAGTAACCAGCGCATTTAATTCCTGTATATGGATGGTCATCAATATTCTTTGTCAGAACGCTCTTTTTAAATTTAATTTCTGAATGTTTCTTTTCTTGGAGAGCTTGTAATGCTTCGTTTAGCATTTGTTTAGTTTCATTTCCCCATCCAATACATGCCATTTGACGAACCGCTTCGTCTCCTGCTTTATCTAACGCATGATTGATGCAATGAACAAAACAAGAAACTCCTTGATATTTTCGAATCCATTCATTATATTCTGGTACTGTCATTTTATTTGCCACCTAAACATTTTATTAAAACTATAATTAATCCTATAATCGGAGAAAGAACGACCCAAGTAACACAAAGTCCAACGAAACCTATAT
>Ga0310786_10011517_pt1 | contig 11030 bp, 6 predicted proteins | sample AusTroGonzalo_MG_FD_203881 | JGI IMG/M metagenome (GOLD analysis project Ga0310786, IMG submission 203881) | Bovine rumen microbial communities from tropical cattle in Woodstock, Queensland, Australia - Gonzalo_03 (v2) (version 2) | ecosystem: Host-associated > Mammals > Digestive system >...
TGTAAGTCAGGGACTGAAGTTCCGGGTGTATCAAAACCGTGATGTGGAGTTTCTCGATTTACGTGATTCCAGTGCTATGATGGCCTATTGCCGCTCATTGAGTTTTGTACTATGTAAGGCCTGCTATGACCTCTTTCCCGACTATCGTGTCTACATGGAACACCCCATTTCTGGTGGTGTGTTCTGTTCGGTGAAGAAACCAGATGGTCGTCGAATCACAAAGCAGGAACTCAAGCGAATCCGTGTCCGTATTCAAGAACTGATAGATCGTGACACACCCTTCCGCCGTAATGAGGTGCAGACTGATGAGGCGATTCGCATCTTTAAGGATCGTGGTTATGACGACAAGGTAAAACTCATCGAGACGAGTGGACAGGTTTATGTCGACTACTATACGTTGGGTGAGACGGTGGATTACTACTACGGATGTCTTCTGCCTTCTGCTGGATATATCGATTTATGGGGGCTTGAACCCTATCATTCAGGCATGTTGCTTCGTTTGCCCGACATGGAGAATCCAAGTAAATTGATGCCGTTGGTCGATCAACCCAAGACTTTCCAGGTGTTCTCGGAGAACTTGCGATGGAATCTCATTATGCGTTTGAATAATGTAGGCGATGTGAATCATGCTTGTCTCAATGGCTATGCCAGCGAACTGATTCAGGTGTCGGAGGCACTGCAGGAGAAGAAGATTGTGCAGATTGCCGAGGAAATCGAACGTCGATATAACGACACCACTCATCCACTGCGTATAGTTCTGATTTCCGGCCCTTCTTCAAGTGGTAAGACTACCTTCTGTAAGCGTATATCAGTACAGCTCAAAGCATGTGGACTTCGTCCTATCTCCATGTCGACCGACGATTATTTCGTCAATCGAGTTGATACGCCACAGTTGCCAAATGGACAATATGATTTCGATAATTTTGACACTGTTGACCACGAAGCCTTGCAGCAAGATGTGATCCGGATGCTCCGTGGTGAGACCGTTGAGGTACCTGAGTACAACTTCAAGACGGGCATCCGTGAATACAATGGTAAGAAGATGCGATTGTCGAAAGGTACAGTTTTGCTTGTCGAAGGAATACATGCACTCAACCCTCGTCTTACGGACCAGATACCTGCTGAGAGCAAGTTCAAGATATTCATATCGACGCTGACCAGCATCAGTCTCGACAACCACAACTGGATTCCTACCTCAGACAACCGCCTTCTACGTCGTATCGTTCGTGATTACAACAAGGGAGCTTTCACTGCACGCGAGTCCATCAGCCAATGGCCAAGTGTGTGTGAAGCAGAACATAGATGGATTTATCCTTATCAGGAAGAGGCCGACGTGATGTTCAACTCAGCTCTGCTCATTGAGTTTGCTGTTCTTCGCAATCATGCGGAACCGATTCTTTCCAGTGTTCCCCGCAACTGTCCGGAATATGGTGAGGCGCATCGTCTGCTGAAATTCATCCATTATTTCACCCCTGTACCCGATGCCGAGATACCGCCAACCAGTTTGTTGCGAGAGTTCCTCGGAGGTAGCTCTTTCAAGTATTGATGGGACGTATCCTGTTATTCAATCCTTCGCATGAGATGGCGTTGGCAACCAATGCTGCACAGTACACACCTCCCAAGCAGATTCAGCAGATGGAGGAAGACCTCTGTCGCTTGCCTTTGCTATGGGCAGAGGAGGGTGATATTGTATTAACATCAACGTCAACGAAAACGTCAACTCTTCACTCTTCACTCTTCACTCTCAACTCTCCACTTCCTGCTCCTTGGGGTTGGAACAAAAGTGTCCGCAACCGTTTTCTCCGTCTGGGTATTGCTCCTTCGCTCATGCCTTCCGAAGAACAACTTGATTGTTGGCGTTCCTTTGCTAGTCGTGCTTGGGCAGCTGATTATTGTGACGTCTTTTATCGTAAATGTGAAGTAGAAGGATTGGTCCCTAACCATGTTGCTTTCATCCGTTCCAACGCCGACTACGAGGCTTGGTTGTCCAAGTATGGTTCAGTACCTTTTATCGTCAAGGCGGAATATTCAAGTAGCGGTAGGGGAAACAGAGTATTCAATGTACAAGGTTCAAGAGTTCAAGAGTTTAAGAGTTCTCCTCAACTCATCGATACCTTCTACGATAAAATGCTCGACTTTGCTATGGAATTCGTAGTTACCAAGCAAGCGGTGCAATATATAGGTTTGTCAGTATTCGAAACCTCACCTGAAGGTCGCTATGCCTTCAATTATCTCCGTTCACAACAAGAGTTACGAGAGATGGTCGTGTCACAGGTGCCTCATGCAAATGTGTTGGATCATCTTATCGAACAACATCTCCAACTCCTTTCAGAACGCTTGCTGGGTCAGTACGAAGGGATTGTCGGCATCGACATGATGGTTGTGCGAGGGGGATTGATTCACCCCTGTGTGGAAATCAATCTACGAATGAATATGGGTGTCGTAGCCATTAAACTCTATGAGAGAGGTCTGACCTCTCTTTCTCGTTCGCTTTATGGAGGTCAGTTCTTCTATCCTGTTATCGAAGACGGAAAATTCTTTATTGCCTACACACCAACCCCTATATCTGCGCAATGAATAGGGTGGCTTTATGGCGCGAAGGGGCAAAGGACAACTTAAATCGTCAATAGTAAATGGTCAAATGGTAAATAATTCGTACCTTTGCACCCGTTTTTAGGAAGATTAAGAAAAAATAATGCCCAAACGGGGCATAGAAGACAGTTAAAAGTATGAAGAAAATTGAGTTGGGAAAAGTTTTTCAGCCGAAATTTTTCCATTTGTTTAATAAAGGCTATTACAACAAAAACAAATTTACATCCGACCTTATTGCAGGTATCATCGTTGGTATCATTGCGCTGCCATTAGCGATTGCTTTCGGTATTGCCAGTGGTGTGACACCTCAACAGGGACTGATTACTGCGATTATTGCAGGTTTCCTTGTCTCGTTCTTTGGCGGTAGTCGCTTCCTGATCGGTGGTCCTACAGGTGCTTTCATCGTGATTGTTGCAGGCATCGTATCACAATACGGCCTGCAAGGTCTGACCATTGCAACCATCATGGCAGGTGTGTTCCTCATCGTCATGGGGCTTTGCCGTATGGGTGCCATCTTCAAGTTCATCCCATATCCTATCGTCGTAGGTTTCACTTCTGGTATTGCTGTGACGATTTTCTCTACCCAGGTAAAGGATTTTTTAGGTATCACAGCAGCTATTCCTTCTGGTTTCATCCCTCAGTGGACGGCCTACATACAGAACATTTCCAACATCAATTGGATTGAGGCAGCGATGAGTTTTGGCTGTCTCTTGATTATCATTATCTGGGGGCGTTTCATCAAGAAAATACCAGGCTCACTGATAGCATTGGTCGGTGGAACACTTGCATCAGTGTTGCTGGGTCAGTATGCTGACATCCACGTTGCTACGATTGGCTCTAAATTCCCGGAATTGGCCAACGGACTTCCCATGCCTTCTCCTGTAGCGCCAACAATGGATTATGACACCATCAAAGGATTGGTCTCTCCTGCATTTACAATTGCTATTCTATGTGCGATTGAATCCCTCTTAGCCGCAATGGTTGCCGATGGTGTGACGGGTAAGCGTCATGACTCGAATACGGAACTGATAGGACAGGGCATTGCCAATGTCGTTACTCCTTTGTTTGGTGGTATCCCTGCTACAGGTGCTATTGCTCGAACCATGGCCAGCATTAACAATGGTGGCAAGTCTCCGCTCACAGGTATCATCCATGCAGTTGTGCTGCTGTTGATTTATCTGTTCTTGATGCCATACGCCATATATATACCGCTGTCGTGTTTGGCTGCTATCTTGGTGATGGTGGCTTACAACATGAGCGAATGGCGTACGTTCAAGTATCTGTTGCGTGGTGATAAGTCCGATGTGGCTGTGTTGTTGATTACTTTCTTCCTCACCGTGATTGTCGACTTGACCGTTGCTATCGAAGTGGGTGTGCTGTTGGCAATTGCACTATTCGTACGTCGTGTGATGGAGACTTCATCCATCAATGTGATTGAGGAGGATACCATACAGGCTACTGAGAGCGATGAGGTTATTCATCCCGATGATATTGAACTGCTCGACATTCCTCAAGGTGTGGAGGTCTATGAGGTTAATGGTCCGTTCTTCTTCGGTTTGGCAAGTAAGTTTGAAGAATTCAATAATTTCAGCGATAAGAATACCAAGGTACGTATCATCCGTATGCGTAAGGTGCCATTCATCGATTCAACAGGTATCAATAACCTGCGTAACCTTTGCGAACGTACACAGAACAGGGGCATCCGTGTCATCCTGTCAGGTGTGAACGGAAAGGTACAACAGACACTGCTGAAATACGGTATTGACCAACTGGTGGGTCCTGATTGTATTCAGCCACACATCACACCTGCTTTGCAGCGTGCAAAGGAGATTATGGGTTGAGGGGTGCGTACGTCAGCAGTCTGACAGACGAGCACAGACCAGATGGCATTGGTGCCCACTGGTCATAACGAGTGTTTTTATAGTTGAGATCTACGACATTGATTTCATTGAACTTACGCCATTCTACACCTTCTCTGTCAAGTTTGCTGATACGATTGGCTCCGAGGTTACTTACCTCAATCTCTAATTTGTTTTTTCCTTTTTTGATGTATTTGGTGACATCTACACGATAGGGTACGGCAAACAAGGTAGCCACCTCTTTGCCGTTCAGTCTTACTCGTGCGGTCTCACGTACATCACCTAAATCCAGAATGAATGTGCCTTGGGTGATGTTGTTGCACTTGAATTCTGTCGTGTAAAGACCTGTTGCCATGGTTTCGTTGAGTACTTGCTCACTGAGTTCTGTCCACGACTTAGGTGTGTCCATCTTGTAGGTCTTTGTAATGACTGTTGGTGCAGAGGTGATAAACCGCAAAGTCCAATCTTTCAGTTCTTGACTACTTTCACTTTGTTGATCTAAATAAGAATATGGTGTGAGATTCGTGTTGTCGGTATCCGTCAGATACACAATGATGGATTCTCCAGATAACAACTGCATCCTGACTTCTGGCTGTCTGCCTGCTTGCCTAATGCTGGCTTTCCGTACCTCTCCATTCATGGGGTTATAGAAGGTGGCATATCTTGCCGCTTTACTCATCGTGACCCATTCGTCAATATCTTTGTCCTGTAAGTTACTGATGAAATAGATATGGTCTTGACCGTTTGCGCGTCGTATGCAACTCAGCCCTTGCAACGTACGCATCTGTTCAGGTATTGCTACTTGATTGATGACTGCATACTCTTGGGTGACGGTTACCTTGTTTTTCAGTTGCTGTAAGGTGTTATCGTAAGTCTTTTGAATATCCAGCCCTTTTAGTCCAGGTGCACTCTGTGGCAGATGTCCGATAAAGATAATCTTAGCTCCTTGTTGAGCTAAATCCACTAACTTCCGCAAAGTCGCAAGTGGCATAAACTGTACATCAGGAACCAATATCGCTGCATATCGATTACGGCCTGTTGTGGTCAGTTGTCCGTCCACCACGTTTGTCTTCATGAGATAGCGATCGGAGATGTAATCACAGTCGAAGCCTGCCTTGATAATGGCATCGATGCTTTTGATAAACTTTGGGGCACGTTCTGCCATGCTATGAATATCAAATTGTACCAACCGTCCTGGCTGCTCGTAAATCATGTCATAGAATGGCAGGTAAACCAGAATGTCATTGTCTGGTTCACCGTATTGCATAAAGGTCTGAGTGCGCTCAATGTATTTGAAGAAGGCTGGTGCATCGCGCCATAGGTTGTTGGTGGGCGACATATCGACTGTTGCATAGAACTTCCAACCTGGCCATGGGTCGTCTTTCGGGGTATAACAACTACCGTGGAAGAATACATGATTGACACCCGCTACCATCATCAAGTCGAAATCAGGTTTGCATTGTGAGAACGATGTGCGAAAATGTTCCGTCAACCAAGTGAAGGTCTCAGAAGAGGTAAACTGCTTTCCTGAAATATGTGCACCTGATGAAGCATATTTCAGCATCGACAGGTCGGAATAGTTGGGTTTTGTAAAACCAGGATCGGTGCGTAATCCTTTGATATGGAAATCCGATAGACCGAATCCTTCGCATTCTGGGATGTCCACTTCTGCATAAAGGTCTATCAGATTGGCTGGGCTGCCGTGTGCTTGGTTACGGGTGATTGCACCATGTCTGTGTGCCCAATCCGTCCAAACCGTTGTGAAGTTTTCTAAGAGTAGGTCTGACAGCGTTTCGCGATAGTCCGACATGATTCGTCGCTGGATATCTTTTCCATTGGACGGTGTGCCAAGGAAATCGTCTACATGTTCCTCTAGCGCATAGCCTCTGCGTGCCTTAAATTCTTCCAACATGCGTGGCGTCCAATCGGCATTATATACTTCGTATGAGTCGTTGAAAAAAGTATGGGGGTAGGGAACTCCGCTTTGTTCAAATGCCTTGTCGAACACTGCTAAGTAATGCTCTACGCTTTGGCGGTCGAAATGGTCTATCACCCATCCATCGCCTCCTGGTGCCGCACGTTTCACTTTCTGACGTGTACGGTCTGTGAGCAGTTGGCCGTCTTGCACCTTCAGTTTGGCAGCGGCTTCATGTTCTGGTACGTTCGGACCTCCAAATGGCCAACCAGTGCCAGTTGCCATATTTACTTCAATTCCAAGTTTCTGGGCAATATCCTCCGTCGTCTGGAGCATCTTCATCCATTGTGGTGACAAATAGCTGATATTGTTGGCATCATTGCCTTTCACTCCGTATATGGGAGTTATCTCCACTCCGCCAATGCCTGCCTTGGCATATTCTGAAAGGTTGTATGTTAGTCCCGCTTCATTTACGGCACTACCCAACCACCACCAGCGGGTATAAGGACGGGCTTCTGGCTTTGATGTAGGCCATTGCCCATTCGTAATCGATTGTGAAGAAACGGATAAGGCCGAAAGAAAAAGGAGGATGGCGGTAGTGTAGGCTTTCATGTTGATTTGTTTAGCTGTCAATTGTCAATTCTTCACTCTCCACTCAGTTTCCGTCTGGCTTTAAGGCCTCAAAGAAAGGGGAGTGATTCCAGTGGAAGGTATTGAAATCATCGGGACGAGCGGCATCGAATCCTTTGAAATCATCTTTGATATGGTGCACGAAAGGTAGTTGAAGCTCTTTCATGCCTTCTACCATCATTTTTGCCACTTCGTATGCACCATAGGGGTTGAAATGGGTGTTGTCTGCCAACGCTGTTGTCTGACCTGGGAATGAGTTGGCGTCATAATGCACCAACGCCTTTTTGCTTCCTTCTACACCCAATGTTTCAAAGAAGGTACGTGTCATGTCATGCAATTCAATCACCTGCACTCCTTCGCGTTTGGCCACCCATCGCATGGCATCGGGATAATCGCCATGACTCTCTGTAATCTTCCCATTGGCATCGAACGTGCGTCGTTGGGTTGGAGTTACAAAGATAGGTGTCACTCCCTTGGCTTTGGCTTCATCGATGAATTGCTTGAGGTTGGTTGCGAAATTATAATAAGCACCCGAGCCTGGTGTCTTTTGTTTTTGGTCGTTATGGCCAAATTCTACGAAAAGATAGTCACCACGTTTGGCCAGACTCATGATTTTCTTCAGACGATTTGCTGCAATAAAAGATGATGCACTCTCACCGCTTTCTGCATAATTGGCGATGGCAATCTGGTCATCAAACCATCGGGGTATCATCTGCCCCCAACTGGCCCAAGGTTCATAGTCTTGGTCAACAACCGTAGAATTGCCGCATAACCATAGGGTGGTCACATCATTGGCTGGCTCTATCTTGAGAGCAGAACAGGCGGGTGCATCCCCATTGATCTCGATGGTGAGTTTATCGTCCCAGTTGAGTTTGGTCTTCTCTCTGTCTTTGATTCTCACTCGGTCATTCTGCCCAATCAGTGTATTACGTTTATTGACGATAAATGATACTTGTTTGCGTTCACCTTTCTTGGTTACACAATGCTCTATCATTAACCTACGTGATTCAGCTCGTACGGTCGTGTTGCCAGCTTGCTTTTTTGAACCCAACGTGACCGTTACACGGTAATTGCCATCGGGTACATTCACAGAAAAAAAGAAGGGCTTACCAACCTCGATGGGAGCTAGCGTAGTCATGTCATACCCATAACCCGTAGACGGGTGATATAGGTCAGTCGGTTTAACTTGCATAGCGGCCTTATCAGCTCCGTCAAACGAGTAGGTTTGCGCCTCTGCAAGAAACGTGAAAAGTGAAGCGAGAAGCGTGATGAATATCTTATAATGGATGATCTGCATAGAATGCTTGGATTCGTTCCTTGAATAGTGGTTCCTGCTCCTTGCTGAAGAAAGAGGTGCAGATACGTACGCCTTGCTCGTTTGATCCCATCGTGTCGAGTGGGAATACGGCAATGCCATAGAACATCAGCTCACGTGTAAGCTGCAGGTCATTCATGCCTGGATATTGTACAGTGAAGTAGAAGCCATCAGCAAGGGGTGCTCCAAGGTCGTTATCATACACCAGATAAAACCCATTTGCCAACAGTACATCCTTCATGAACTTGGCTCTACGACCATATTCGCGTACATCGTCAAGGAAGTTGTATGTGCCATCACATGCGGCTTCCATCAGTGCTGCCATCGCATGTTGTACACTATGGGTCGTGCCGCTGGAGAGCGTATACATCAGTCGGTTGCAGATGAAATCTCCGAATTCTCCCACACCGAAGTTCGTTTGAAGGGCAGGGTAGAGGCGGTGATAGAGCACATTACTGATACATAGCACTCCGATTCGCTGACCTGCATACGAGAAGGCTTTCGAACCCGATACTGCCAGAATGTAGTTGTCGGTATATCGGGCAACAGTAGCTTGGAATGGCGGTTCGAACGGATGAGAGAGGTCGCGACGGAAGTCCATGGCGAAATATGCCAGGTCCTCAAGTACAATGATATCATATCGTGTGGCTAATTCTCCAATGCCTTTCAGCTCTTCCTCATTAAAGCATACCCACGAAGGGTTGTTAGGGTTAGAGTAGACAATGCCGCAAATGTTACCTGCTGATAGAATCTCCTCAAGTTTACTGATGAGTGCATCACCACGGAAGTCATGGATATCCAGACCCATATGTTTCAGTCCAATAACATCACACTGGGTGGTCTGGACAGGGAATCCCGGATGGATGAATAGTACCGTGTCTTTTTCTGGCACCGCATGGTGCCAAGCCGTAAAGGTGGCAAAGGTGCCTTGCATGCTTCCTGTGGTAGGAATGCAGCAAAGTGGGTCAATGTCGACCCCGATAAAGGCCTTGGCAAATCGTGAGGCAGCTTGTTTGATACGTGGAATACCTCCGTTGGGTGGGTAGATGGTGGCACAACCTGCCTGCAAAGCTTCCTGTTCTGCCTTTAGGGCAATAGCGGAAGGTTGCAGGCCTGGTACTCCCATTTCAAGGTGAATAATCGGTTCACCGGTCTTCGCCTCCAAAGCTTTACTGAGCGACTGTATATCGCGTATGGTGGCGGCACTGAAGTCGCCTAAATGCATGGCCTCTATCTCGGCACTGACAATCTTTGAATCTAACATAGGGCTATTTCCAGTCCGTTAGGATGGTTCGCTTATCGAGCACATGCTTAGCCTTACCGGTTGAGCGCTCGATATTACCTGGTTCTTTAATGTGAATATTTGGTTTGATACCAATCAGACTGACGATGCGGTCGTACAGTGGTTTGATGAACGGCATCTGCTTGGCTGGGTTTGGCGAGAAGTACTCGCTACGCAACTCAACATCAAGGTCGAAGGTATCTTCATTGTTCTTACGGTCCACGGTAATGAAATACTGTGGAGTAAATACTGGGAATTCTGTCAAGACTGTCTCAATCTGTGATGGGAAAACATTGACACCACGGATAATCAACATATCATCGCTACGACCCAAGATCTTACCTAAGCGTACAGTCGTACGACCACATTCACATGGCTCGTAGATAAGGTGTGTAAGGTCTCGTGTGCGATAGCGCAAAATCGGCATGGCTTCCTTGCAGAGTGAAGTGAAGACCAATTCACCTTCTTCGCCTGGAGCTACAGGCTCAAGGGTTTCTGGATTGATAATCTCTGGGTAGAACATATCTTCTGCTACATGCGTACCGTTCTGGTATAGACATTCTCCGCCCACACCTGGTCCGCACATCTCTGTCAATCCATAGATATCGATTGCCTTGATGTGCAGTTTCTTTTCCAATTCGCGACGGATACCCCATGTCCATGGTTCTGCTCCAAAGAATCCTACGCGTAGTTTCAAGTCTTCTGCATTGATATCAGGACTCTTCTCTATCACTTCTGCCAAATGTAGAGCGTATGAAGGGGTACAGCAAATGGCGGTCGTACCAAAGTCTTTCATCAGCATGATCTGTTTCTCAGAGTTACCAGCGGAAGTAGGTAACTGAATAGCACCACGTAATGCAGCACCGTCATGAGCACCCAGTCCACCAGTGAAGAGTCCGTATCCGTATGCTACTTGAACAGTGTCGCCTGGGCCTATGTCACCAACAGCCAAGACACGTGCCACACATTCTGCCCACATCTTCAGATCGTTCTCCGTGTAGGTACCGACTACAGGCTTTCCTGTTGTTCCTGATGAGGCATGGATACGTCGTATCTCACTATGAGGAACAGCTTCCAAACCAAACGGATATTCGTCTCGTAAGTCGTGCTTCGTGGTGAAAGGTAACTTGTAGATATCGTCTATACTACGAATGTCTTCGGGTTTAACACCCATACGGTCCATCTTCTTCTTATAGAAAGGAACCTTCTCATAACATGTTTTTACGGTCTTAATCAGACGTTCTGATTGTAACTTACGCATGTCTTCACGTGACATGCATTCCATTTGCGGGTTGTGAATCATGATTTAATTTGTGTTAAGTGTTAGTATTTCTATTTCTTATAACATTCGAAAATATTGTTGACGGTTTCTTTCTTCATCTTGGGAGTCACCAGACTGACAATGATGACAACGAAGAATCCACCTACCATTGCTAC
>Ga0310786_10011521_pt1 | contig 11029 bp, 3 predicted proteins | sample AusTroGonzalo_MG_FD_203881 | JGI IMG/M metagenome (GOLD analysis project Ga0310786, IMG submission 203881) | Bovine rumen microbial communities from tropical cattle in Woodstock, Queensland, Australia - Gonzalo_03 (v2) (version 2) | ecosystem: Host-associated > Mammals > Digestive system >...
GAAGTCAGAGCCATCTGCCACAAGTTTTTTACCCATCTCATCGGCATAAAGGCGGAGCTTTGTACTACGACGAGAAGGCATCTTTTCTTCTTTACAGATCACCTTACCATCGATGATGCCCTCTGCTACCATTTTTACACCTTGCCAATTGCGCTGGGTATAACTATAATTTCGCGCTTCGAAAAAATCCCAGGCATCCTTGAAGACCACGAGCCCCTTCTCTACAGGTTGTGTCCAACAATGTTCACCATCGTACATCGTCAGGCGAACACTATCACAATTAGAAAAAATGGTAACATCCTTTTCTGAGAATTGCGTCATTTCGTGTGCAATAACAACAAGGGGTTGTTCAGTTGGCTGTTGTAGCACAGCAGCAAACATGTCAAAAGCGGTCTTCTTCTGACGGAAGGCGTCATAAATTCCACCCCAATAGGGGTCCGGATGATAGCCTCGCTGATGATCAAAGGGATGCCACTGGCAACCACCGATGAACTGACCTGTTGTCTGATAGAGTTCCTGCGTAGAACGATAGAGGCTCATAGCCTGAGTCAACATGGGACGCTCGCCCCACGAACGGGAGGCACGATTCAGGTTATTATGGGCATACCAGTCGTCGACCAGTTCGCCAAACTCACGTGTAAAGATGCATTGTTTGGGCTTGTCGTCCTTGAAGTCATCGCCAGGCCAACCATAAACGACGTCGTAGTTTTCTGCGACACCAGCACTATGTACATCAGCAGCTGCTACAGGACGATAGGGATAAGGATATTCGTCCTTTGTAATCTGTAGGGCCTGCAAGGCAAATTCCTCTGGATAGCGCGTTTCGTTCAGGATGGGTTCCCACATCAAGACGCAAGGATGATTCCTGTCCCGGCGGATAATGTTACGAGTGTTCTCGTGTACCTTCTCGTCCCAGCCTTTGTCCTTGTTCCAATACTGCCATCCAGGTGTCGCCACAATGACAAAGAGCCCCATTTCATCGCAAGCATCCATGAACGACGGGTCTTGTGGATAGTGGGCTGTACGAATAATGGTAAAGCCAGCATCACGCAGTCGTTTGGCATCGCGCCATTGCTGAGAGTTAGGCAGAGCATTGCCTACATAGGCAAAATCCTGATGACGATTAGCACCAACGAGCTGGTGATACTTCTTGCCATTGAGGTAGAAGCCTGGTTGGCGTCCTTGAGCATCATCTGTGCGGACAAATTCAAAAGAACGGATGCCAATACGGGTAATGCCTCCATCGAGTGACTGCTTTCCATCCTTGATGCGGGTGGCTATATTATATAAATAAGGTGACTCTGGGCTCCAAAGTTTGGGGTGCTTCACTACGAAATGCTGGGTGACGGTGCGTGCCTCGCCTGACTGGAGCTTTAGTTTTGTTTGTTGCTGTGTCACAGCAACAGGCAAAACAAGAGAGTTTTCGATGGTGATGGTGCGAGGTTTGGTGTCGTTGTTGCGTACTTCCGTATTGACATAGACCTCAGCGCTGTTCTCACTGATGTTGGCATAGTGTACAAAAATGCCGCCACCAGCTACCTTGTTCTCCTCGAGAGCATCGGTAATGGCGATCTTGTTCTTGGCTATGAGCCAGACATCGCGATAGATGCCGCCATGATAGGCGAAGTCGAGCGTCATCTGCTTCTTGCCAGGAGGGTAGGTTTTGTCATCGCTGTTGTCGGCTTTAATGGCGACGACAAAATCGTCGCCTACAGTAGAAGCAGGAAGAGGGATGGTGATGGGCAGATAGCCGCCCTCGTGGTCCTTGACCTTCTGACCATTGACGTAAATGGTTTGTTTTCCCATGATGGCCTCGAAGTGTAGGGTGACGTCTCGACCAGCGCATTCCTTGGGCAGACGGAAGTGCTTTCGATACCACGCGATGCCCTGATAGTTTCGACAACCGCTGGCCTCAGCGGGCATCAGTTGGACGCTGTGAGGCGTAGAGACCACTTCCCACGATTTATCATCAAAGTCCTCAGCCTCGGCACCAACTACATCGCCAAGATGAAAGCGCCAGCCTGCGTTGAAGTTCCACACCAAGCGACCACTGTTCTCCAAAGGGAAGAGACCTGCCACAGAGGTTTGTGCCTCGACAAGATTCAAGAAATAACAAGAAATAATAAATAAAATGATGCGACGCATAGGCACTAAGTCATTTAGGGTTATTATAATCCTCTCTCCCTTGTGAAACAGTCGATGGAGCAGGTTCCCAATTATCAGTTCTGAAAGAAGAAACGGGCAGGCCATCGTGCATCAAGTCACCAACCACCCAGTCGCGCCAGGCATAGCGTACGGCGACGGGCTTTTTAACTTCTTTGCTCTTGACATAGACACGATTACGCGACACCCATGCTTCAGCGGGATGAAATATACGATTTTCGCCTGCAACCTCGAAATTGTTGCTACGAGGACCATGTTCAAAGTAGACCCATTCCTTCGAACGATCGAAAGCGATGATAGCCGTGTCGTTCTGGAATGTCACCTCTTTATATACTGCGAAATCTGGCAAGCCTTTAACCTCGTAGGTGTTGTTGAGCGCCAAAAGTGCCAATCGCTCACCAGCCTGACGTTTTTTGCGAGGGTGAATGCCATACTCCAAGCCAGCATCCATCAGCACAGCCATACGGGCATTCGAAATCATCGCCTCCGCCTTCATCTGTTGTTCACGCAGATACTGGCTGTCTTTCCAGTCGATGAGGCTATAGTCGTAGGGTGCTATCTGACAGTAATAGAAGGGGAAATCGCCTTGTTGCCAATCCGAACGCCAACCCTCGACCATCGCTTTCAACAATGGAGCGTAGTAATCGTAACGGGGGATATTGTCTTCGCCTTGATACCAGATGACACCTCGAATACCATATCCAATGAGCGGCTTCAGTTGTCCATTATAAAGAGCCGTCGGACAACGTTGCTGGAGTTTCTTGACATCTTCTTCTGTGATGGTTTGCTGCACCTTGGGGAAAGCCTTCAACCAGTCAGCCTTCATCCAAGCCTCGCAGGCAGAACCACCAAAAGCAGTACAAATCAATCCCACAGGAACGCCCAGCGTTTTCCTCAGCGCCTTGCCAAAGAAATAGGCCGTTGCCGAGAACTCGCGGACGCTGGCCGAATGAGCCGTTTGCCAAGAGCCTTTCAGGTCTTGCTGGGGTTCTAATGATGCTAATCGCTTGCCATAAAACAGTCGCAATCCATTGTCGTTACAAGAAAGCAGTTCCTCTGCGGCCCCTTCCACAGGCTGAGCTTTATAGCCCTTCATTTGCATCTCCATGTTCGATTGGCCGGCGCATATCCACACCTCGCCAATCATCACGTTGTGAAGGGTAAAATCGAAGGCGAGGCCAGAGGTAGGATTGGAAGACTTAGAGGGAGTAGCTGTAGCGAATGTAATATCGTAAGGGCCGCCCGCTTCGGGAGTTTTCACCTTGATGGAGAATTCGCCATCTTCATTGACCTTTGTCGAGTAAGACTTCTTGTCCCATGAGGTGATGACGACTACGGACTTACCCTTGTCCGCCTTTCCCCAAATGTTGCACTTCGTTTGTTGTTGCAGCACCATGTTGTCAGAGAAGAAGCTGGGCAACTCGACTATCGCTTGGGCGTTCAGACCCCAAAGGGCGCAGATTGCAAATATTAGTTTTCTCATATCGATTCATGTCATTCGTTTAATTCAAAAATTACTGGTTGTTCGAGGAGGCCGGCAGGCAACAAATCATCGCCCTTGGTGCGATACTTGGCATTCGTCCAGATGCCCTCGTAGGGAGCCTTACTGTTGTCTGCTCCGCGAAGAGCATTGTGCCACGTATTCACCACCTCGATTTCAATCGTGTTCTTGCCCTTCTTCAAGGCTCCAGTTATTTCTACCTCGTAGGGGGCCGTCCATGCAATACCACAATCCTTGCCGTTAATCCACACGTGGGCAATGTCCTTTATGTTGGGGAACGAGAGCCATGCACGACCCTGGGGAACCTCATTGGCTTTGAGTTTCCACGTCGTCGTATAGCGGGCGTGTCCGCTGAAGTAGCGTATTTTTTCGTCCTCGTGCTGGCTCCAGTCGAAAAGTGGCTGGTTCTTTAGGGAAATATTGCTTTCCTTGAATAATATATCCCAAGGCTCGTTATTTGTCCGTCCCGTACGAACTCTTTGTCCGTCCCGTACGAACTGTGAGTCCGTCCCGTACGGACTAATTATTCCAAGGGGATTCTTTCCTTGTAAAGCGTTGTTGAGACTTTTAGCATTAATGGGGGCATGATTCAAACTTGCCCTGCCGTATGATTCTTTTACCAACGCAGTGGCAATGCAGTTGAATCTAGTTCCGAAGATGATAAATACAGACTCATGGGGAGCAAGACTAATATCGATTTGACTTTTGTTTTCGGTATTATGAGTCCAACTATAGGTGTTTTCTACAGGATGATATAATACTGCAACAGTATCAGCACCATGGAACTTTGCTGAGAATTGTTGGGGTTTATCTGTTTGATTTGCTAAAAAATAAATGTTATAGTCATCATCTACTCGATGGGCATAGGCAATACCTTCAGGAAGGATAGCATCCGGTGGTACCTGCTCGAAAGCGCTTTCTTTATATGGCTTGTCAATAATCAGCACCCCTTGCTGACGCAGTTGGTCAATCCTCTCTTTGGCCTCTTTCGAAACGAGCGCACCTTGGGGAATCACCAGCACCTTATAATTAAAAGGTTGCGTCAAGAGGGCATCCTTGTTCATCGAGTCATATTGATAGCCATGCAACGGATTAATCCAGTCTTTCATATCGAAGATATTAGCTGAGTGGCGTACTCCCACGGGCGATTCCTCCATAGGTTGTCCCACATTTGCAAGGCGCTTGCGTTCAGAAGCGACGCGTTCTGCTCCAAACAAGCCAGGCAACATGGACACCAGTTTGTCTGGTGTCAAGGCACGCGAAGGGATTTCTTCACCCGTATAGACGGCAATATCTACCACAGGCTTACCTTGTTGTAGAAGCGTCTGACAACGCGTAATATAGTCGACGAACGGCTTTGCTTCAGGATACCACGTTTGGTCACGCTGGAAGAAAAGTCCGATTCCATCAAGGGTCATACCTGGTTTTCTATCGAGCCAAGGGTTATGAGTGTTCACATGGAAGAAGAGCCGGTTCATGCCTAAAGCGAAGTTACGATCCAAAAGAGCCTTGATGCTTGCTGGCGTCTCGTCCCAAACTCCGCGAACTTCCGTAAACCCCTCAGCCTGAATGATATTCTTGCCATAAACGTGTGCCCCACTGATAGCATCAAGCATATCGTTAGGTTTATCGTGAGTGGGCGAGTTGAGCCAGAACTCACCCATTGGAACATCTACATATTTATAATGCTCCATCCCGTCAGAAACCATCGTAGGCGCCACACTCTCTGATGAGAGTTGCACGCCGTACTCCTTGGCCTTTTGGCCCACAGTCGTAAAGAAAACCTCGTTCACCAACTCGTTGATGGTCTTGCGAACATCGCGCAACACCTTGTCACTTTTGGTTGCCGATTCTATGGGGATGCCTATCATGACGGGCAGCCAAGGGATAAGATCATAGCCACGTCGCTTTTGGAACTCTTCAGCAAAGTTCTTGCTCCAGTTCTGTGAACCACACTCCCACGAGTCAACGTGCAAGTATTTCACCACATTGGCATGAGGTCGCTGCTTGAACAGTCCGAACCACGAGTCTACCTGTTTACTGACAGCCTCACGGGAAAACTTGTCGCACTCCAACCCCTTGGCTCCACCTGCCGTAGCATTGGTATGTCCTGTTGAGGTGTGACCAATGCGAATGATACGGTAGATATAAGTGGAATTATCTATGTCTTGTAGGGTATAGCCCGTTACACGGTCTCCCTCCAGAGTTAGCTGGGCAATCTCCTGCTGTTGCCAGCAGATGCTATCAGGCAATTCATGTGTGTTGGCCTCTGGAGCAATACGCCATACATAGCCGGCTTTGCCTTCCCAGTTGTCAATTCGTGGCTGGGCATAAAAGATAGCATTCTTTAGTCCCAGGCGGGGGTTCCATTTGGCAGCATCCAAGTCCTCACTACCTGGCTCTGTTCGCTTAGGCGTCCACGACAGTCGCCAGTAACGAGCCTCTGTAGGCGGAATGGTAAAGGTAGTATTGTGGTCGTAATTCTGCCATCCTTGACGTGGGGGAACGAGCTGTTTCACCACTCGGAAGTCAATGCCGTCGTCACTCACCTCAACGACCATGCGTTGGGCTTGTATATTGGTGCCGTTGGCGGCTATCTCTATATTGGTATATTGACGTTGAGCTCCCATGTCGAATGCAATCCAAGCTGGTTCAGAGGCAGTAAAGATTCCCTTAGTATTACGTGTCATTGTGGGAGACATCGTGACAGGTATTTTCTCCAAATCGCGTTGCAGATTGAAGTTATAGGGAAAAGGATGGAAGTGCAAGCGTGTTAGGGGAATAGCAAAGGTGGCAATGTCCTCGTAATAGCCCTCATAGCCTTGAGGCCGATGCAGTTTCAAGCCTCCTTTCCGATGAATAATGTCGTTTAAACTTCCTACCTGTATCGTGTCGCAGTAAACGATCTTCTGCATTGACTCCTCTGGTGAAATCCAAGGACCGCCAGCGAGGGCAAAGCCGTCGCAAACATGAATACCCATATCCAAACCAAGGGAATCAGCTTGCACCAAAGCATAGTCCACCATCCGCCAAAAGTTTTCACTGAGGGCATCAGCCATTCCTTGATATTCTGGTCGCTCTACAGCCCCACGAATAGGCATTAGATAACAGCCACCCAGTCCAATGTCCTTCATACCCTGAAGGTCGGCTTTGATGCCTTCCTCTGAAACTGCACCATACATCCAGTACCAAAAGGTCCAGGGCTTAGTGGTGTCAGAGGTAGCTTGCACAAATAATGCAAGAAACCAGACAAAGGTAAGTAGTGTCAGTCTTCTCATGTTATTCAAATCTTAAGATAGCATCGATGCTGCCCTTGCCTTTGCTCCAATAAGGCTGTGCCGAAGGGCCGTTGAGGTCGGTGGTGTTCACCTTGTTGCGAACGGCAGGGATGGTTCTCAGGATAGAGATGCCCGTCTCTGGCAGGGTATAAAGGATATGGTCGCGTCCATCACGAGGCGTATAGACACCAATCTTCATGCTTATACCCTCAATACCCAGTTCTCCCTCTGTGGTCTTCAACTTCATCCATGAGACATTGGAGAAATAGCCCTTGAACTCAGGATACTCGAACGTCTCGCCAGGAATGGGGTCATTATAGTCGTTGCTCCACAATCCAAATTGCGGACCTTCCATGCGGTTCTGCCAGACGCGATAGGGACCTTTGCCCACCCATTGTTTACTCTTCACCATTTGTTCTGGATAGTCGAAGCAAATGCCCAACAAGTCGACGACACCATTAAAATAATAGTCAACATCCATATAGACGCCACCATCAGCGAGAAAACGCCAAGTAACTTTTTCTATTGAACCGTGCTGATAGTTGACAATCAGTGTGCTGTCGCTAAAAGTAAAGCCTGCAAATTTTCCTTGATCAGCATACTCTGTATATTGCGTCTTTTTCTGGAAGGCCTGCCTATCGTCGTGGTTATAGAATCCATCTTGTGAACGGTCAGAACGCTTAGCTGCTACGAAACGCGGACCATTGGTAAACGACAGTTTCTTGCCATCAACGGTAACGCCCATCAGATAGCCCGTCTTTTTGCTGAAAGTAAACTGGCGATTGCCTTGCTGAACCAGCAACTGATTAGCATCCTCCGTATACGAATACTTCTGAGTATTCTCACGAAGATTCTTCTTGCCAAGATGGCCTGCCTTTGTGGTATGTTTACGACTCCACGTAAAAATCTCCTGTCCGTTTGGGTCGATAGCTGTCAACTCTATCACGTCAGCATCTGTTCTTTCGATTTTTAGTTGAGCTCTCTCACCAGGTGCGGCATTAGGCGACGGGAGTTTAACTTTTTTGATAACCTTGACATCCGACTCTCCGTAAGCAGGCATTTTGAGCAGTCTATAGCTGAACTGACAATCTTTCAGGTTGGTGAAGTTGTAACAGTTTTGAATGGTGAATGCACCGCTATCAAAATACAAGACCTGTACAGGACTCCACACTTCGCGAATGGTATAGAACGAACCTTCCTTCTCCATGTGAGGCCCCACAATGCCATCACTACCAAAGTTGCCCATGCAGTCAATAACATCATTTTTATCTGTACGCACCACCCCCTGATCCATTAAGTCCCAAAGGAAGCCGCCAGCACAACGGGGATTCGACATCATCAGCTTCCAGTAGTCTTTTAAACCGGCACCGTGCCCTCCGTCGTAAAGACCATGCAGGAACTCAGTAGGCATGAAAATTTCCTTCTTACGCATGAATTCGGCTGTCTCGCCCCACGAACGATAGTGCTTGGTTTCGAAACCTTTACGATTAGCCCAAGGATAGAGCACGACACGTTGTTGAGGGTCGAGCTTTGTGAAGACGGGCTCTAACTCATAATTGAAGCCCCCCTCGTTGCCGTTACTCCAAAAAATAATGCTGGGATGATTGACATCTCGCGTCACCATCTCTTCTACAATCTGTGAACCCACAATGGTTTCATGGGCATTGTGCCAGCCAGGCTGTTCACATTCCACATAGAGACCCAATGAGTCGCAGGCATCCAGGAACTCTGGATCAGCAGGATAGTGGCTTAAGCGGACAGCATTCATATTCATACTTTTGATAAGTAGCACGTCCTCAATATTCTTTGCCTTCGAGAGGGTGCGACCAGTTTCTGGACGGAAAGAGTGACGATTCACGCCTTTGAAGATAACCTTCTGACCATTGATGAACACACCATCCTCTTTGTCGCCTTTGTACTGATGGCGATACTCAATGGTACGGAAACCAAACTTTTGACGCTCTACATGGAGGAGCTTGCCATACTGATCTTTCAGTGTGAAGACTGCCGTATAGAGGTTTGGCTGCTCTGCATTCCAGCATTTTGGAGCGTTAACCATAAAGTCGGCTCGTGTTTGGTCGCTATTGAGGGTAAAGTCTGGACTCTGCGCCACCTTCTTGCCCTTAGCGTCAACAATATCGACGCTAATAGAACTGCCAGGAATCGCCTGATTCAGATAGACATCAGCCATGAAGCGACCATCTGCCTTCGCGTCAATCGCAACACGCTGGATGTTTTGCGCTGGTTTGGCAATGATGAATACTGGACGCCAAATGCCTCCGAAGTTCCAGTAGTCAGCCCTGCGCTCAGCAAGGTTCACTTGTGGATTCGTACTCTCCTTCAATACCTCCACTTCAAGCCTGTTCTTTTTTGAACCAAAGAACACACGATCGCTGACGTCTATTGTATGACGCGTAAAACCACCCTGATAGGTGCCATCACCAGCCTTTCGACCATTGATCTGCACATGGATTTCTGTAAATGCTGCCTCAAACACGAGCTGAATCTGTCGTCCAGCCCACTCCTGAGGCAAAGTGAACTCCGTCTTGTATTGGCCCTTTTCGTCGGCAATGCCTTCTGGGGTTGCCTTACCATAAAAACGCATACCATATTGGTAAGTGCCAAAGCCTTGCAATTCCCAGCACGAAGGCACCCCAATCTTCGTCCACTTGCCACTATTACGACCATCTGAACAAAGAAAATCCCATTGCACCATATCATCGCACCCGTGTCCGCTCAAATACTGACGCTGCGTTTCCACCTGCTGGGCTTGAATGGCTATTGCCGCCATACTCGCCAAAACCAAAAGAATGCTTCTTCTCATAACAAATTATACCTTTAATATTATAAAGACGAACGCCAGCCTGTTTTGTCACTGCCAACTATAGTCGGCACTCCTTACAGATTATATGTTTACGCGAGCAAATGGTAGGTGCCCCCAGCAAGGGGCTTGACGACGCCTTTCATCTCCAGTTGGAAGAGGATTGCTGTGAGTTGACCAATGGGGATATTGGTCTTAACACTAATGAGATTTAATTGTAGGTCGTTGGTTTGCTGGAGTAAGGCGACAATTTGCTGTTCCTCAGGTGTCAAATCTGGAAACAGTTGGCGCTCGACAGCTTCAGGTTGTTGTTTTAGGGTTTGCCAACCCATACTTTCCAGGAAATCCGTTGCTGATGTAATCAGTTCCGCCGTATTATTTCGAATCATCTTGTTGCATCCCTCGCTAAAGGACATTCCTACGGCTCCAGGGAATGCAAAGACATCACGTCCATACTCCTGTGCAATGCGGCAAGTAATGAGACCCCCACCTTTAATCGCACTCTCGACAAGGATGGTTGCATCAGAAATGCCTGCCACAATGCGGTTGCGTTGACGGAAGTTGTTGGGCAACGCTTCTGTCTGGCTCATATATTCTGTGAGCAATCCACCCTGTGTCAGCATCTGAGCTGCTATATCGCGATGGGCATATGGATAAATCTGATCCAACCCGTGAGCCAACACACCAATGGTTTCGAATCCTTGTTGCAAAGCGTTACGATGGGCACAGACATCGATACCATAAGCCAGCCCACTGACCACCAGCACTTGAGGACACTGTATGCGCAGGTCAGCGATGAAACGACGGATAAGATCTTGCCCATAGGTGGTACAATGGCGCGTTCCTACCATGTTGAGAACGTAACGCTGGTTGAGGTCTGTGCTACCTTTATAATAGAGAAGCAGGGGCGCATCAGGACACTCACAGAGCCGTTGGGGATAATCGGCGTTACTCAAGGTAAGTACTCGGATATTGTTCTTGGTAATGAACTCCATCTCGGCGGCTGCCCTGTGTAGGGCATCGTCCCAATTCTTCATGGCCTCGCGCAAACGTAATGTGGCGTCAGGAATGACGTCACTCATATCATTACGATGCTCATAGACCGCCTTACTACTTCCCAGCATCTGATATAGTTGCCGGGCTATGGCCTGATTAAAACCCGTCATACGGGTCAGCGCTATGCTGTAATAAATCTCTTCGCTTGTCATTGTGGGGACAAAGGTACAACAAAAAGCATGAAATAATGATGATTTATAATTTTTTTCT
>Ga0310786_10011522_pt1 | contig 11027 bp, 8 predicted proteins | sample AusTroGonzalo_MG_FD_203881 | JGI IMG/M metagenome (GOLD analysis project Ga0310786, IMG submission 203881) | Bovine rumen microbial communities from tropical cattle in Woodstock, Queensland, Australia - Gonzalo_03 (v2) (version 2) | ecosystem: Host-associated > Mammals > Digestive system >...
ACTGAATACCACAACACCTATAACATCTGGGTCTATCCCAAAGATGTGGAGCTGGAAACCGATGGAATTGTGATTACCCGCCAGATGACTCAAGACATTGTGGAGCGGTTAACCCATGGAGCCAAGGTGCTGTGGATGCCCGACTCTACGATGGTGGGACAGAATACGGTGGGTGGACTGTTTCAGACGGACTATTGGAACTACCGTATGTTCAAGACCATCTGCGAAAACAACAAGAAACCTGTGTCGCCAGGTACGTTGGGGATACTGACCAATCCGCAGCATCCTTTGTTCGGCGAGTTTCCTACGGAAAAACATACCAACTGGCAGTGGTATCCCGTCATCAAGCATTCCACCCCTCTGATACTCGATAATCTGGACAAGAGCTACCGGCCTATTGTGCAGGTGATAGACAATGTGGAACGCAACCACCGGCTGGGTCTCGTCTTCGAATTTTCCGTTGGAATGGGCAAATTATTAATATGTATGAGTGATTTGGAGTGTGCCAAGGAGTATCTGGAAGGCCGCCAGTTCTACCATTCGCTGCTGCGCTATATGCAAAGCGATGATTTCCAGCCGCAGACACAAATTGAATGGCCCGAACTGCTTGCTAAGTTGTCGGGTCAGGTACAAGAGACAAGGCTCAAGCAACTGAACAACATCTCGCAGTATTGACGATTGACCTTATTTCTTCTTCCGAGGCTTGCGGATGGCCCAGCCTTCTTCGCTGAAATCAGGGATTTCGCCTTTTAGTTTCATGCTCTTGGGATTTATGAACTGCATCCACTCATCTTTTTTGTAGGTCTTCTGGGCAGGCTTGGGGCCTCCAGACTTTCCTGGTTTGCCGGATTTTCCGGATACTCCAGGTTTGCTGGATACTCTGGGCTTTCTGGGTTCCTTCTTACCACCCTCGGCAGCATCGTTACAGCGCACTTCACGCTTCTTGTATTGCTGTCCGTTGATGTATTTCATCACACGCTCAGCATCCTCCTCGGGGACTTCGAAATACGACATGGTAGTGAGCAGGTCGATATGTCCGACTTCCACATGTCCATGTACGTTCTTGTTCAGGAACTGCATCAGTTCACCGGGATAGAAGCCATCCTTTTTGCCTAAGTTGATAAAGAGCTTTCGATAGCCTTCTGAAGTGGGAGTGGCTTTCTTGCCCTTAGAACCATTCTCTGACTTCTTGCCCTTCGCTCCTTGTCCCTTCATCGACACTGGCTCAATTTCGGGAGCATCGGCATAATAGGCCAAGAACTTGCCAAACTCCAGAGATACGATTTTCTTGATGAGGTCATCTTTGTCGATGTATTCGAAGTAGCGGCTGATGTCCTGCATGAAGGGTGCTATCTGCTCTTCGTCGACATCGGCCTTGACAATCTGGTCCATTACCTTATACAGCTGCTTCTTGCAGATTTCCTCAGCAGAAGGTATCTTGCCCTGCTCAAATTGTTTGCCTATCTCTTTCTCGATGGCGCGAATCTTGTGCTTCTCGCGGCTGTGGACGATAGAGAGACTGGTGCCTTTCTTGCCGGCACGACCCGTACGACCGCTGCGGTGGGTATAGTTCTCGATATCATCGGGCAGTCCGTAGTTGATGACATGTGTCAGGTCGTCTACATCCAGACCTCGCGCTGCCACATCCGTAGCTACCAACAGCTGGACGGTGTGCTGACGGAACTTCTGCATGGTGAGGTCGCGCTGCTGCTGACTCAGGTCGCCATGCAGCGATTCGGCATTGTAGCCATCGCGGATGAGCTTGTCGGCCACCTCCTGAGTCTCTATCTTCGTACGACAGAAAATGATGGCGAAGATGCGGGGGTAGAAGTCTACCAAGCGCTTCAAGGCCAGATATTTGTCTTTGGCATTGACCATGTAGTAAATGTGGTTCACATGTTCGGCACCCTCATTACGCGAGCCTACCACAATCTCCTTATAGTCGTGCAAGTAGCCTTTGGCAATACGCTCTATCTCACGACTCATGGTGGCGGAGAAGAGCAGGGTGTTGCGGTCTTCGGGAACTCCCTCCAAGATGGCGTCAATGCTCTCTGAAAAACCCATGTTCAGCATCTCGTCGGCCTCATCGAGCACTACATTGTATACATCGTCCAACTGTGCTACGCCTCGCTTCATCAGGTCTATCAGACGGCCTGGGGTGGCCACGATAATCTGTACTCCTTTTCTCAATGCACGTATCTGTTGCTCAATGCTGGCACCGCCATAGACAGCCTCGATATGGATGTCGTCCATATACTTTGCAAACTCTCGCATGTCGTCGGCTATTTGCAAACATAGCTCGCGGGTGGGGGCAAGGATAAGGGCATGAGGAAGTCCTCTACCTATCTCCCCCAACTGTGGACGAGGCTTTGAGGCTATCCTTTGCAGTACGGGGATACCGAATGCCGCCGTCTTGCCTGTACCCGTCTGAGCCAGTGCTATCACATCGTTCCTGTTACCTAATAAATAAGGTATCACTTCCTCTTGTACGGGCATAGGCTGTACAAATCCCATCTCTTCAATGGCGCGACGAATCTCTTCACAGACGCCCAGTTCTTCAAATGTCTTCATTCTATTATGCTGTTTTGTTTATATTTCGTGGATGATGTTCCAGAATCTGCTGTCGCAGGGTGGTCATGTCGATGTGGGTATAGATTTCAGTAGTGCCTATCGACTCATGTCCCAGCATAGCCTGGATGGCACGCAGGTCGGCACCGCCCTCCAATAGTGCTGTGGCAAAGGAATGGCGCAGGGTGTGAGGGGAAATCGTTTTCTGGATGTTGGCCTCTATGGCTTGCTGTTTAATCATAATGAGAATCATGGTACGGGTGAGATGAGCACCGCGCCGGTTCAGAAACACATAGTCTTCTTCGCCAGGTTTGATTTTCATCTGGTTGCGATCCATAAACCAGTAGTCGAGTTCCTGAATGGCACGCCCGGAGATGGGTACGAGCCGTTCTTTCGACCCTTTGCCTATCACCCGCACATAGCGCTCCTTCAGATAGAGGTCTGTCAGTTTCAGGTTGACCAGTTCGCTGACACGTAATCCACAAGAGAACAGTACCTCGATGATAGCCTTGTTGCGCTGTCCTTCCCATTTGGAGAGGTCTATTGATGCCTCTAACATGTCTACCTCCTTGGTGGAGAGCACTTCGGGCAAATGGGTTCCTAATACAGGTGACTCTAATAGTTCTGTGGGATTGTCATCCAGATAGCCGTCCAGTTGCAGATATTGGTAGAAGGTGCGAATGCCGCTCAGTATCCGGCACTGGGAGCGTGCACCGATACCGATGTCGTGGAGTGATGCTGCAAAGTGCTGCAGGTCTTCCAACTGTACGTCGAGCACATCCTTTTCCTCGACTTTCAGATAATCGAGCAATTTTTGCAGGTCGCGCACATAGGCATCCAGCGTATTGGCAGAAAAGCCTCGCTGTAACTTCAAGTAGCGCTGATAGGCTTTCACAATATTTGCCTGCGATTTCTTGTTGGTTTCCATTTCTCTTGTAACTTTTACGTTGCAGAAGGGTCCTTTTACTCAAAAAAACTCAAATTAATTTGGCTTTTTATTCGCTTATTCGTACCTTTGCCGCCACAAAGGTACGAATAAAAACTGAAATATGAAAATTATTATCATTAATGGTCCAAATTTGAACCTCTTAGGCGTTCGTGAACCAGGAATTTATGGGTCGTCATCATTCGAGCAGTATCTGCCCCAACTGCAAGCCAAGTATCCTCAGGTAGCCATCGAATACTATCAGAGCAATGTGGAAGGTGAACTGATTAACAAGATGCAGGAGGTGGGCTTTTCGTATGACGGTATTGTGCTCAACGCTGGTGCCTATACGCATACTTCTGTGGCGTTGCACGACTGTATCCGTTCGCTGAAGACACCCGTCATCGAGGTGCATATCTCCAATGTTCACCAGCGTGAGGAGTTCCGTCACCACAGCATGATCTCTGCTGCCTGCAAAGGTGTGATCTGTGGATTTGGTCTCGACTCGTATCGACTGGCCATCGAGGCTCTCGGAAAATAACGATATCTCGATATTTCGATTTCCTTTGATGACGCTCGACGATTACATTCTTCAGCATATCGACCCAGAGCCGGAATACCTGTATCGGCTTTGGCGGGCTACCAACATCCACATGCTGCACGGTCGCATGGCATCGGGCCATCTGCAGGGTCGTTTGCTAAAGATGCTGGTGACAATGATTCGCCCGAAGAATATTCTGGAGGTGGGTACTTTCAGTGGCTATTCGGCCATCTGCATGGCAGAAGGATTGGAGGAAGGCGGCATGGTGTATACCTTCGAGATTAACGATGAACAGGAGGATTTTACGCGTCCTTGGATAGAAAACTCTCCACAACGGGATAAGATACGTTTTCTTATCGGTGATGCTGTGACGGAGGCGCCGAAGTTGGGCATTACCTTTGATATGGTTTTTATCGATGGTGACAAGCGCACTTATCTGGAAACCTATGAGATGGCGCTTCGTTTGCTGCGCAAGGGGGGCTTCCTGCTTGCCGACAACACGCTTTGGGATGGCCATGTGGTGGATCACGACTATGACAAAGATGCCCAGACACAGGGTATAGAGACCTTCAATGACTATGTGCGGAAAGATGTGCGTGTAGAGCGCGTTATTTTGCCATTACGCGATGGTTTGACGCTCGTAAGGAAGCTTTAGATAGTAATTTTGCCTATTTTTTACACATTTTCCCTGCAAAATGTTTGTTGTTTCAATAAAAATGCTTACTTTTGCTTACAAATTGTAAACAATCTACAATCATGCAAATGGATAAGATAGACAATCTGGACAAAAAGATTCTGAACATTCTGTCAAAAAACGCACGTATTCCTTTCAAGGATGTGGCTACAGAATGCAATGTCAGTCGTGCTGCCATTCATCAGCGCGTACAGCATCTGATAGAGGCTGGTGTAATCATGGGTAGTGGCTTTGATGTCAATCCCAAAAGCCTGGGCTATAGCACCTGTACCTATGTCGGAATCACCCTCGAGCGTGGCTCGATGTACAAAGATGTAGTAGAGTGCCTGCACCATATTCCTGAGGTGGTGGAGTGTCATTTTACGACAGGTCCCTACACCATGCTGGTAAAACTTTATGCCCGCGACAATGAACAGTTGATGCATCTGCTCAACGGTCGTCTGCAGGATATTCCTGGTGTGGTGGCTACAGAGACACTCATCTCGCTGGAGCAGAGCATAAAGCGAGAGATACCTGTATCATTTGACGAATAAGCTTATGGCAAACCGTTATGATTGGCAGTCGCAACTTGCGACGGCCTATGCTTCATTCCCGGAATCGCCCTACAAGCCTATTATTGGCATTACGGGCAACTATGGCGAACAGACTTGCAAACTGGCCGAAGGATATTATAAGTCGGTACAGCGGGCTGGTGGTGTGCCGGTTATCCTGCCTCCACTGGCTGATACCGATAGTATTGTGAACACGTTGGAGCATCTTGACGGTCTGTTGCTTAGTGGGGGAGGTGACTATAATCCTCTTTATGCAGGAGAAGAGCCTTCGCCCCGTCTGGGAGGTATCAACAGTGAGCGTGACCTGCCAGAACTGCTCATCACACAACTGGCTTATAACCGTCAGATACCTATGCTGGGCATTTGTCGCGGCATACAGACCTTGGCGATGGCGCTGGGGGGCAAGGTGACGCAGGATATCGAAAGTGAAAAGGGAAAAGAGGGGAGTGATAAATGTGCTGTCGCTGTAAAGCATTCGCAGGATGCCGACCGCTCGGAACCTACGCACAGCATCACCATAGACGAGAATTCCACCCTCTATACTTTATATAATAAGGAGAAAATCTATGTGAACTCTTTCCATCATCAGGCCGTCAGTGAGCCTGGCAACAGCTTCCGGGTGGTGGCACATGCTGCCGACGGAGTGGTGGAGGCTATGGAAAGCCGCGAGTTCAAGAGCATTATGGGTGTACAGTGGCATCCGGAGTGCATGGAGGATGGTGCACCGCTCTTCGAGTGGTTGGTGCGTCAGGCTGCCCATTATCGTGAAGCCTGCAAGATGCACCATACAGTGCTGACGCTTGATACCCATTGTGACACACCGATGTTCTTTCCACAGGGTATCGACTTCGGCAGCCGTGACCCACGTATCTTGGTAGACTTGCACAAGATGACCGAGGGCCGTCAGGATGCCACCATCATGGTGGCCTATCTGCCACAGCCGCAAATGGGCGAGACCTTCTCGTCGAAAGTGGCGTTTGATGTCAGCAGTCCTACGGAGTATGCCGATTTGATATTCGATAAGATAGAAGAGTTGGTGGAAAAGAACCGTCGTTACCTCAGTATTGCCCGTACACCTGCCGACCTGATGGCCGATAAGCGTCAGGGACGTAAGAGCATTATGCTGGGTATCGAGAATGGCCTGGCACTCAACGGACAACTGCAAACCCTGCGGCATTTTGCCCAGCGTGGCATTGTGTATATGACGCTCTGTCATAATGGTGACAATGACATCTGCGACTCGGCCCGTGGCTGTACCACCCACAACGGAGTCAGTCAGTTTGGTCAGCAGGTTATCCGTGAGATGAACCGTCTGGGCGTCATGGTAGATCTCAGTCATGCTTCCGAGAAGAGCTTTTATGATGCCTTGAAGATCAGTCAGCAGCCCATTGTGTGCAGTCATAGCAGCTGCAGGGCGTTGTGTGACCATCCGCGTAATCTCACCGATGAGCAGATGCGGGCCTTGGCAGCTCAAGGAGGTGTGATGCAGGTGACACTCTACAATGGTTTCCTGGTGAAGGACGGTGAGGCCACCATGCAGGATGCCTTGAAACATTTGGAACATGCTATCAAGGTGATGGGCATCGATCATGTGGGTATCGGTACCGATTTCGATGGTGACGGTGGTGTACGTGGCTTTGCCAATTCGTCGGAAGTCATCAACTTCACCCGTCAGCTCATGGCGCGTCACTATAGCGAGCATGACATACAAAAGATATGGGGAGGCAACTTCCTGCGGGTAATGAGCTTGATACAAAGAGCCAAAGAGTTATGAAATCATCCTATTTTTTAGCAGCCGTTCTGCCGCTGATGCTGGCCTGTTGCACTACCAGAAAGAGTCAGGTTGATCAGCAGCCGTCTGCTGTCAGCATTGAGTTTAATGCCGACTCTGCCTATGCTTTCTGTGCAGCGCAGTGTGACTTCGGTCCCCGTACCATGAACAGCGAGGCCCACGAACAGTGCAGCCGGTGGATTCAGCAAAAGTTTGCACAATACGGTTGTCAGGTGGAGCTGCAGCAAGCCGACCTGCGCGGCTACGATGGTACGATACTGAAAAGTACCAACATCATAGCCCGCCACCCGTCAACGGATAGTTCACTTCCCACCATCCTTATCTGTGCCCATTGGGACAGCCGCCCCTGGGCCGATAATGATCCCGATGAAGCCAACTGGCATAAGCCTGTGTTGGCCGCTAACGATGGTGCGTCGGGGGTAGCCGTCATGCTCGAGCTTGCACGGGTGTTACAGCAAAACGACTCCGCATGTGTGGCTGTCGATTTTGTGTGTTTTGATGCCGAAGACTGGGGAGTGCCGCAGTGGAGCAGTCAGGTGGACGCCGACTCGTGGGCCCTTGGTGCCCAGCATTGGGCCTCACAGCATCAGACCCCCCATTATCAATATGGCATCCTGCTTGATATGGTTGGCGGTCAAGGCGCTAAATTCTATAAGGAGGGCTATTCGCGGCAGTATGCCCGCACCATAGTAGACCGTGTATGGCAGGCCGCCGCCGCTGCCGGCTATGGCAGTTTCTTCCCCATGAAAGATAGTGGCCACATCACCGACGACCATGTGCCTGTCAACGAAAAAGCCCACATACCCTGTATCGACATCATCAACCACTATCCTGACTGCGAGCAGAGCTCTTTCGGCCCCACGTGGCACACCGTCAGCGACGATATGCAGCATATCGATGCTAATACCCTAAAGGCAGTGGGTCAGACGCTGGTGCAGCTGATTTACGATAAATAAAACAGCGGGGCGATATATCGACATTTCGACATCTCGGTATTTCGATATTTCGATATTTCGATATTTCGATATCTCGATATCTCGATTATAATTCTTGAATATACTGATACAGCTGGCGGTAGAAGGGGTGGCGTGTCAGTGTGGGAGCATCGCCCAGAATGATGAGTTTCATGCGGGCGCGGGTCATGGCCACGTTCATGCGGCGCAAGTCACGCAAAAAACCAATCTGCCCATCGTCGTTGGCACGTACCATAGAGATGACAATGATGTCGCGTTCCTGCCCTTGGAAGCCGTCAACGGTATTCACGGAAATATAGCGACGGAAAGGCTTGAAGAACTCACGTTTCATCAGCAGCCTGCGTAACAGTTGTACTTGAGCGCGATAGGGTGAGATGATGCCTACATCGATACGCTCGTCCAGTAACCGTTGTTTGCCTATCTTCTCGAAGTATAGCTGCAAGGCCAGTAGCGTCAGCTCTGCTTCGGCCTTGTTCACTCGGCTCTCACCGCTAAACTCTTCGTGAAAAACTGGTTTCTCTGGTATATCTGGATTATTTGAGTCCGTCATTTGACTCGTATCTATCCATGTCATCGGGATGTCCATATCGAGGATACTGCGGTATTTCACATCGGGGGCACTTTCTACCAACCCCTGATAGAACCAGTTGGAGGAGAAACGCATGATTTCGTCGTTCATGCGATATTGTATCTTGAGTAAGTCTACCACCTCTGGGTGAGTCTCCACGATGCGTTCCATGAGTGTTTTCCCAAGACCTGCCTTTAGAGCAGCAATGCTCTTTACGGTGGGAGGTAGCTGGCAGTGGTCACCAGCCAGCACCACGCGACTCACACGTCGCATGGGTATCCAGCAGGCTGCTTCTAATGCTTGTGCCGCCTCGTCGATAAACAGCGTTCCGAACTTCTGGCCATCCAACAGCCGGTTGGCTGCACCCACTAAAGTTGAGGCTATCACACGGGCCTCACCGAACAGTTCGTTATTGATACGTATCTCCAATTCCGTTGCACGGCTTTTCAGACTTTCCAGCTTTTGGTGATACTTCTCCCTTGCTCCTTGCCCCTTGCCCCTTGTCCCTCTTAGTTCGCGGATGGCCTTTCGCAGGGCCCACAATTGTGGGTAGTCAGGATGAGCCTCAAAACGTCGTTCGTAGGTGAAGCTAAGCATCTTGTCGTTGACACGTGTGGGATTGCCGATACGTAGCACATTGATGCCGCGGTCAACCAGTTTCTCGCTAATCCAGTCGACGGCCATATTACTCTGCGCACATACCAGCACCTGATTTTCACGCATCAGTGTTTCGCGGATAGCTTCCACCAGGGTGGTGGTCTTTCCTGTCCCTGGAGGTCCATGTACGATGGCCACGTCTTTGGCTCGCAGTACCCTGTTGACGGCATCTTCCTGTGTGCGGTTCAGATAAGGGAAATGCATGGGGGCAAATGAGAAGGTCTCTGGTTTCATGCTCCTTAGATAAAAGAGGTCGCGTAAGTATCCTAATCGCCCTTTTCCTTTGATGACTCTGTCGAGAGCCTCCATCATCAAACGGTATGAGGTCTCGTCGAATGACAATTGTACGCCCAGATGCTCTGTCTCTTGCAGGTCGAGGATACTGGTGTTGTCGGGTACGGTAATCACCATGCGGTCACCATCTACGTAGCTGACAATACCTGTGTAACGGAAATAACGGAGGTTACTCTTTTCCTGCTTTCTGGATAATTCAGACTTTCCGGTATCATCCACTGCAAAGAACACCACTGGCTTCCCAAACTCAAAATTATGCTCTATGTCGGTATCGGTGGTGCGTATGATCTCTACTGCCAGTTGGTTCAGCGAGTTATAGTAGCTGCGGCTCACTTTGATAGGCCACCAGGCATCACCACGAACCACCTTTCGCTCTATGCCGATTTGTTCGGTCTGCTGGCGAAAGGCCTCTTTCTCGGTTTGATATTCCAATTGCAGCAGCAATCGTTGCTGCTCAATTTGCTGTATGGGTGATGCTGCCTGAACCATGATGGGTGCAAAGGTACGAAAATTTTTCGTATCCTTGCACCCATCTTGTCAAAATAACAATAATTATCTAATCACAATCTTCTTTCCGTTGTGGATATAGATACCTTTCTTGACGTTGATAATCTTGCGACCCTGTAAGTCGAATGTGGGCGAAAGTTTGATGTCATCGGCATTCTGGTTGATGGTGTAGATGCCCGATGTGCCACCCGTTACTGCTACGCCGATGCGTTGGGTGAAGGTGGTTTCTCCGTCATTCACCGTGACATGGATATAGCCTATACCGTCGTTCAGTCCAGCAACAGCCTTTACTGTCGAGCCGTTAACAGAGGGAGTGAAGAGATCACTCTCAGTAGCTACGGTGTAAGTCGGAGTCACCGTGTCGTATTGGGTGTTCTGTCCGTAGAAACCTGCAAAGAAAGGCTTGATATCAATAGTCTGTTGTTCTCCAGCCTTGATGATCAGATAGGGATGAGCCATAAACTCCAGATAGTCCTCAAGCAGCGTCCAGCCGTCCTCGTTGGGGTCTTCATTCTGATTGGGCTCAGTAAGATTGCTGCCGATAACGGCTTCATACCAGTCAGGCATACCGTCCTGGTCAGTATCGTAGTTGGTGTCGCGCTGCTCCTCAGGATAGGTCTCCCAACCCTTACCCTCAGCATGCTCCGTGATATCTTCTTCGGTATCAATCTCACCTTTGATGCCCGACTTCGAACCTTTGTAGGTCCATGTGCCACTCAAGGTTTCCTTGACGTTGCGCTGGTGGTGCTCATCGCGCATCGGCATAGTGGCTCCACTATAGCTGGTCACAATCTTCATGGCATCCTTAGCCGAATGGATGGTGGCGTAGGAAGGGAACAATGGTTCGCTCACCAAATATTCGTAAGATGTGGGAATGTTTCCAGTAGCATTATAGGTATCGCCTTTCTTGTCATGAGTCTGCGTGTGGTTCTTGTTTTCTCTGATGTTGCCACTGA
>Ga0310786_10011523_pt1 | contig 11027 bp, 12 predicted proteins | sample AusTroGonzalo_MG_FD_203881 | JGI IMG/M metagenome (GOLD analysis project Ga0310786, IMG submission 203881) | Bovine rumen microbial communities from tropical cattle in Woodstock, Queensland, Australia - Gonzalo_03 (v2) (version 2) | ecosystem: Host-associated > Mammals > Digestive system >...
GGCAACGAATGACCATTGCTGTCGTGACGGAAGCAAGAGTCTAATTGGGCAGATGGGTTGTGGTATAATATCGGCATGGGAATGTTGCGAGAGGAAAATAAGGCGAGTGGAAAGCAGACGGTGCTCCATGTCTGCTGCGGGCCGTGCGCGAGCGCGTGCGTGCCGCGGCTGAAGGACGCGGGGCGGGAAGTGACTATGCTTTTCGCCAACTCCAACATCGACACCGCCGAGGAATTCGAGCATAGGCGCGCGGAGGCCGAACGGCTCGCCGCTCACGACGGCGTTGCGTTCGCGTCGCTTCCCTACGATCATGCCGACTGGCTTGAGAAGGTCGCAAAGGGCTTCGAGGACGCGCCGGAGAAGGGTGAGAGGTGCGCGAGGTGCTTTCGCTACAATCTTGGCAAGGCGGCGGAATGGGCGGCCGCGCACGGGTTCGACTCGTTCACCACCTCGCTTACCGTCTCGCCGCACAAGCCAAGCGAGATGGTGTTTGCCGCGGGGCGCGAGGTCGCGGAAAAGGGCGGTACGGCCTTTCTTCCCGAGGACTTCAAGAAGCGCGAGGGCTTCAAGCTCTCCGTCGCGCGCGCGAAGGAACTTGGGCTCTACCGCCAGTCCTATTGCGGCTGCGAGTTTTCCAAGCACCATTTGGCCTGACCCGTAGTGCCTGTATTGGCGGGGGCGCGTGATTTTGGTAAAATACCGCCAATGAGCACGATACGGATTTTCCAGGCACTTGCGCTCGCCGTCGTTTTTGCGGGATGCGGCACATTCCATGCCGTTCGCGAGGCGCGGAGCGCCCAGAGGGCGTCCGCCTCCCGTGGCATGGGGGTTGAAACCCGAGCCGAGAAGGTTGATCTCAAGGGGTGCAATCTCGCACAACTCGTCGACTTTGCGCTCGCAAACCGTCCCTCGATGGTCCGTGCGCGTCTCGCGGTAGAGGATGCGCGCATAGCCCTCAGGCAAGTCGCGGCAGATGCGCCGCTCCTCTCGTCGACTCCCTGGGGTGCGCTGGATGCCGCGGCATCTATTGGCCGCTCGGAGTCCTCGGAGCCAGGTCACAGACTACATGGGAAGACAGACGGTTCCGCCTCGGGGTCGCTCTCTTTGGATATTCTCATCTACGACTTTGGCCGTAATGCCGCGGAGGCGCGCGCACTCTCAGAAGAAGTCATTGCTGCCGAATCGACGCTCATCAGCACTGGATATTCCGTATTCGAGGAAGTGGCGATCTCGTATTTCGCGCTCCTCAGGAACGAGGCGCTTTATGAAGTTGCGCTTACGAACAAAGCCGAGTATGCAGAACATCTCGAACAGGCGGAGCTCAGGAAGGAGCATGGCGAGGCAAAGGAACTCGACGTCCTCAAGGCGAAGCTCGACCTCGCAAAGGCCGTGCAGAACGTCGTCGCGGCGTCGAACGACGTCGTGACCGCCGGTGCCGAACTTATGGCGGCGCTCGGGGTGGATGCCGCGTCGGGTGATTTCAGGACGGTTCTCGGTTCGCGCGACGTCGGCCTTTCGCGGCTCTATCGTTCACTCGCGGATACTTCCGCTGGCGCTTCGGAACTCTATGGTGCCGCGTGCACGAACGCGCCGTTGGTGCAGTCCGCCCGTGCTCACCTGAGGGCCGCGTCGCACGAGGTCGACGCGGCGGTGGCAAACCTATATCCGACTCTTAGCGCCAGCATTGCGCTAAATTGGGCCGATCCCCTCTGGTATTGGCGCTGGGGCGTGAACGGCGCGATGTCGCTCTTCACGGGTTGGCGCAAGACCGCCGCCGTCGAGCGCGCGACGATTGCGCTCGATTCCGCCGCGCACGGCGTAGACTCCGCCGAGCTCGAACTCTCGCGTGAGATAGAGCTCGCCGTCGCCGAGCGCGACAATGCCATTGAGGCGCTCGCGGCCGCCCGCTCGAGCGTCAGGAGCGGCAGGGAGAACCTCGACACGGTGCGCGAGCAGTATCTGGTCGGCGACGTGAGCCGTATCGAATTCACCGCCGCCGTGTCGGGCTACGCCTCGTCGCTCGGCGACCGCGTGCGCGCGTTCTACCGCGGCCAGATTGCCGAGGCAAAGCTTTTCAGGGTTGTGGGCCGCTGGCCCGAATACACGGAGGAGACGATCAGTGAAGACGAAAAATGAGGTGGCTTGTGCCGCGTTGCTGGTTGGTTGCCTTGCGCTCGTCGCGGGATGCGGCGAAGGCAAGTCGCTCGTCCCGAGCCGCAAGGCGCCGTCCTACCGCACCGCCCCCATAGCGCGCACGGACATCGTCCGCACGGTCTCTGCGACGGGCTCCGTCACGCCGCGCAATTCCTCGAAGGGGATTCCCGTGGGGGCGCAGGTCAACGGCAAGCTGATAAAGCTCTACGTCGACTACAACGACATCGTGACCAACGGGCAGGTAGTCGCGCTCATCGACCCGCAGGTCTATGACGCGAACTACAAAAGCGCTGTCGCGCAGTTGCATGTGAACAAGGCGAACGTCGCCGTTCGCGAAGCGGCCGTCCGCTCGTCCGAGGCCGAGCTCGCCCTCGCGCAGAAGACATACGACCGCAAGAAGGCGCTTGTGGAGAAGAAGGTGGCGCCAGTCGCCGACCTCGACAGCGCCGAGGAGGCGCTTGAGCGCGCAAAGGCCGGGCTCGAAAGCGCGAAAGCGAGTCTGAACAGCGCCAACGCTTCTGTCGAGCAGTCCGAGGCCACTGTCAGCAAGGCGAAGGCAGACCTCGACTACTGCACGATTGTCTCTCCCGTCGACGGCATAGTGATCGACCGCAAGGTCGAGGAGGGCGAGACCGTCGTCTCGTCGATGAATGCCGTACCTGTCCTCACAATTGCAGAAGACCTCGACACGATATGGGTCGCAGCCGACATTCCAGAGGCCGACATCGGCGGAATTCAGGTTGGCCAGGATGTCACGTTCACCGTCGATGCGTACCGCACGAGGTTCAAGGGCAAGGTGAAGCAGATTAGGAAGGCGTCGACGACGACAAGCAATGTCGTGACGTTCCCAGTGATCGTCGAGGCCGAGAACCCAGACCAGAAGCTCTTCCCCGGGATGACCGCGACGCTCTCTATTGAGACGGCGCGCGCCGAGAATGTGCTTGCCGTTGCGGCGGCGGCGTTCAGGTTCCGCCCGAAGGACGAGGATCGCGACCGCATCGCAGGCGAAATCCCCCGCGGGCGCAAGATATGGCTTAAGCCGCAGAAGGATGGCGATCCGTTGGAGTATATTCGCGTTGAAGAAGGCGTCACGGACGATTCGTTCACGTCCATCGTCTGCGAGGGCGTGGATGCGCTTGAGGGCCGTGAGGCGGTTGTCGGCTACCAGACGGCGAACATGGCCGCCATGGACGACAAGGACGCGACGAATCCCTTCATGCCGAAGTTCCCGAAGCGCAACAACAACAAGGGAACCGCGCCGGAGCCGAAGAAATAGCCCATGGCCCATCTTATCGAGATACGCGACATGTACAAGATTTACGCCATCGGCGACGAGCCGGTGCATGCGCTTGACGGCGTGTCGCTCTCGATTGACGACGGCGAGTTTGTTGCGATAATGGGCTCGTCGGGCTCCGGCAAGTCGACGATGCTCAACATTCTCGGCTGCCTTGACGTGCCGACAAGGGGCTCGTATCTCCTTGACGGCCTCGAGGTCGCGAAGCGTTCTCCCGCCGAGCTCGCCCACATCCGCTGCATGAAGCTCGGCTTCGTCTTCCAGAATTTCAATCTTCTCCCCCGCACGAGCGCGCTCGAGAATGTCGAGCTTCCCGATCTCTACATGGGGCGGTTAAGCCGCCGCGAGCGCAAAGAGCGCGCGATGGAGCTTCTCGCTCGAGTGGGGCTCAAGGGCCGCGAGATGCACACTCCGGCGCAGCTCTCGGGCGGCCAGCAGCAGCGCGTCGCAATCGCACGAGCACTCATGAACAATCCGCCCGTCGTCTTCGCAGACGAGCCGACGGGCAACCTCGACACGAAGAGCTCCATCGAGATAATGAATCTCTTCACTGAGCTTTCGAACGAGGGCATCACCATCGTCATGGTCACGCACGAAGACGACATCGCCGCCTATGCGAAGCGCCATGTCGTGATGCGCGACGGCAAGGTGATGCGCGACGACTTGAACGACGGCACCGGCCGCAAGAGCCAGGACGAGGTGGCGCGGCTTGTAAAGGAGGCGCTTGCATGAGCTTCCTTACGATCTTCAAGGTGTCGCTCCGCTCGCTCGGCCGCAATCCGGTCCGTTCGTTCCTCTCGTGCCTTGGCATCGGCATCGGCATCGTCGCCGTCATTCTTGCGATGGCGATTGGCGAGGGCGCGAAGACGATGATGGTCAAGGAGATTTCGTCGATGGGCAACAACCTCATGATGGTGTTCCCCGAGCGGCGCAACAAGGGACCGGTATCGGGCGGCATGGGGCAGGGCCAGACGATGACGGCGGGCGATGCCGAGGCGATCAAGCGCGAGCTCGGCCATCTCGTGCAGGGCGTGAGCCCGCAGGTGCGAACGACTGTGCAGATGATGTATGGCGCGAAGAACTGGGCCGGCAACGTCCAGGGCGTCTCGCCCGACGTTTTGACCATAAGCAATTGGACTGTGACGGACGGACGGTTCTTCACGGACGACGAAACGAAGCTCGCGGCGCGCGTGTGCGTAATCGGCACTACGGTTCAGTCGAACCTCTTTGGCGACGACGAGAGTCCGATCGGGAAGATAATCCGCCTTAAGAACATGACGTTCCGCGTCATCGGCGTTCTCGGCTCGAAGGGCGCGAACAACTGGGGCCAGGACCAGGACGATGTCATAATGGCGCCCTATACGTCGGTGCATCGCTATCTCCAGCGTTCGAAGTTCAACACCGTCAACATGATGAACCTCTCGCTCGTCTCGATGGACGACCTCGACGAGGCGAAGCGCGAAGTCGCGGCGCTCCTTCGCCAGCGCCACCACCTCGCTGACTGGCAGGACAACGACTTTGAGACACGCGACACGACCGAGATCATGAACACAATCGGCTCGGTCACTGGGATAGTCGGTATGCTGCTTCTCATCTTCTCCGTTATCACGCTCGTCGTCGGCGGCATCGGGATCATGAACATCATGCTTGTCTCGGTCACCGAGCGCATCAGGGAGATCGGCCTCAGGATGGCCATTGGCGCGACACCGCGCAACATTCTCGTTCAGTTCATTCTCGAGGCGATGGTCCTTTCGACTGTCGGCGGCGCGGCGGGTGTGGCTATCGGCATCGGCGCGTCCTACGTCGTGGGCGCGGCGGCTGGCTGGCCTGTTCTCGTCGAGGTGACCTCGGCAGTCTACGCCTTTGTCATCTCGTCCATTGTCGGTCTTTTCTTCGGCTTCTATCCTGCCTGGCGAGCGTCGAAACTCAACCCGATCGACTGCCTCCGTTATGAATAGAATAGGGGCTCAAATTACCGTTGCCTAACTTGTTGGGCGGGTGGTATAATTGCTGCGTTATTTCAAACCACAAAAAAGGAGAAACAAAAATGGCTCACAAGATTGCTGCCGACAAGTGCGTTGCGTGCGGTTGCTGCAAGGATGCTTGCCCCGCCGAGGCTATCAGCGAGGGTACGCCCTATGTGATCGACGCCGACAAGTGCGTTGACTGCGGCGCCTGCGCTGCGACCTGCCCGAACGAGGCGATCGCCCCGGCCTAAGGTCGAGAAAGATTGTTCGGAGGCGTCCGAAGGCTTTGTGCCGTCCGCACTGTTGTTCGGCGGTGGAGCGAAGGTCCGAGCGAGGGGATACGGCGTATTCGCCGAGGGGTCCCCGAGGAGGAGCCTTCGGACGCCGCCGAACAAATGTCACTGAAGACAATGCCTAAAATGGCGCGCCCGTGCGGGCGCGTCCTTTTATTTGGTATAATATTCTCGACATGATCGACTTCGTAAAAGAGACACTTCTGCTACTGCCGTTTCTCTTCGTAACCTACCTTGTGCTCGAGGCGGTCGAGGCCCATGCTGGCGGTGCCCTCGAGCGCTGGCTTGAGCGGGCGAAGTCCGTAGGTCCGCTCGCCGGCGCTCTCGCCGGCGCGATCCCGCAGTGCGGCGTATCTGCCGCGGCCGCGTCGCTCTACGCGGGCGGCGTCGTGACCGTCGGCACTCTCGTCGCCGTATTTCTCTCGACTTCCGACGAGCTCATTCCAGTTCTGATTTCGAAGCAGGTGCCTGCCGCGCTTATGGTGAAGATAGTCTCCATCAAGGTGGCGGCGGCGATTGCCGTCGGCTTTTCTCTAAACGCCATCCTCGTCTTTGCGCGGCACATTCGCCGCCCTGTCGCCGTCCACGACCTCTGCGCTCACAGCCACTGCGGCTGCCGCGAACACAAGGGGATCCTCGTTCCTGCGCTGATTCACACGGCGGAGATATTCATATTCATCGTCGTCGTCTCTGGCACAATCGAACTTGCGATGCACTACTTCGGCGAGGACTGCCTCAATTCGCTGCGGCTCAACGCCCCTGTCTTCGGCGAACTCGCGGCGGGGCTCGTCGGGCTCATACCGAACTGTGCCGTCTCGGTCGCGGGCGCGGAGCTCTACTGCAAGGGCGCGATGAGCGCGGGCGCGCTTATGGCTTCGTCGTTCGCTGGCTCTGGGCTCGGGCTTCTCGTCCTTTTCCGCACTAACCGCAACCTCAAGGAGAACCTTGCCATTCTCGCCGTCGTCTATGTCGTAGGCGTTGCGCTTGGGTGGCTTACGGGGCATCTGATATGAAGAAGAAAATCATCAAATGGTTCAAGACCATAATCAATGACTTCAACACGAGCCACTGCTCTATGCATGCGGCGGGGCTCACGTATTTCGCGATGCTTTCGCTTGTGCCGCTTTTGTGCGTGCTCCTCTCGGTCGCGAAACTCTGCGGAGCTGATGACTTCGCGCGCGATCAGATCAACTCCCACATAGACACGATGATTTCGAACGTGGAGCACGCCCAGGAAGACGAACTCGCCAATGTCGCGCCCATCAGCGAGGAGGAGCGCGAGCGTAGGCGAATAGCCGCTGAGGAATTCGCCGCGCAGGCGCGCGAGATTTCCAACAAGCTCTTCGAGCGCATCGCGCAGTTCGACGTGTGGACGTTCGGCTGGATCGGCTTTGGATTCCTCGTGTGGACTGTCATAAGCGCGATAAGCATGGTCGAGACGAGCTTCAACGAGGTCTTCCATGTCGAGAAGGCGCGGCCTATTTGGAAGCGCGCCTATCTGAATATCTTCACCGCCGTGATTCTGCCGATATTTGCCGCCCTCGCGCTTTCGGTGCCGATTCTCGCCGTAGCGAAGCAGATCATCGTCGCGACAATGGGCGCGACCTGGCTCACCAAGTGGGTTTCTGACGGGATTATCTGGTTCCTCGACTCGACGATCTTCCGTCTTGCGATCACGCTTGCCATCGCGTCGCTTGCGTTCGCGTATGCGTTTGCCGTCTTGCCCAATCGCAAGGTGCCGTTCAAGGACGCTCTCTTCGGTGGGTTTGTGACTGCGTTCTTCTTTGGCGCATGGGTGAAGATATGCGCTGTCTTGCAGGTCGGCATTGCGAAGTCCTCCGCTCTCTATGGTTCGTTTGCGTTTCTTCCCATCGTTCTTGCCTGGCTCTATATGAGCTGGCAGATAGTGCTTCTCGGCGCCTGCATCACGCACGCGAGTCTTGAGGCGAGCGAGAAAGAGGCGGCGGAATGAAGATCCTGATAACCGGCGGGAAGGGCATGCTGGGGCGCACGCTCCAGAAGGAGCTTAAGCCGCAAGGCGCAGAACATTCCCGAGTGACGGAGCGAGTGAGCGATGAGCGGAACGAACGAAGGAACGAGCTCATTATCGCAGACTTACCAGAATGGGACATACTCGACGCGGACGCGTTCACCGAGAAAACTCTTGCCGCTGCGCCAGACGTCGTCATCCACTGTGCGGCGATGACGAAGGTCGACGACTGCGAGACGAATCGCGACCTTGCGTTCAAGCTCAATGAAGAGGGCTCTCGCAACGTTGCGCTCGCATGCAAGGTGTCTGGTGCGCGGCTCATCGCGATCTCCACCGACTACGTCTTCTCTGGCGAGCCGCCGCGCGAGCCGTGGGCGTGGAGCGAGACTGATATCCCTCGTCCTCGCACCGTCTACGGCGCGTCGAAGTTCGCTGGCGAGCAGATGATCCACATGATCGTGCCAGACGCGACCGTCCTTCGCATCGCATGGCTCTACGGCGCGGGAGGTCCGAGTTTTGTCCACACGATGGCGAAGCTTGGCGCGCAGGAGGGCCCTGCGCTCAAGGTCGTTAACGACCAGCGCGGCAACCCGACGTCGACAAAGGTCGTTGCTGACGTCATCCGCTTTCTCCTCTCCCGCCCCGACGTCAGCGGAATCATCCATGGGACGTGTGAAGACCAGTGCACTTGGTATGACCTGACGATTGAGCTCTTCCGGCTAATGGGGCTCAAGCGTGAAGTCGTTCCCTGCACGACCGAGGAATTTCCACGCCCTGCGCCGCGTCCGCGCAATTCGGCGCTGAAGAAGAGCGTCCTTAACTTGCTCGGCTACCGCACCCCGCGCTGGCAGGACGCGCTCCGCGACTTCGTCGCCTCCCCTGATTCTGGACTTTAAGCATTTTTAGGCATGATGTTTTAACGCAGAGACGCTGAGACGCGGAGTGCGCTGAGAACAATTATTCTCTGCGTTCTCTGCGACTTTGCGACTCTGCGTTAAAAAACAAAAATAAATATAACAAAAATAAATTCGCTCTCTCGTTCGTCTAAATAACTGTAGGCGCCGCTGTGGTGCCGTAAAAGTCGGCAAAATCGCCGCGAAAGGAAAAAAGAACATGAAGAGTCTCATTGTGGTTGCTATTGCTGCGCTCAGCTGCGTGGCTTTTGCCGATGGTCCCGAGGGTGGCGTCCGTCCCGAAGGCGGTCGTCGGGGTTTTGGTCCTCGCGAGGGCGGAATGGGCCCGATGATGGGCGGGATGGATCCCATCGTCCGTATGGTGTCTAATCCTGCGGTTGCCGAAAAGCTGGGTCTGAGCGACGAGCAGAAGGCCAAGCTCAAGGAGCTGAGGGGCGATGGCGAGGCGAACCGCGAGGCCCAGAAGAAGGCCCGCGAGGCGACTATGAAGCAGGTCGAGCTCATGAAGGCCGAGAAGGTCGACGAGGCCGCAGTCATGGCGGCGATCGACGAGGTGTTCGAGCTCCGCAAGGCGATGGCTAAGGAGCAGGCGAAGCGCGTCATCGCGGTGAAGTCCGTCCTTACTCCCGAGCAGGTTGCCAAGGCCCACGAGGAAATGAAGAAGATGTTCGAGGCTCGTGGCGACCGCGGTCCTCGTCGCGAAGGCAAGGGACCTCGTGAATTCAAGGGTCCGCGCAAGGGGCCGCACGGCGACAAGGGACCAAAGGAAGGTCCCAAGGAGGGCTGCGACGCCCCCGCTCCGGCGCCTGAAGCCAAGTAAGGCCCTGTGAAAGAGGATAGCGAGCTCCTCTTTGCCTACTCGCGCCGGGGGGACGTCGAGTCCCTCTCGGCGCTTGTTAGGCGACACGCCGTCTGGATGCAGGCGTTTCTTCGCGGGCTTTTGCCGACGGCGGAAGATGCTGAGGACGCTTTTCAGGAGACGTGGGTTCGCGTAGTCAAGTCCGCGGGCAATTATCGCGGCGGCAAGGTGAAGCCCTATCTCGCCGTTGTCGCGCGGTCTGCGGCGATAGACCGCTTGCGGCAGATTGGGCGGCTCGTCAGTCTCGACGTGGAAGACGGGGAAGGTGCGTCTGCTGCGGAGCAACTTCCCGATGAGTCGCCGTCGCCTGGCGAGCGGTTCGAGTCCAAGGCCACGGCCGAGGACGTGAGGGAGGCGGTACGCGCGTTGCCCGAAGGCCCACGGCAGGTGTTGCTGATGCGGATTGAGGGCGAGCTTTCCTTTAAGGAGATCGCGTCCGAGCTTGGCGTGCCGCTCGGTACTGCGCTCACATGGATGCGCACTGCGACACTAAAGCTTAAAGAGATGTTGGGGGGATCGAAATGAACGAATACCGTGATATCGAAGACTTCGTAAAGGGACGGCTTGAAGAGGGTGTCGCCTCGTCGCCGCCTCGTCTTGCGGAAATCGAGCGCGCGGCCGCGGCAGAATCGTTTGCCCATGTCGCGGAGCATCGCTCGCGTCGCCGTTGCACGGTCGCCATGCTTGTTGCGGCATCGCTTGCCATTGTCTTTTCGTTTGCGATTTTGCATATTGATTCTTCTCCCAAGCCAGAGAACACGGTTGCCTGCGTGATTGATCTTCTCCGCACGGCAGACGGCGCAGAGACATTGTCAGCGACCGCTACCGACAGTGAGTCAGAGGAAACGGCCGTCGCCGAAATGCTCCTCGCCTGGCAAGACGCCCCCTACGAATCAGCAATAGCAGATTTATAACAGCCGATCGCTAGTTGGCGGCGTCCGAAGGCGAGGCCTGCGCCCGACCTGCTCGCCCGACCCGCAGTTTGCGGGCGCCCCACCAGCATGATTTTGACGCGCGCGCCTTCACGCGCGCCCTTTACGCTGGTGGTCAAAATCACGCTGGGCCCGCAAACATGCTCTCGTGCGCCAGTCGGCTCTCCGGCCTCTGACCTTCGCTCCACCGCCAACTTCGCTCTCCAACTCCACTCTCCAACTACTGACCCCTGACTCCTGACTCCTGACGCCTGACCCCTCGGCACTCGCTCCGCTCGGCTTGGTCGCTTCCCCAAGGGTCGCGCCCACCCGCAAGGGGCGGTTACGACCCCTGACTCCTGACCCCTGACTCCTACACCAAAATATATTACAGTTTTTCACTGAATTTTCATCTTTCTGACTTGCTATAACACTTTTTTGAAAAAAGTTCACTTTCCCCCTTGCGCGGGCGTGCGCACTTTGGTAAACTATTCACCCGTTCGCCCCGAAAGGGGCCAGAACACTCGATCTTTGAAAGTTGGCGCTTGAGAAAACAGCAAATGCTTGTGCAATAATAACATAAGCTCAAATTCTTTTTCTGAGAGTTTGATTCTGGCTCAGAACGAACGCTGGTAGCGTGGATTA
>Ga0310786_10011525_pt1 | contig 11026 bp, 11 predicted proteins | sample AusTroGonzalo_MG_FD_203881 | JGI IMG/M metagenome (GOLD analysis project Ga0310786, IMG submission 203881) | Bovine rumen microbial communities from tropical cattle in Woodstock, Queensland, Australia - Gonzalo_03 (v2) (version 2) | ecosystem: Host-associated > Mammals > Digestive system >...
TTCTACGGTGAGTACAACACCCTCGGTAATAACTATACGGCCCGTCAGAATCGTATCTTCATCGATCGTCGCGAGAACAGTTCGTTCATCTTTACCGACCCCTACAGTTTCTTCTTCAAGCAACCCGACGAGTTCCTCTTCATGAACACGCTCTCGCCCTATACACGTTTCGATTACGACAACTGTGGCGATAAGCAGAACGGTGAAGACCGCCTCGGTGCCAAGTTTGCCGTCAATGCGAACAAACGGCTGGGCTTCGGCTTCGACCTGAACTACGACTACGCCCGTGGCTATTTCAGTAACCAGAGTGTGTCGCATTTCAACGGCACCCTCTTCGGCTCGTATATCGGCGACCGCTACCAGATGCACGTCCTGCTCACTGCCAATCACCAGAAGGCAACAGAGAATGGCGGTATCACCGATGACGAGTACATCAAGCATCCCGAATCCTATCAGGAAAGTTATGAAGAGAACGAGATTCCGACGATACTCAGTCAGAACTGGAACCGCAACGACAACCAGCACGTCTTTTTCAGTCACCGTTACAACGTAGGTTTCTACCGCAAGGTGAAGATGACCGAAGAGGAACTAAAGGCCCGTAAGTTTGCGGAAGAGGCGAAGAAAGACAAGGAGAAGGAAAAGGAAAAGCAGGACGGGCTGCTGAAGGGTCGCGACGGGAAATCAGCAGTTCCGCAAGGTCGTCCGGAAGGTGCTGCCATTATCGGCAGTGAACCGAAAGCCAAGACAGACTCCCTGGCTGCAGCCGTCGATACTACCCGAATCCAGGTAGCAGGTCAGGCTGCTATCGACAGTCTGAAACGTGAGCAGGCCATGCAGGACTCCATCGATGCCACGATGAAGAAGGAGTACGTACCCGTGACCAGTTTCATCCACACGCTGGAACTGCACAACTACACACGTACCTATATGGCATATAGTACGCCTAAGGACTATTATCTGAACGACAAATACTACCATCGGGGAGAAGGACAGAAATACAGCAACGACTCCATTTACGATGAGACGACGCACCTCCAGATCAAGAACACCTTAGGCATTGCCCTGCTCGAAGGCTTCAACAAATATATGAAGGCCGGTCTGAAAGGATTCGTCACTCACGAACATCGTAAATACAAGATGCCAGATCTTGTGGAGAATACCGACTCAGCCTACCAGCGCTCGTGGAGTGAGAACAACATCAGCGTGGGCGGACTGATCAACAAGACGCAGGGTCATACACTCCACTTCAAGGCACAGGCTGAAGCATGGGTAGTAGGAGAAGATGCCGGACAATTGAAACTCGACTTCAGTACCGACCTGAACTTCCCACTCTTCGGCGATACAGTCCGTCTGGCTGCCAACGCCTATTTCCACCGACTGAACCCCACCTTCTACCAACGGAAATACCACTCCAAGTATATCTGGTGGGATCGTGATGACCTGTCGATGGAGACACGTACCCGTCTTGAGGGTCTCTTCTCCTACGAGAAGACTGATACGAAACTGCGAGTGGCTGTAGAAGAAATACAGAACTACACGTATTTCGGCATGAGTTATGACGCAACGACAGAAGCCCGCACCAATATGACAGCAGGCGTCTATCAGGAGTCAGGTAACATCAACATCCTCACGGCCCAGTTGTATCAGAACCTCCGTCTGGGGCCCATCAACTGGGAGAATATCGTGACCTATCAGAACGCCAGCAATAAAGAGGCGATCCCCCTACCCGCTTGGAACATCTTCTCCAATCTCTACCTGAAGTTCAGGATTGCCAAGGTGCTCGATGTGGAACTCGGTGCCGATGCCACCTATTTTACGAAATACGAGGCACCTGACTTCTGTCCGATGATCAACCAATTTGCCGTACAGCAGAATAGTGACAGTCGGGTGGAACTGGGCGGCTATCCCTTCCTCGATGTCTATGCCAACCTGAGACTGAAAGGTGTACGCTTCTTCATCGTGATGACGAATGTGCTGGACGGCAAAGCCAACCACATGAAATTCCTCGCCCCCCACTACCCCGTCAACGGTAGTGTCATCCATTTCGGCGTTTCGTGGCCGTTCTTTAATTAGACCAGCAACAGACCGACGGTTACGCAAAGGCCGTAGATGAAGATATTCCGTGCCGTTTCTCCCAAGCAGAGATTCAATGCTTTTCCCTTGTCGATACGTTTGATCTTCAGATAGGTAAACACATGGAGGATGAAATAGATGAACGGCAAGAAGAAAGCCAACGGATGACCGTTCATCCAGAAGGTTCCACCTAAGATCATGGCGCCCACGCCTACACCCAGATAGAGTTGTAACCCAGCCTTTGCCCCTAAACGCACGATGATGGTGTTCTTGCCAGCCTCCTCGTCAGTCTCGCGATCACGGAAATTATTCACAATCAACAGGGCATCGATCACCAGTCCGCAGGCCAGTGAGGCAAGGAACACCTCCCACGTCACCGTGTGCAACTGCAGATAATAAGAGATACACACAGGCACGATGCCAAAGAACACCAGCACCAGCAGGTCGCCAAGTCCCAGATAGGAGAAGTGGGTGGTATAGAGGAAACAGAACACCACACAGACGATTCCGACGAGAATCATCTCCAGTCCGCCGTACCAGACTAAGGGTAGTCCGATGATACAAGCCAGACAGGTGGTCAGGGCGATGGCCCGCTTCATCGAGTTGAGTTTCACCCATCCCTGTGCACAAGCCCTCCGAGGGCCTAAGCGGGTTTCGTTATTATCAGTGCCATTGGCAAAGTCGAAGAAATCGTTGATGAAATTGGCGTCGATCTGCATGGTAAAGGCGAAAAGCAGGCACAGCAAGGCGGCCGTCCAACTGAACACATCATCACCATACAGAAGGGCATCGGTATAGGCCAAAGCCACACCAATCATCACGGGGACAGCAGCGCCGGAAAGGGTCTTGGGACGTGCTGCCAACAACCACGCTTTCGGTGAATCAGTCTTGATTCTTTTTTCTTCTTTCATATTTTTCGTCATTTGCTTGCAAAAGTAAGGATTATTTTGTAATTTTGCAAGCAATAAGCCAACTTTTTATGATTAGCAACACCCCCAGCCTTGATTTGGTGGAGTTCATCGAAACCAAGATACTCCCCAAGTACACAGAGTTCGACCGTGCCCACAACCTAGAGCACGTTACCCGTGTCATTCGTCGTTCGCTTGATCTGGTAAAGATCACCGGTGCCGACATCAACATGGTCTATACCGTTGCAGCCTACCACGATCTCGGTATGTCAGGTCCCCGTGCCATCCACCACATCACAGGCGGAAAGATTCTCGCCTCCGACAGTCGGCTGAAGAAATGGTTCTCACCCGAGCAAATCAAAATCATGAAGGAAGCCATCGAAGATCACCGAGCCTCAGCCAGTCGTGCACCCCGAAGCCTCTACGGAAAAGTCATCGCCGAAGCCGATAGGGACATCGACGTAGAAGTGGTTATCCGTCGCACCATTCAGTACGGTTTGGGGAATTATCCGGAACTTGATAAAGAGGGACATTGGAAACGCTTCAAGGAACACCTTGACAGCAAATATTCCGTCAACGGTTATATCCGGCTGTGGTTGCCGAAGTCGCCCAATGAGAAGAATCTCAACGACCTGCGCAACCTGATTGCCGACCCTCCACAACTTCGGGAGGTCTTTGAGCGTATCTTCGCTAAAGAGACTACCTGAGGTACATCCAGTAGATATAGCCCAGAACGGCAGCCAGCACAATCAGTACAATCGACTTGACCAAGCACGTCGTCACCTTCTTGATAATCAGGAAGGCCACGATGATGGCCACCAATATAAAAATGTAATAACCTAAATTTGGTATCTGCATATTCATCACTTAAACATTTTCTTAAACGCTGTCGGTAAGGGTGTCTCAAACTCCATCGGCTCACCAGTAACAGGATGGTGGAAACATAGTAGCCACGCATGCAGGCACAGACGGTGAAGCGGATCGTCACCATTGCCGTATTTCACATCGCCACATACCGGATGGCCCATATCTGCAGAGTGTACACGAATCTGATTCTTGCGTCCCGTTTCCAATTTGAACTCCACCAACGAGTGTTCCGCCGTACGGGCCAACACATGCCAGTGGGTGATGGCATACTTACCACCATTATCTACGGGCGATGAATAAGTGACATACGCGTTGTTGTCTTTCAACCAATTCTCTATCGTGCCTTCATCCTCCATCACCTCACCAGAACAGACTGCCACATAGCGGCGATCATACACGATGTCGTGCCAATGATGCTCTAAAATCTGCTCCGTCTCCATATCCTTCGCATAGACCATCAGACCGCTCGTATCTCTGTCCAGTCGATGAACAACATGCGCTGAACATTTCTGGCGAGACTTCTTAAAATAGTCGTCGAGCACCGTTTTCACATTCAGTGAAGAATGACCTGCTGCCATCGAGAGAATACCTTCGGCTTTCTCTACCACAATCAGCCACTTGTCCTCATACACGATCTTCACCCAACGGCTCTTGAACCCCTGCTGGTTACGCTTGGTCTTGCTGACAGCAACCTTCATGCCGCGTTCCAGAGGGAAATCGAACTGGGATATCGTCTTTCCGTTTACCTTGATGCCCCTACCCTGCAGTGTCGCCTTTATCTTAGACCTCGACTGATGCACATTCTGCAACAGCCACTCTAGCAGAGGCATCGGTTCCTCTACAACAAAGTGGTCATACTCGCCCTCATTACTGAATCCGGCGCGAAATCTCATTGTTTTGGCTGGTGGGTTCAAACAATCTCGAACAGGTTAGTAAAACCTGTCATGTTGAACACCTGGCGCAAATCATTGCTCAGACCAGAGATGCAGACGCGGCTTCCTTTAGGCTTCGCTACTTTCAGCAGACCAAGGAACAAGCGCAAGCCGCTTGATGAGATATACTCCAGTTGGTCGCAGTCGAGCACGATGTCGCACCCATCACAATCATAGAGCACTTGCATATCTTTTTCAGTCTGCACGGCGGCTGCCGTATCAAGCCGTCCGAAGAAGGCCATTATCAGTTGGTTGTTCTCTTTTTTAAATGTTGTCTTCATAATTATAATATATTTTTTAATTTGTTCGTTTTTTAGTGAGTGTAAGGATATTGCGGTCACCCTCTCGCTTGTATTCGGTGCTATCCATATAGCGACGCATCAACATGATGCCCAGACCGCCGATACTACGTTGTTCTGCTGGCAACGTGGTATCCACTTCGCCTCGTGTAGTAGGATCGAAGGGGGTGCCGTTATCTGTTATCGTGATCACCAGTCCATTGTCACCAGCCACAGCCTCGATACAGACATCACCCTTTGTACCAGGCGGATAGGCATAGTCCATCACGTTCACCACAGCCTCCTCGATGGCAAGGTTCATCTGCATGGTCGTGGACATATCAAAGCCTGCCGCCTCACAGGCAGCATCCACGAATTCTGCCAGTCGTGGCACCTCCTGCACATCGTTAGGCAGAATGAGGCTGCTTCTTATATCCTGTTGCCGTTTTTCTTCACTCTTACTCATATCGTGTGCAAAGATAATGTAATTCGAGCGAATCACCAAAGAAATCCCTCTTTTTTTTTAATTTGGCTTCGTTGAAGATACTTATCCTCGGAAAAACACAAATAAATTTGGTTTTTCGCTCGCATTTAATCGTTTTTTTCGTAACTTTGCAGCCAAATTGTGAGTAATAGTGAAAGAAATGGAGATAGATTTTGAAAAGAGTGGCGGACTGGTTCCCGCTATTGTCCAGGATGCCAAGACGAAAAACGTGCTGATGCTGGGCTATATGAACAAGGAAGCCTACGACAAAACACTGCTGACGAAGAAGGTAACCTTCTGGAGTCGCAGTCGTGAATGTCTGTGGACGAAAGGCGAGACCAGCGGAAACTTCCTGAACCTGGTGAGCATTGCCTCAGACTGCGACCACGACACGCTGCTGGTGAAGGCATTGCCCGATGGACCTACCTGCCACAAGGGTACTGACACCTGTTGGGGTGAGGATAATGACAACAATCCCCTACTCTTCCTGACAGAGCTGCAGGACTTCATTGAAAAGCGCCACGAGGAGATGCCCGAGGGCAGTTATACCACTTCGCTCTTTAAAGACGGCATAAACCGCATTGCCCAGAAGGTAGGTGAAGAAGCGCTGGAAACCGTGATTGAGGCCACCAACGGTGGAAAGGACAAACTGATCTACGAGGCCAGCGACCTGATTTACCACCTGATTGTGCTGATGACCAGTAAGGGGCTCCGCATTGAAGATATTGCTGCAGAACTGCAGAAGCGCCACGATCCCAACTGGGACAAGAATCGTCGCGAGGCCAAGGCGAAACATCAAATGGAATAAGCGATGAGTGATTTGTTGATCAGTTATAAAAACGCGAATATCTACCAGCGACATGGGATCTGTGTGCTGAAAGAGGTGAACTTCCACGTGGAGGAAGGAGAGTTCGTCTATATCATTGGCCGCGTAGGATCCGGAAAGTCCAGCCTGTTGCGAACCTTGTATTTCGAACTGGATATGGAAGAAGCCGATGAGGCTAAGGTATTCGACTATGATCTGCTCAGCCTGCGACAAAGGGATATCCCCAGTCTCAGACGACAGATGGGTGTCGTTTTCCAAGATTTCCAGTTATTGGGCGACCGTACTGTTTATAAGAACCTGCAGTTTGTGCTAAAGGCCACAGGCTGGAAGAAGAAAGAAGAGATAGACCAGCGTATCGACGAGGTGTTGAGCGATGTGGGTCTGCAAGACAAGGCCGAAAAAATGCCGCATGAACTCTCCGGCGGAGAGCAGCAGCGTGTGGCTATTGCAAGAGCCATCCTGAACAAACCGAAACTCATCATCGCCGACGAGCCGACAGGTAATCTGGATCCTGAGACCGCAGAGAACATCATTGAACTGCTCCGACAAATCTGTCAGACGGGAACCGCCGTGGTGATGGCCACCCACAACATGCCACTACTCGACAAGTACCCGGGAGTCGTCTATCGCTGTGCCGGATGCAAAATGGAAGAGGTGACCAGCGACTTCAACCAGATACAACTGGTAGATGAGCCCGACACCGATGAGATTACCGTCAGGTACTCAGAAAGAGAAGAAATTTGAAAAAATATATAGTAATATGATCGTTATGAAATTCGGCGGCACGTCCGTCGGCAGCCCAGAGAGAATGAAAGAGGTGACCAAACTTGTCACCAAGTCAGGAGAACCCGTCTTCGTGGTGCTCTCCGCCATGTCAGGAACCACCAACTCGCTCGTCGAGATATCCGATTATCTCTATAAGAAGAATCCCGATGGTGCCAACGAGGTAATCAACCGTCTGGAGCAGAAATACCTGCGCCATGTGGAGGAACTCTACACGAAAGACGAGACCAAGCAACAGACACGCGAGTTTCTGAAAGGAGAATTCGACTACCTGCGCTCCTTCACGAAGGAGCTCTTCACCAGTTTTGAGGAGAAAAGTATCGTGGCACAGGGTGAGATGATGTCAACCAATATGGTGGCTAACTATATGAAGGAACAGGGTATCAACGCTGTGCTGCTGAATGCCCTCGATTTTATGCGCACGGATAAGAACTCCGAACCGGATCCGGTGTATATCAAGGAGAAGTTAAACGCCATTCTCGCAGATAACGAAGGTGCTCAGGTATATATTACCCAGGGCTTCATCTGCCGTAATGCCTACGGCGAAGTAGATAACCTGCAGCGTGGTGGCTCTGACTATACTGCCTCGTTGGTAGGTGCCGCCATCGGTGCCGAAGAGATCCAGATTTGGACAGACATCGACGGTATGCACAACAACGATCCCCGTGTGGTGGATCATACGGAGCCCGTACACCAACTACACTTCGAGGAAGCCGCTGAGTTAGCCTACTTCGGAGCAAAGATTCTGCACCCGACCTGTGTACAGCCCGCCAAGTATGCTGGTATCCCCGTGCGCCTGCTGAACACAATGGCCCCTGACGCAGAAGGTACAACTATCAGTAACGCCACAGAATACGGCAAGATCAAGGCCATTGCCGCCAAAGATAATATTATTGCCATCAAGATCAAATCAAGCCGTATGCTCTTGGCCACAGGTTTCCTGCGCAAGGTATTTGAGATATTTGAGAGTTACCAGACTCCTATCGACATGGTGTGCACCTCAGAGGTGGGTGTCTCGATGAGTATCGATAACTCTGCCCATCTGGGGGAGATTGTTGATGAACTGAAGAAGTATGGCACAGTAACTGTAGATACAGGCATGTGTATCATCTGCGTGGTGGGCGATCTCGACTGGTCAAATATCGGCTTCGAGACACTGGCACTGGACGCCCTGAAGGACATTCCTGTACGTATGGTCAGTTATGGCGGTTCAAACTATAACATCTCCTTCCTCATCCGTGAAGAAGACAAGAAGCGCGCCCTCCAAAAACTCAGCGATACGATTTTCAACAAATAGTACCCTACACAAACACAACACAGACTAATTATGGGCAAAGGAAAATTCCCCGTAGAGAAGTTGCAGACGATACAGACGCCCTTCTACTACTACGATGCGGAGGTGCTGCGCCAGACACTGCGCACCATTAACGAGGAGGCAGGCAAACATGAAGGCTTTGTGGTTCATTATGCCATCAAGGCCAATGCCAACCCGAAGATTCTCCGCATCATCCGTGAGGCAGGCATGGGTGCCGACTGCGTCAGCGGTGGTGAAATAGAAGCCTCCGTCAAAGCAGGGTTCCCTACTTCTAAGATCGTCTATGCAGGCGTAGGCAAGGCCGACTGGGAAATCAACCTCGGGCTGGACAACGATATCTTCTGCTTCAACGTCGAAAGCATACCTGAACTGGAAGTCATCAACGAACTGGCTGCCCAGAAGGGCAAGGTAGCCCGTGTGGCATTCCGTCTAAATCCAAACGTTGGGGCACATACCCATGCCAACATTACAACAGGACTGGCAGAGAATAAGTTCGGTATTGCCATGCGCGATATGCTCGATGTGATTGCAGAAGCCGACAAGTTGGCTAACGTGAAATTTGTGGGTCTGCATTTCCATATCGGTTCACAGATACTCGACATGGGCGACTTTGAGGCCCTCTGCAATAGAGTGAATGAACTACAGAACATCCTTGACAGCCACCGCATCCGTGTAGAGCACATTAACGTGGGTGGTGGACTTGGCGTGGATTACGCACATCCCAACCGTCTGCCGATCCCCGATTTCAAATCCTACTTCGACACCTACGCCAAAAAACTGAAATTGCGTCCAGGACAGACGTTGCATTTCGAACTCGGGCGTGCGATGGTGGCCCAGTGCGGCAGTCTTATCACGCGTACCTTATATATAAAGAAAGGAGCCGTGAAACAATTCGCCATTGTCGATGCAGGATTTCCAGATCTCATCCGTCCGGCTCTCTATCAGGCCTACCACAAGATTGAAAATATCACCAGCGAGGAGCCCAACGACACCTACGACGTGGTGGGACCCATCTGCGAATCGACAGACGTATTTGCCAAGCAGATAGACCTGAACGGTACCCATCGAGGTGATCTGCTGGCCATCCGTTCTGCAGGAGCCTACGGTGAGATAATGGCCTCGCAATACAACTGTCGCAAACTGCCGATAGGCTATATGAGCGACGATATCTAAAAGAAAAAGCATGACAAAAGAAGAATGCCGTTTCTCCGTTATCATGGCGGTCTATGAGAAAGCCAGCGAACTGAAGGAAAGTCTGCCGGATTTCCTCATGCAGGCATACGAGCCAGGATATGAAGTAATTGTCGTCGATGAGTCTTCGACAGATGATACGGAGGATGTGCTGAAACTCTTTAAGCAGAATTATCCGCAGTTATATACAACCTTCCTGCCCAAGCCAAACCGCGATATCGTACGCCGCAGGCTTGCTCTAAGCATTGGCGTAAAAGCCGCTAAGAATGAATGGGTTATCTTCACAGATATTAACGCAAAGCCAACTTCGGCAGAATGGCTGAAGGAACTGGCGGAATTCATCAACGGCTCTTCGAAGGTGATGCTAGGCTATTACCGAAAGAAAGGAACGCAACTCCAGATATTCGATGAAGTATGGGAGGCAAATAAACAAATCCGGAAAGCAGAGCGCAAGCGGGCTGACGGCCATGAAGGAAAGCGACTAAAATATCTACGGGGCAAGTACGACTTCATCGTAGTACGGCGAGACCACGCGCATGACCTTCTAAAATTTTTTGAACAAGATATCAGTCTGCGCCGTCTGCTTGGACTACGGTTATCTATCATGTGCCACAACCTCTGGTAACCCCCTTTGACAGTTGACAAGCCGATGAAAATCCTCCATATATACCCAAAGTCCGACAATATGATTGCCAAGTACGTAAGCATATTGGTTGAGGGTATGCACCATAGTGCCGATGTCAGAGCCACAGACTCACCCAGCGACTTCAAGGCTATCTGTCAGAAAATGGAACCAGACATTGTGCATTGTCACGGGTGCTGGCAATATACTATTGTTAATGCCGCCAATATGGCACGCAAAAACGGTGCACGTATCATCCTCTCGCCTCATGGGCAGTTAGAACCTTGGATACTTGAGGAAAAATCCCTGCAAGAAAAACTGCACAAGACCCTGCTCTGGCAAAAAAGCAGTGTGGAACGTGCCTATGCCATCATTGTCTTCGGTAATATGGAACAAAAGCACCTCAGACAATTAAAATGGAATCCACGCATAGAAGTTGTCCGTAACACACTGATAACCAATAGCATTACTCCACAGGAGATGTGTTCACAGACATTTGCCATCTATCAAAAAACACTGGACTCGAACGTCCTGGAGCAAATGAATGAGACAACACAACGACTGCTGGCATGCATCATCAAGGCGGGTATCACTGGCGACAGACGATGGGTTCAGGAACCTGTAGTCTGTGGTCAGGAAACAGATTGGCGCAGATTACTCATCTATGCTGAACATGAGAACATCCGTAACTATGTGGACTACGGCATCAGTATCCTCGGTTTGGAAACGCCAAGTCTCGACACCTCC
>Ga0310786_10011526_pt1 | contig 11026 bp, 7 predicted proteins | sample AusTroGonzalo_MG_FD_203881 | JGI IMG/M metagenome (GOLD analysis project Ga0310786, IMG submission 203881) | Bovine rumen microbial communities from tropical cattle in Woodstock, Queensland, Australia - Gonzalo_03 (v2) (version 2) | ecosystem: Host-associated > Mammals > Digestive system >...
GTCTGAACCTAAAATGTCATCCTTGGCACAGACTTGCTCCAAAGGCTTTGCACCCTCAGCGTTCATTGCCTCCTTCTGCTTGCCACCATAATAATTGTACGTGTTCGTCTGCGAACCGATCACCTGTCCAATCTGGAACTGGGCACCCGTCTTCCCCATCGCCTCAAATAGGTCAGAAAGCGTCTTCTTCTCTTCTTCCGTCATTGCCGTTCTGTTTGTTTTTCGTTTGTAATAGTTGCAGGATATGAGCAACCTGCAGTTCGCCCATCATATAGTTGTTGTCTTGCTTTGCCACCAGCTGTCCAATCTGCTTGGGGTTGTTACGTTGTTCCTGCACCTCCCTCGTGTGCGCCATTGTCGATGCCAACGCTCCGTACACCTCTGGATTCGCCTGATGCAGGAAGAACATACCGATGGCATTGACGAGCCTGGTTGTATAGGCTACATCACCACCTCTGACCGCATCCTCCAGCAGCCACTCCATCAGTTCGTTATGTTCGTCATTTCCTGTCATATAGGGCGGTTAAGGGTTTAGGAGGTCTCAGCGAAACCACCTTGATTGTACACTTCAAATCGGGGTTTTCATAAGGCACTATCGCCTCTTTTCCCCCGTGAGTCAGCCCTGCCAGCAGAGCCATCTCCCAACTTTCATTGATTTTGCACAAAGGTACATCTTTTTCTTCAAATCATAACAGCAAAACCCCAACTTTTTTAAAGAAAAGACAAAGATTTTTTGCCCCTAAAAACTGATGCCATGAAAATCAAACAGATGCAAAAATCGAGCCGAAAAACGACCCGATTGATGCTAAAATCTCACGCAATGCCGATGGATAGGGGGGATGCATGAGGATGAGAAGAAAAAAGTGTAATTTCGGAGATAGCAAAATGAATGAAATGCCACATCAGCACATTGCCATTTCAGACTGCATAACTTGCACGATAGGAGCATCCAATGCCTCTTCGATAGAAACCAGTGTGTCAATCGTGAAATTGTGGGTGCCACGCATCCATTTACTGATTTCGGCCTCACTCTTACCCAATAAGGCAGCAAGGTCTTTCTGTTTCATGCCTTTGGCGACCAAAACATGGTGAATCCTGTCCACTATCTGGAAGGACAAACCTACGGACTTGCGAATCTCTGGATCCACCTTCTTCCGTCTTTCCTCAAGAATGCTACTCCTTTTCATATCTCGAAAAATTTAAGTTACCAACTATTTCTTTATCTACCAACACGATGGTTCCATCCTTTATTCTTGACGAGATGAAACGGCTGGTGTCAATAAGTAGTTTCACGTAAGGTGCCAATGTCTCACTATCTTCCCATCTAGCAGCATCTTTCACGCCTCCATTGCCAAATACAAGAATCTTATCCGACAGCCTTCGTCAAACATAGGGAAAATGTTTTATTGGGGGCTTTACTTGATTATTTTATAAAGAACGGGATTGTCCCAATGCCCCTTCAAGCCTATTTTTTACTGCTAGGGGGAAAAAAGAACAAAAAGATTAAGTTGAGAATGATGACCAAAGGAAGAAACCACCAAGGAGAAATTAATGCAGCGAAAATAATAATTAAGATAGCTAAAATCCAAACTCCCAACATAATAATTCTGATTTAATAAGTGAAACAATAAAGCTCCTATTTCGTCACCACATTCCACAGTTCATCATAGTTTTTCACCACACCATAGGTGACAGTTGAACTGGAAATAGTGGCAAAATGACGTTTGGCACATTCTATCTTTACCTTTTCCGTCTCTCGATAATCAGTCACCTCGTCATCGCTGTAGCCCTTGGTTTCTGCCACAAAATAGATGTGCTTGATATCAGTTCCCTCCTTGAACACGATAGCCCAATCAGGGTTGTAATGACCAACAGGCGTGTTGATATAGAATCCGCCTGGCAGTTTGGTATAGACAACCACCTCGTTCTGTAACTCCAAGTTCTTGGCAAAGTCCATCTCAATGCCTTTGGAATCCACCACAACGATGTCATAAAGTGATTTCATGGATTCTAAGGCATTGACCCCCAACTTTCCTTTCAATGTCGATGCACTAAAGATGTCGGCATCATATTGCTTGTCGAGTTTGTGATAAGCCACATGTTCCACCACAGCAATTGCCTTGCATTGGTTGATGATATTGCCAGCCTTGATGATAAACTCCTCTGGATTAGCCTTGAATAGATTGAAGGTCTTGGGTGAAATCTTCTGAAGGATGGTGACGATAGCCCTGCGAGTCAAACCTGTATCCTCTACCAACTTGCCTATCAAGTCATACTTTACGTTCTCACCAATGAGTTCATGAATGCTGTGAGTGTCAGCCTCCTTGACTACCATTGCCTGTCCTTCTTCCAGTTGTTTCTTACTCTTGATGCCCTCCAACGTACCTTCCACCACCTTGATGTTGATTTCACTTACACGAAGTTTATCATCCAGTTCTATGACAGCACGTCGAATCAAATCTTCTGTCTTGAAATCGACGGTATAATAAGTCTGTTGGTTAATCTTTCGCCACAAGTCTTGGAACTCCTTACGAGCGAACTTTTGACTGTCAAATTTGGCTTCACGCACCTTACGGGCATCCTCTGGCTTCACAGCTTCAGGATTGAACACAGCATCCAGTTGATTGACAATGTCTTTCTTATACTCATTATAATCTTCGCCAAAGTCAAGTGTGCCTTGCTGTTTTTCGTCGAAGAATTTTGGTGTCAGTTGCCCCTGCTTGGTGATATACCCTTTCATACGAAGTGTAAAGACAATGTCTTGTGCGTCGTCTTCATCCACTTTCTTCTGTTCTCCATCGGCATTCGTTATCATCATTCCTGCAAACAGGCTTGGCAGCACCTTTTGCGGACGGTCACCTACAGCTTCTGCAATCTCTGACTGCAATTTTGTGGCAAAGGTGTTGTATGATTCGCTGGCGATGACTGTCAATTCATTGACCTCAAACACACCTCCATGCAACACGCTTTCATCTTGTCGCTCACCCTTGCTGTTCACACAAAGTCGCATACCACGCCCTACTTCCTGACGCTTCTTTGTTTGGTTGTCAGAATCCTTCAACGTACAAATTTGGAACACGTTTGGATTATCCCAACCTTCCTTCAAAGCAGAGTGTGAGAAGATGAAACGCGTTGGCTCTTCGAATGACAACAGCCTCTCCTTATCCTTCATAATCAGGTCATAAGCAGAAGCATCATTTTCCATCTTCGATTCTGTCAACTGTACGAAGTTACCCTTCTTATCTCTTGAGAAGTAACCATTATGCACCTCGTCGGCTTTGAAACGTTTCAGGTATGAAACATAGTTAGGGTCATCAGAGAACTCCAGTTGCAACTGACCAACGATCTTGTCATACTCTTCTTCGAAGATTTCAGCAAACTTTCCCTTGCTCGTTCCTCCACCCTTCTCATAGATGCGATAGTTATCCACGTGGTCGATAAAGAATAGCGACAGGCACTTGATACCCATCTTAAAGAGTTTTCTTTCCTTGTGGATATGCGAGAGGATGGTTTCTCTGATTTGATGACGACGCACATAAAGGTCATTCACTCGTCCTATCATCTCTCCTTCGTGCAGTACAGTACCATTCAGTAGGCGAATCGTACGGGCATAGCCATCAATACTCTCGATGCGATAGCCATCACGATATTCCTCCAAACCACCTGACTGCTGATACAGGTCAAACTTGTCACCTACCAATTGTGTGACTTGTCTCACACTACTGCCACCCCTCTTGTCAAAACCAATGCGAGCCTTGGGATTTCCTTCACTCAACACGATGCTCTCCAGATACACATAGCCATTGGTGGCTGTCGTGCCTTTCTGCTCGATACCCTTCACAGAGATTTTCTTCACCAGCTTCTTATTATAGGCATCCATCGCATCCAGACGATACACCATATTCACGATGTCGCCAGCCCTATGGGTGGCACTATATAACAAGGTAAAGAGAGGCTTGAACTCCTTCAGTTTCTCTCTGGTGGCATTCTTTTTGTCTGCCCCCAACACGCTTTGAGGCTCATCGATAATCAAAATGGGCTTAGTCGATGCAATGACATCAATAGGCTTTCTTGAACGGAAAGCATCCAACTTCATATAGATTCTTCGAGCATCTTCACCTCTGGCTGCAAATGCTTGGGTGTTGATGATCATCACGTGCATGTTGGCATCGCTGGCAAACTGGTCTATCTTGGTCAGTTGCTTTGAGTCGTAGATGAATGATTGTATGCGTTTGCCATATTCTGCTGCAAAGTGTTCGCTCATCACCTCGAACGACTTGCACACACCTTCCCTGATGGCGATACTGGGCACCACAATAATGAACTTGCTCCACCCATAGAGGCGATTCAATTCATACATCGTTTTGATATAGGTGTAGGTCTTCCCTGTACCTGTCTCCATCTCGATGGTCAGTCGCAAGTCGTCTGGGTTGAGTGTTTCAGAGGGTTTCAGTTGCCCATTCATTTGGACACCACGAATGTTCTCCAACGTCTGACCAGATGTGATGGTGAGAGGTTGGTTACGATACCCCACCGCATCGAACAAGTCACCACCAACAGAACTGTCTCCCATATCGTGGGTGAACTCCAACATCGTTTGGTTTCGTTGTCCATGAAAAGCATCCGTCACTGCCTTGGCAGCATCTATCTGGAATTGCTGATGTTTGAATTTCAGTTGCATATTTCTATAACCAATAACCGATAACCAATAGCCTTTAAATCACTCTGATATTGTTTCTAACTTCTTGTTCTTCCCAGCCTAACTTCTGTTTGAACAATTCGAAGAGATTCATCTTCTGGGCAGCTTCCTCGAAACTACTATCACGGAAAACCACTTTATTGGGTTCCATATCGCAGATGGCATCAATTACTTTTTCTGTTACTCTGCCCTCAAAGCAAGCCACCAGTGCACCTTCGTTCACATTGTGAATCTTACAGCCATCCACCTTAGTGGAGGTCATGGGCAGGTCGAGGGTGATACCCCATCGAAGCATACAGTCAAACAATAGGTCGAGGTCGGAGCGATCATCCTTGATATTATCCACAAACAGCTCCAATGTCTCTTGACTATAATCGCTTGGTGCAAATGCCACGTTCTTATAGTTGCTCTCATCGCATTTGAACACACGGAAGCCAATGTCAAGGTCTTTTGCTTGTGGATGTTCTTCTTTGATTTTCTTGCCTGCACGACGAATACGCTCCTTGCCTATTTCGCAGATATTTTTGTAACCAGCATTGTAAGCTTCGCTCTTTTCATCCGTTTCCTCTGGCCATTGCACCATAATGAACTTGCGAGTGCCCCCATCCTCAAAGTTGAGCTTTAACATTGCGTGTGCAGTAGTGGCAGAACCTGAGAAGAAGTCAAGAATAATGGAATCTTTATCCAATCCTATATGCAAATATCTTTGAAGGTACTGTATTGGTTTAGGGCTTGTAAAAATTGATGCTCCGAATATATCACGCAATTCTCTTGTCGCTATTTGATTATGTCCAGCTTCTTCAAATGTCCACAAAGTCATGGGAGTAACACCATCTTGAACCTCTGTTAAAAACAATTTGGGAACAGGAGAATTATTCCCATCAGAGCCAAACCAAATTCGATTGTCTTGTCTCATCTGTTCAAACTTCTCTTTTGTAAATCTCCAACAATAACCACTAGGAGGATAAAAACTTTTTCCAGTTGGGCCAATAATTTCATATACTTGTTTTTCAACTGCTGGACCTACAGTTAAATTTCCCACTTTCCAAACACCACGAGGATCATTGTCTGGGTTTTTGTAATCTTTATTCTGTTTTGATGTTCGAGGTAGTAAGTTCATTCTGAAACTATCTATGTTTTTAGCATAAACATAACAATATTCATGACTTTCTGAAAAAAACTTTTTAAGGCTAATAGGCGCATAGTTCCTTTGCCAAGTTACACATGCAACAAAGTTATTTTCACCAAATACTTCGTTACAAATTTTTTTCATATTATCTTCTTCATAATCATCTATTGATATAAAGATAGCTCCATCTTCTGTTAGGAAAGGTCTCGCAGCCATCAACCTCGAATAAATCATTGAGCACCAATCAGAATGGAAACGGCCATTACTATCTGTATTCTTACGATAAGCCCCGTCTTCATCCTTTTCTCCTTTGCTATAATATCGTTCTCCTTGCTCATTCTTGTTGTGCTCATCGTATTCTTCTAAGGATTTAGCAAAGTCATCATGATACACAAAGTCATTACCTGTGTTATATGGTGGGTCGATATATATCATCTTCACCTTCCCCATATAAGAGTTCTGGAGCAGTTTCAATACTTCGAGGTTATCACCCTCGATATAGAGGTTCTGTGTGGTATCCCAGTTCACGCTCTCTTCAGGACAAGGGCGAAGAGTCTTACGGATAGGAGCCATCGCCTCACGTTGCGCAGCACGTTTGCCTACCCAAGTGAAGTCATAGGTCTCTGGTGCATCATCAGCCACATTGTCGCCTAACAGCTGACGGAGTTTTCCCCAATCAACAGCTCTCTGCACATTTCCTGTTGCATCCTCCATCTCTGTGAAACACGAAGGAAACAACTTGTAAAGCGCGTCCAAATTCTGAGCAGCACCATCTGCCGTTTGTTTGTCTAAATAATTGAACTGTTCCATAATTATGCGATTATATTATTTTTAGTGTTACATCAATTGAATATGCACTTATATCTTTGTCAAGCAGAATAACAATATCTTCAGCATTGACAATTGTATTTAGATTTAATCCTGCTATGCGCTCTGCATCAGCACGAATTACTAGATTGTCAAAATCAGGAGGCAAGTCTTGGGTGTCTTTATCGTAGATTTCCAAAACAATGTTGGGGGTAATTGGATAATACAGAAAACATTTACTTTCATCTATGTTTCCAATGCTAAAACGCTCTTGTTTGAGGCCCTTCAATGGAATCCAAACAACGGGATTGTCTGAAGTTAAAAATACGTTCTCCTTGGAATATCTAAACACCCATTGTCCATTTACCAAATACGATACAACTTTATTAAGCATAGTGGGATTAAGATACGTGGAGAGTGCATGAACCAAAACTGGGTCTGATACCTCTTCTTTCGTAAAATGATGTGTAACAGAAGAAATACCTTGTCGTATGAGTTTTTTACCCTCATAATATTTTTTAAATCGAGGTGTCCTATAGAACTGGATGAAAATCATTGATGCAATAGATCTTCTTGTTTCTTCATTAAGAATGATTTTTGCTATTGAACTATCGTCTGGTAAAGAGGATTTAATTGACTGTTCAATCTTCGTAATCATTGGTCCTAAAGAACATTCTACGTTTGTACAGAAAAAATCTTTCTCAATCTCAAATGTTTTCCACCAACTCTTTTGCGTAATTTTATAAAAATATGGCAATTCGCAAACAGCATCTACACCACATACATATTCGTTCCCTCTTTTCTTACTATAAGAGTGAATATGTCCATCTTGTTTGAAATGGTTCAGATAGCATACTGGAACGAAATGATGTTTTCTGTCTTTTGCCATTATTTCAAATCCTCCAGTTTCTTTTTAAGATTTTCCAACTCCTTGCGTTTTGCCTTTACCTCTTTATGCATCTCCATCTGCACATCCACCTGTGGCTCACGACGCATGCGCTTCTCCATCTTTTGTAGTTCTGCCTCTTGTTTGGCAATCTGCTGGCGAAGTGCCACAATCTCCTCCATGCTACCAGCCTTATGTTCCCCAATGCCAGAGATTTGTGCCACAAAATTGTCATAAATTCGTGGCAAAGATTGACCTTCGATATTGAGTTGCAGGCTTGATGTTGGCACCCAAGGTGAGGCAAACATCTGAGTTATCTTAAACGCTGTATGTGTGTCATCTTTCCATTGCTTGTAGTTGATGAGCAACATGCTGTTCTCATGATGCTGAAGGACAAACACCAGATGACGAGGCATATTCGTGTCAATAAAAGTAAAGAGGTCTGTAGGGCACTCGCTGTCCTTAAGCGTAGCCACAAACACCTCGATTTCTTTCATATCGTCTGATGCTGTCACGTTGAGCGTATCAGGCGATAGTTTGTAGAGCCAACGGATGCTTTCCACATCGTTCACGAAGTGAGCCTTCATGCGAGGATTCACCTCCATGAAACGATAGAACTTGGTCTTAGGCACTACGCTATCGACTACGGTTGTGGTTGGAAAGTTAAGCAGATTATCCACGCTCACCTCCTTCCTTGATGATTAAGAAACAAATCAACTCGAAATCATCGAGACCCCTAATATCACCCACTAATGCTGTTGTCTCGCCAAAAGAGAAGAGACTATCAATATCACTTTGTTCTTTCTGTTCCACAATGCTGGCTACAGCCTTACCCAACAAGTCACTATAATGCCCCATCTTTCTGCCATTCTGGGTTTCGCGATTCACTTGGCGACAGAGTTCTATAATGGGTTCTGTCTTACCCTTGCAACTCAGACGCATGATGTCGAGCAGTTTCTTAGGCGACAAGTGGTTGATAATGGTTTCACCCTCGTCAGAGAGATAGACCATATAGAAAGGATGAAGAAGGGAGCCCCCTCCAACTCCCCCAAGGGGGAGAGAAAGACGGCGGTTCTTCAAGATGAAGATGACACCAGGTTGGGCTTGTTCATTGGCAGGCACCACAGCACTCATGCCCCAAGGTGTATGCTCGATATCAGGATGATTCTGCATATATGCCAACAAGTCGAGACGGAACTCATTCAGTCCCAAATCCATGATATTGATGCCAGTATCCATATCCTCGAGGTCAACCACCTCTTCCTGCAAGCGTTGCAACTGACTCTTGCGATAGTCAAGGTCTGCCTGTTCCTCATCTGAAAGAAGAACATTGCTGTTGCCAGCACCTGTGATGTTTACACCAGTCATACGAGCCTCCACACGCCCTTTCAAACGCAGGTAATCATCGAGTTCGATGTCTGGCCAATAGTTCACCAATTGGATAAACTCATTATGCGAACCAATACGATCCACACGTCCAAAGCGTTGGATGATACGAACGGGGTTCCAATGAATATCATAATTAATGAGATAGTCACAATCTTGCAGGTTCTGACCTTCAGAAATACAGTCAGTTGCTATCAATACGTCTATCTCATAATGAGTGTTAGGGAGCAACTTGTTTGCCTCTTTGGAAATGGGCGAGAAGAGTGTCAAGATCAGGTTGAAGTCCGCTTTCAGCCCAGGAATGGTAGATGCCAAGGCATCACCTGTCACCAACCCTGTATGCAAGCCTGTCTTTTCCTTGATGGCTGGTGCCAGATTTTCATAGAGGTATTCGGCAGTATCGGAGAAAGCTGTAAAGATAATGACCTTCTTGTTATCACCATTAATCGGATGGGCAAACTTCTCTCGAAGATTCTCAATCAACATTTGCAGTTTGCTGTCATGTTCCGGAGTGATGTCTTCGAGCATCGTGAGCAAGAGACCTAAAATCTCTTGGTCTGCCTCCAAGTCCCGCTTCCAGCTTCGACAATCCATATCAGCCAAGGCTACGCGTGTCTTCTTACCACCAATCAAGAAATCATCTTCGCTGTCATCACTATCGAGCATGCTCTCCAAAGTCTGAGTGGAGAGTCGAATGTCTTGACGAGTTTCAAGGAAAGTGTTGATGGCTTCCAATGTTTCATCAATCTGCTGCTTCATGCGTTCCAATGTCAGACGGAAAGAGTTGACACTCGACTCCAAGCGTTTCAGCAAGTTGATAGCCATGAGTTTTTTAAGTCCCTTCTCACGACCAGACATTCCTAAATAGCTACCACTACCATCCTTTTCAATCTCGTACTTGTCACGCTTGGAAGGTAGGATATAGGCAGAAGGTGCATAGACACCTAAGTTCAGGTCATACAACTGTGCTGAAATCTCTCGATAGGTGATGGCTTCATCAAGGTCGGTCAAATGAGGACGCTTGGAGATAGGACGCAAACGGGTTGGGAACTTGCCAATGTCGGCTGTGTCGTAATACTTTTCTATATGCTTGCGCGAACGGGCAATGGTGACAGCGTCGAGCACTTGGAAAAAGTCAAAACTGAGCATATCCAACAACTGTTCTGCAGTACGCTTTGGAGTGGGCAGATTGGCCCAAATATTATATTGCTTCTGGGCAGTACGGAAGATGTCCTCGATGGGGCGTTCAGTATTCAGTTTGTCGTTAATCTGATTCTGATCACCTTCGTAAGCCAACTGCAACTGGTTCTTCAAGTCGTTAAATCGGTTATTAACGGGTGTGGCAGAAAGCATTAATACCTTCGTTCTCACACCTGCCTTGATGACCTTGTTCATCAGGCGTAAATAGCGATTCTCACGAGGGTTCTCATCCTCTTCATCTGTCGTGATTTTGCCACCATTACGGAAGTTGTGACTCTCGTCGATGACAATCAAATCGTAATTGCCCCAATTGAGCAAAGCAAGGTCTATACCATTGCTGATACCCTGTTCACGCGAGAGGTCGGTATGGAAAAGAACATCATAACGCAAGCGGTCTTGGGTCAATGGATTGTTCTTGTAGTTGCTCTTGTAGGTGTTCCAGTTGTCGTACAATTTCTTGGGACAAAGCACCAACACGGACTTGTTGCGATTCTCGTAATACTTGATGACAGAAATGGCTGTGAAAGTCTTTCCCAAACCCACACTATCGGCCAAGATACAACCATTATAGGTTTCCAGTTTGTTGATGATGGCAAGGGCGGCATCTTTTTGGAAGTTATAGAGCTTGTTCCAAATCTGCGAAGATTTGAATCCAGTAGCCTCATTGGGTAACACATCCTCAGAGATGTCCTCCAAAAACTCGTTGAAGATGTTGTAGAGCGTGACAAAGTAGATGAAGTCGGGTGCGTTCTCACGATAGACATTTTCGATGTTCTCAATGATGGCATTGGTTACCTCTGCAAAGTTCTCCTTGTCTTGCCAGAAGTCGTTGAAGTTCTTGAGATAAGCATCGCTGACTGGTGAGGGCAAACGCTGAATGAGTTGGAAGATATTGTTGCCACGTTCACAACCTAATTCT
>Ga0310786_10011527_pt1 | contig 11025 bp, 5 predicted proteins | sample AusTroGonzalo_MG_FD_203881 | JGI IMG/M metagenome (GOLD analysis project Ga0310786, IMG submission 203881) | Bovine rumen microbial communities from tropical cattle in Woodstock, Queensland, Australia - Gonzalo_03 (v2) (version 2) | ecosystem: Host-associated > Mammals > Digestive system >...
CTGCTCGCGCTGTTCGTGAGGCTCACGATAAAGGTAGTATGCATCTTGTCACTCTAACGTATCGAGATGAAATGCTGCCTTTGTCTATTTCTTTGCAAGTGTATGATATTGATTCCGGTCAGCTGATTAGTTCATGCCCTTCTAGGCCGATGCAGCGTGATATTTCTCCCGATTTTGATTTGCCTTCTGAGGCTTATGTGTTGGATTGTCGTGCACGTTTAAAACATTTGAAGAAGTCTCAAGTTTCTCGTAAATTATATGTGCCGTGGTTTACTGATGAAGAAGAAGGCATTTACAGAGAGTTTTGTATAACTCCTTCGCTTCATAGGCGTGATGTTCGTTTGTGGCTTAAATCTGCTCGTGTTCAATATGAGCGTGATTTTGGTAAGCCTTTACCAGATTTTACCTATATCTGTTGTGGCGAATATGGCCCTAAAACTTGTAGGCCGCATTATCATCTTTGCTTTTTTGGTCTTTCAGATAAACAAATATATTACCTATGTGAGCGTTGGCGTTATACATATAATCGAAAGTCCAGGCATAGTAAACGTTGTGTCAAAACTGATAACATGGGCTTCTATAATGTAAAGCGAGTTAAAGCTAAAAATGCAGATGGCACGGATGGCTTTGCCATCGCTTCACGTTATGTTTCAAAGTATGTTGCAAAAGGTAATTTTGAATGTGATTCGGCTAAGTGCGGTTTGGCTGAAAAGCCTCGTTTGTGTCTTAGTTCTCATTTTGGTAGCATTATTGATAGTGACGCTATATCTTATTATAGGGCGTATGATTTGTTCGGTAGGTATGATATAGAAACTCTTTGCTTTGATAATGGTTCTAAGATGTCCCCTGAGCAGTTGTCTGAAATTTTAAAAATCGTATCTGAACGCTCTAAATTGCAGATTGACTCCCAAAATTTTTGCCTCCCGGCTGCTATTAAGTCTTATATATGGAACGTTGTTAGGGTTTGTTTTAATGAAAGTATAGTATCTCCATTTGCAGATGTTGTTTATGATAAGTCTTTAAGTAAGGCTTATATTCATAATGGCTCAGTGCTTGTAGATATACCTTCGTATCATCAATTAAAAAAACAATATGGTAAAGATGTTTCAATCGTTAAAGGTAGCCTACGTTCATGTTCGCTACGAAAGTTTAACTCGTACCTTGCGTTGGATAGGTATTTGGCACGTTGTCACGAGTTCTACGAAAAGGTTAAAGATGAATCTAATTCAAAAGATTTGGTACAACGCTTTAATGAATTCAAAAATACTAAGGCGTTTGGTCTTTCGGACTATACTCAGTCTTGTGAGTCGGAAGCTTTACGGGCCTTCTACTCACGTTCAATTTATTAATTCTAATTCATAATTGCTATGCCCTACGCAAAAAACAACATTCGTGTACAAGTGCCTAAGCGGTCTGGCTTTGACAAGACTCATAGGCACTCTGGTAGTTCATTTGTTGGGACTATCACTCCTCTCATGTGTGATGAAGTGATACCTAACTCTCGTGTATCTCTTCGTATTCCTATTAACGTTACGCTTCCGCCTCTTGTCAGTGATACCTTTATGAATATCAAGTATCGGATTGAGGCTTTCTTTGTTCCTTTACGTCAGTTGTCGAAAAGTTTTGAGAATTGGTTTTGTGATATTCCGATTGAAGTTGAGGATGGTAGTAAGTTCCCTGCATTCATTCCTTATGTGAAGTTCGGAAAAGGTGCGCCGATTGGCGAAAATGGTTCGTTGGCTGATTATCTAGGCTGCAAGATTAATACTCAGAATTTTGGTAACGATGTGAGCATCGGTGTTAATGCTATGCCTTTCCTTGCATATCATTGGACTTATCATCATTGGTATCGTAACCCTATGATTCAGAAGCCAGTGTTCGTGTCTCCTGCTCATGGTATTACCGATTACAATATCGACGATAATCCGGCTGGTTTGTCTGCATCCGTTTGTCCGTATTTCTTTAGTCACGCTGAATCATCTGCAGGTAATTCAGATGAAGGTTGTATTATCGTTTATAATTCTAATAATACCGTTAATGAAGGAGATGTTCTTAATGATGGCGTTAGCCTCCTTTCTCTGCGACAGCGGAATTTTGGATTAGACTATTTCACTGGCATGCGTCTTAGTCCTCAGCATGGCGATGCGTCTGCTGTTAATGTGTATGTATCTGGGACTGCATCGGAAGGTGTTGTATCTGGTACCGGAAGTATGACTATTGCTGCCTTGCGTGCTGCTAATAGCCTACAGCAGTTTAAGGAACGCAATAATCTGCCTTCTACTCGTATGGTCGACCAAGTGCAAGCTCGTTATGGTGCTAATCTTTCAGATGGCGTTGCTCAGCGGCCTATATGCATTGGAACTGCCGCTTTTGATGTGTATAGTCACGGTGTAGACCAGACTGGCGGTTCTTCTTCCACAGACACTGCTGCCAAAAACCCCTTTAGTGGTGTTGCTGCTCAGTATGGCCGTGCCGCTGGAAATGCAAACGAGTTTGTTATCAATGATTTTACTGCTAATGAGCCTGGCTATATCCTTGTACTTGGCACTCTTGTGCCGGATGTTACATATTCATCTGGTATGGATAGGAAATTCCGTCGCTATCTTTCAAATGGAAGTCTTGTGGAAATGCCTTGCAGTCTCTTGCAGAACGTTGGAGACCAGCCTGTCTATGCTTCTGAATTAACTGAAGATATTATAGACCAGTACAACCATCTAACTAGTAAGATTGTCGGATATCAAGACAGATTTGCCGATTTCATGTTCATGCGTAACGAGGTAAGCGGTATCCTTCGTGATGGCGGCACTCTTGATTCGTTTGTACTTCAACGTAGTTTTGATGACCCAGATACGGATATTACGCTAAGTAGTGAATTTTTGTCAATTCCTACTAACTATCTTGACCAAGTGCTTGTAGCAAATAGTAACGTCATAGGTTGTTCGTATTGGTTTGATTGTATGCTAGAGTATAAGGTTTCAATGCCTCTTGCTGAGTTTAGTATACCTTCCCTTCAGGACCCTGCTTATGAGCATGGCGAATCTATTACCCTTCGTAGAAACGGCCAAATCTTTTAGCTATGAAATGTAAGTGTAAATTTAATCCTATTAAGGATTTAGAGGCCGTTAATCCGTTTGGCTCGGTTGACCTTTGTCAAGCGTATGCGTCTGGCTCTTTGCCCTCCGATGTGGCCGCCACTGAAGAAAAGTTCAATGGTATAGATGACCCCAACTCTATCGCTTTTCGCCCATCAGACCAGTTTGAACTGGCTCAAGCTAATACGGCTATTGTTGGATATCAGCCGCCTAAGAAAAATGCTGAATAGCATAACATCGGTTTTGTGGTTTACCGAAGGCTCCTCGCGTTGCGAGGAGCCTCTTATCCGGTTTACTTGATTTATAAAGGATAAGTGGCACACTTTTTTAGTGTGCTGAAAAAATAGAATTTATATGTCTGCGTTATCTGGATTGTCTTTAGCTCTTGGTGGCCTTGATACGGCCGCTAATATGTCAATGCAACAAGAGACAAATGCCCAAAATCAGCAAATGAATTTGTTTAGCAATATGCTAAACTATGCGATGTATCAGCAAAGTAGAGAAGACTCTAATACTGCTGTACAGAGGCGTGTTGCAGATGCTAATGCTGCTGGTATTAATCCTCTCTTTGCTCTTGGTGCTACTGCGGCAGGTACCACGTCTGCTAGTTCGGCTTCCCCCGGAAACCCTGCGGTTGCACCTCGTATTAATATGACTTCTGCCTTAACTAATGCTTTGCAGGCTCGTGCCACTGAGGCTCAGATCGAGAACGTTCATGCTGATACTCAACTTAAAGAGTCGGCTGCTAAGAAAAATGAGGCTGACACTGGTAAGTCTACTGCAGAAACTGAAGGTCAGTTAATATCTAATGAGTTTCAGCGCGATACGTTCGATGCTCGTAAGCGTTCTGAAGATGCTGCGGCCGATTTGAAACATTGGCAGGCTAAGCAAATTCAGTCTAATATTGACAAGCAGCAGTATGAAATTGATTTGCTTATAAAGCAGTCTAAATCTGAGATTGAGAAGCGTAGGTTATATGTCTCTCAACGTCTCCTTAATAATGCGAATGCCGATAATATAGCGGCCTTGCAGCCTTATGTTAAGCTAGAATTGCAAGCTCGTACTAAGGCTGAGCGCCAGGCTGTGTATCTTTCAATGGCTAAATGTGCATATGAAGAACGTTTGTTAGATTCGGGCGTTATAGAGCAAATGGTTCTCGCTAAAAATCTTGAAATGAGTGAAACTGAGGCGCGCACTCGTTCGTTAGAGATTGAGACTGCATTGAAGCAGTGGAATTATGACCTTAAAAATGGAAGTTTCCACGAGGGAAATGTCTTATTTGATATTGAGAGCATGATTTGGTCTGAACTAAGTGCTGCGTCTAATTCGTTGCTTGGTGGTTTAAAACTTTAATACTTAACATTATGAAAGACTCTACAAAAGACAAATGGCTTAAGGTACTTAAACTCTTTCTTGAGTTCCTTATCGCCGCCGTAACGGCATGGTTTGCGTCTGGTTGCGTGAACTTGTTGAGGTAACTTGATTTGCTTCGCACTCGAAGATGAAAAGAGATGGGTAAGGGGCCCATCTCTTTGTTTTGTTGCAAAACCCACTCGGCAGAGTGTGTCATAAACTAATGCAGTCCGCCAGACTGCGATAGGCGTCAGCGCAGCAAATTAATTTGCTGCCTTAAATGATAATTGCGCGCGCGCCTGCGTGTTTCTCGCGTAGGCGTGTGTGTTTTTGGATATTTAAAAAAAATGTATATCTTTGCGCTGGTTCTTTAACATAACATTAATTGTGCTTGCCTTAGCAACACAATTTATATAATGTTATGTTATTGAACCATCGCGTTTTGCGATGGTTTTTTGTTTAACATAACGCTATACCTTTATGGCTTTCGTTAAAAAGTTTAATGCTCAACGTATCACTGCTAGTCAGTATGCGTTACGCATGGAAGTCTACGAAAATGATGTGCTTTTAGCATCATTTGGCTTTGTCTATGTAAGTGGCAAGCCTTATTATCCTTGCTATAATTATGCGCTTCGTACCATTATTGAGTACAATACATTTATGAGGATATTCCTTAACTATGTTGAAGCGTTTGAGCGTGCTGGGAGACCTTTTGAGTCGGCAGATGATGTCTTAACTCCTACTCTTTTTTAGCCTACTCTAGGTAAATGATTTTTGTCTTAGTTCTTGTATGAGTTGTGGGTCTCCCCGTCTTATTTGTAAGCCTAGCAGGCGATATGATTCGCCTGCTAGGTATTACAAACAAAACTTGCATTTGAGCGTTACGTCAGAGTATCTTTACTCTGTGTCTGTTGTTCCATGCGGTAAGTGTTTGGATTGTTTGAAGCGTCGGCAGTCTGATATTGCTGCTCGCGCTGTTCGTGAGGCTCACGATAAAGGTAGTATGCATCTTGTCACTCTAACGTATCGAGATGAAATGCTGCCTTTGTCTATTTCTTTGCAAGTGTATGATATTGATTCCGGTCAGCTGATCAGTTCATGCCCTTCTAGGCCGATGCAGCGTGATATTTCTCCCGATTTTGATTTGCCTTCTGAGGCTTATGTGTTGGATTGTCGTGCACGTTTAAAACATTTGAAGAAGTCTCAAGTTTCTCGTAAATTATATGTGCCGTGGTTTACTGATGAAGAAGAAGGCATTTACAGAGAGTTTTGTATAACTCCTTCGCTTCATAGGCGTGATGTTCGTTTGTGGCTTAAATCTGCTCGTGTTCAATATGAGCGTGATTTTGGTAAGCCTTTACCAGATTTTACCTATATCTGTTGTGGCGAATATGGCCCTAAAACTTGTAGGCCGCATTATCATCTTTGCTTTTTTGGTCTTTCAGATAAACAAATATATTACCTATGTGAGCGTTGGCGTTATACATATAATCGAAAGTCCAGGCATAGTAAACGTTGTGTCAAAACTGATAACATGGGCTTCTATAATGTAAAGCGAGTTAAAGCTAAAAATGCAGATGGCACGGATGGCTTTGCCATCGCTTCACGTTATGTTTCAAAGTATGTTGCAAAAGGTAATTTTGAATGTGATTCGGCTAAGTGCGGTTTGGCTGAAAAGCCTCGTTTGTGTCTTAGTTCTCATTTTGGTAGCATTATTGATAGTGACGCTATATCTTATTATAGGGCGTATGATTTGTTCGGTAGGTATGATATAGAAACTCTTTGCTTTGATAATGGTTCTAAGATGTCCCCTGAGCAGTTGTCTGAAATTTTAAAAATCGTATCTGAACGCTCTAAATTGCAGATTGACTCCCAAAATTTTTGCCTCCCGGCTGCTATTAAGTCTTATATATGGAACGTTGTTAGGGTTTGTTTTAATGAAAGTATAGTATCTCCATTTGCAGATGTTGTTTATGATAAGTCTTTAAGTAAGGCTTATATTCATAATGGCTCAGTGCTTGTAGATATACCTTCGTATCATCAATTAAAAAAACAATATGGTAAAGATGTTTCAATCGTTAAAGGTAGCCTACGTTCATGTTCGCTACGAAAGTTTAACTCGTACCTTGCGTTGGATAGGTATTTGGCACGTTGTCACGAGTTCTACGAAAAGGTTAAAGATGAATCTAATTCAAAAGATTTGGTACAACGCTTTAATGAATTCAAAAATACTAAGGCGTTTGGTCTTTCGGACTATACTCAGTCTTGTGAGTCGGAAGCTTTACGGGCCTTCTACTCACGTTCAATTTATTAATTCTAATTCATAATTGCTATGCCCTACGCAAAAAACAACATTCGTGTACAAGTGCCTAAGCGGTCTGGCTTTGACAAGACTCATAGGCACTCTGGTAGTTCATTTGTTGGGACTATCACTCCTCTCATGTGTGATGAAGTGATACCTAACTCTCGTGTATCTCTTCGTATTCCTATTAACGTTACGCTTCCGCCTCTTGTCAGTGATACCTTTATGAATATCAAGTATCGGATTGAGGCTTTCTTTGTTCCTTTACGTCAGTTGTCGAAAAGTTTTGAGAATTGGTTTTGTGATATTCCGATTGAAGTTGAGGATGGTAGTAAGTTCCCTGCATTCATTCCTTATGTGAAGTTCGGAAAAGGTGCGCCGATTGGCGAAAATGGTTCGTTGGCTGATTATCTAGGCTGCAAGATTAATACTCAGAATTTTGGTAACGATGTGAGCATCGGTGTTAATGCTATGCCTTTCCTTGCATATCATTGGACTTATCATCATTGGTATCGTAACCCTATGATTCAGAAGCCAGTGTTCGTGTCTCCTGCTCATGGTATTACCGATTACAATATCGACGATAATCCGGCTGGTTTGTCTGCATCCGTTTGTCCGTATTTCTTTAGTCACGCTGAATCATCTGCAGGTAATTCAGATGAAGGTTGTATTATCGTTTATAATTCTAATAATACCGTTAATGAAGGAGATGTTCTTAATGATGGCGTTAGCCTCCTTTCTCTGCGACAGCGGAATTTTGGATTAGACTATTTCACTGGCATGCGTCTTAGTCCTCAGCATGGCGATGCGTCTGCTGTTAATGTGTATGTATCTGGGACTGCATCGGAAGGTGTTGTATCTGGTACCGGAAGTATGACTATTGCTGCCTTGCGTGCTGCTAATAGCCTACAGCAGTTTAAGGAACGCAATAATCTGCCTTCTACTCGTATGGTCGACCAAGTGCAAGCTCGTTATGGTGCTAATCTTTCAGATGGCGTTGCTCAGCGGCCTATATGCATTGGAACTGCCGCTTTTGATGTGTATAGTCACGGTGTAGACCAGACTGGCGGTTCTTCTTCCACAGACACTGCTGCCAAAAACCCCTTTAGTGGTGTTGCTGCTCAGTATGGCCGTGCCGCTGGAAATGCAAACGAGTTTGTTATCAATGATTTTACTGCTAATGAGCCTGGCTATATCCTTGTACTTGGCACTCTTGTGCCGGATGTTACATATTCATCTGGTATGGATAGGAAATTCCGTCGCTATCTTTCAAATGGAAGTCTTGTGGAAATGCCTTGCAGTCTCTTGCAGAACGTTGGAGACCAGCCTGTCTATGCTTCTGAATTAACTGAAGATATTATAGACCAGTACAACCATCTAACTAGTAAGATTGTCGGATATCAAGACAGATTTGCCGATTTCATGTTCATGCGTAACGAGGTAAGCGGTATCCTTCGTGATGGCGGCACTCTTGATTCGTTTGTACTTCAACGTAGTTTTGATGACCCAGATACGGATATTACGCTAAGTAGTGAATTTTTGTCAATTCCTACTAACTATCTTGACCAAGTGCTTGTAGCAAATAGTAACGTCATAGGTTGTTCGTATTGGTTTGATTGTATGCTAGAGTATAAGGTTTCAATGCCTCTTGCTGAGTTTAGTATACCTTCCCTTCAGGACCCTGCTTATGAGCATGGCGAATCTATTACCCTTCGTAGAAACGGCCAAATCTTTTAGCTATGAAATGTAAGTGTAAATTTAATCCTATTAAGGATTTAGAGGCCGTTAATCCGTTTGGCTCGGTTGACCTTTGTCAAGCGTATGCGTCTGGCTCTTTGCCCTCCGATGTGGCCGCCACTGAAGAAAAGTTCAATGGTATAGATGACCCCAACTCTATCGCTTTTCGCCCATCAGACCAGTTTGAACTGGCTCAAGCTAATACGGCTATTGTTGGATATCAGCCGCCTAAGAAAAATGCTGAATAGCATAACATCGGTTTTGTGGTTTACCGAAGGCTCCTCGCGTTGCGAGGAGCCTCTTATCCGGTTTACTTGATTTATAAAGGATAAGTGGCACACTTTTTTAGTGTGCTGAAAAAATAGAATTTATATGTCTGCGTTATCTGGATTGTCTTTAGCTCTTGGTGGCCTTGATACGGCCGCTAATATGTCAATGCAACAAGAGACAAATGCCCAAAATCAGCAAATGAATTTGTTTAGCAATATGCTAAACTATGCGATGTATCAGCAAAGTAGAGAAGACTCTAATACTGCTGTACAGAGGCGTGTTGCAGATGCTAATGCTGCTGGTATTAATCCTCTCTTTGCTCTTGGTGCTACTGCGGCAGGTACCACGTCTGCTAGTTCGGCTTCCCCCGGAAACCCTGCGGTTGCACCTCGTATTAATATGACTTCTGCCTTAACTAATGCTTTGCAGGCTCGTGCCACTGAGGCTCAGATCGAGAACGTTCATGCTGATACTCAACTTAAAGAGTCGGCTGCTAAGAAAAATGAGGCTGACACTGGTAAGTCTACTGCAGAAACTGAAGGTCAGTTAATATCTAATGAGTTTCAGCGCGATACGTTCGATGCTCGTAAGCGTTCTGAAGATGCTGCGGCCGATTTGAAACATTGGCAGGCTAAGCAAATTCAGTCTAATATTGACAAGCAGCAGTATGAAATTGATTTGCTTATAAAGCAGTCTAAATCTGAGATTGAGAAGCGTAGGTTATATGTCTCTCAACGTCTCCTTAATAATGCGAATGCCGATAATATAGCGGCCTTGCAGCCTTATGTTAAGCTAGAATTGCAAGCTCGTACTAAGGCTGAGCGCCAGGCTGTGTATCTTTCAATGGCTAAATGTGCATATGAAGAACGTTTGTTAGATTCGGGCGTTATAGAGCAAATGGTTCTCGCTAAAAATCTTGAAATGAGTGAAACTGAGGCGCGCACTCGTTCGTTAGAGATTGAGACTGCATTGAAGCAGTGGAATTATGACCTTAAAAATGGAAGTTTCCACGAGGGAAATGTCTTATTTGATATTGAGAGCATGATTTGGTCTGAACTAAGTGCTGCGTCTAATTCGTTGCTTGGTGGTTTAAAACTTTAATACTTAACATTATGAAAGACTCTACAAAAGACAAATGGCTTAAGGTACTTAAACTCTTTCTTGAGTTCCTTATCGCCGCCGTAACGGCATGGTTTGCGTCTGGTTGCGTGAACTTGTTGAGGTAACTTGATTTGCTTCGCACTCGAAGATGAAAAGAGATGGGTAAGGGGCCCATCTCTTTGTTTTGTTGCAAAACCCACTCGGCAGAGTGTGTCATAAACTAATGCAGTCCGCCAGACTGCGATAGGCGTCAGCGCAGCAAATTAATTTGCTGCCTTAAATGATAATTGCGCGCGCGCCTGCGTGTTTCTCGCGTAGGCGTGTGTGTTTTTGGATATTTAAAAAAAATGTATATCTTTGCGCTGGTTCTTTAACATAACATTAATTGTGCTTGCCTTAGCAACACAATTTATATAATGTTATGTTATTGAACCATCGCGTTTTGCGATGGTTTTTTGTTTAACATAACGCTATACCTTTATGGCTTTCGTTAAAAAGTTTAATGCTCAACGTATCACTGCTAGTCAGTATGCGTTACGCATGGAAGTCTACGAAAATGATGTGCTTTTAGCATCATTTGGCTTTGTCTATGTAAGTGGCAAGCCTTATTATCCTTGCTATAATTATGCGCTTCGTACCATTATTGAGTACAATACATTTATGAGGATATTCCTTAACTATGTTGAAGCGTTTGAGCGTGCTGGGAGACCTTTTGAGTCGGCAGATGATGTCTTAACTCCTACTCTTTTTTAGCCTACTCTAGGTAAATGATTTTTGTCTTAGTTCTTGTATGAGTTGTGGGTCTCCCCGTCTTATTTGTAAGCCTAGCAGGCGATATGATTCGCCTGCTAGGTATTACAAACAAAACTTGCATTTGAGCGTTACGTCAGAGTATCTTTACTCTGTGTCTGTTGTTCCATGCGGTAAGTGTTTGGATTGTTTGAAGCGTCGGCAGTCTGATATTGCTGCTCGCGCTGTTCGTGAGGCTCACGATAAAGGTAGTATGCATCTTGTCACTCTAACGTATCGAGATGAAATGCTGCCTTTGTCTATTTCTTTGCAAGTGTATGATATTGATTCCGGTCAGCTGATTAGTTCATGCCCTTCTAGGCCGATGCAGCGTGATATTTCTCCCGATTTTGATTTGCCTTCTGAGGCTTATGTGTTGGA
>Ga0310786_10011528_pt1 | contig 11025 bp, 14 predicted proteins | sample AusTroGonzalo_MG_FD_203881 | JGI IMG/M metagenome (GOLD analysis project Ga0310786, IMG submission 203881) | Bovine rumen microbial communities from tropical cattle in Woodstock, Queensland, Australia - Gonzalo_03 (v2) (version 2) | ecosystem: Host-associated > Mammals > Digestive system >...
GGAAACCTCGGGTAAGGGTAAGTCTGAAACAAAAACACCTCCTTTGGATGTAGATGTGTCTTTTGATGATTGAAGTGAGGAAACATGGATATAGAGAGTTTATTAAATCCGATATCTGCAGAAAGTTCTTGCGGAGAATATCTTTGTTATGACCATATTTATGATGAATTAAAAGAACTTCGAAGAGAAGATGACCTTCGTTTATCTCAAGGAGTTTGGGAAACCGAACCTAAGCGAGCAAATTGGTCGGAACTTAATAAAGTTGGTTGTGATCTTCTGAAGACGAAAACTAAAGATTTGCAAATTGCAATGTGGTTGATGGAAGCTTGGATTGTTGAAAGACAGTTTGAAGGATTTATCGACGGATTGAAATTAGTAAAGGGATTAAGTGAAAAATTTTGGGATGAAATTTATCCTGCCATAGATTGGGAAAATCATAGCTACAGTTATAGACTGGCTCCGTTTTTTTTCTTATCCGATAAGGTTTCTGAAAAGATTGTTTTGATTCCGCTTACCAGTATGAATGATGCTTTGGTCTATTCTTTGTCCGATTGGATGGAAGCTCGCCGCAATCTTCAGATAAAAAATCTTAACGGACTTTCTTTGAAAACCATTAGTAAACAAGTTGCGGTTACATCTCTCGAAACTTTCAAAGAAATTTTCGATCAAGTTACGGAATCAATTAATCTTCTTACTGATTTAAAAAACTTTCTTAATGAAAAATGCTCGCAGGATTCGCCGAGTTTTCATCAATTACTGGAATATCTGGAAGATATTAAGCGAATTACCTCTAAAAATATTGAATTGAAAGAAAAACAGCAGGCACAAGCGCAAAAAGCTCAAGCTCAGAAAAATTCTGATCAGCCAAACGCCGCTGAGGCGGAAATGACATTGGAGGATCCTAACGAGGAGCAACAGAAAGAACCTACGATTAATCAAGCATATGCGGCAATGGATGAAATTGCCGAATTTTTAGAAAAAAAGCAACCTCAAAGTCCTTCATCTACGTTGCTTCGAGTCGCAAGTGGAATAGGGAAGAAAAGTTTTCAAGAATTATTAGAACTGAATATGCAAAGCGGAGTCTCTGTTTTAAACACTATTTCTGAGTTGTATCGTATTTTTTACAAAAAAGAACCTGATTCCGGAGAATAGTTGATTTTTTTGCTTTGTAAATTTTGTTGGAAGGATTACAGTAAAATGCTAAAATGCTCTGGTATTTAAGGAGGTTTTTATGAAAAAGTTAGTGAGTTTTTCTCTGCTCGGTTCTGCTTTGTTTATGACGGCTTGTGATCCGGTGAGTTGGTTGGTCGGAGGTACTCTTGTAGCTGGAACAGTTACGGTTCGAGATAAAGAAGGGATTCCGGGACAAATTACTGATAAATATTTGAAAGAAAGAATACGTATAGCTTTGCTTAACAAAGATAAAGATCTGTACGATAGAATAGAATTAGCTGTTAAGCATGGAATAGTTGTTGTAATTGGGAGTTTCGATGACGAGTCTCAGTGCGAAAGAGTTAAAGAAATTGTCGACAGCGTAAAAGTTGAAGATGTTTATTATGAATTAAACGTAGAACCTCAAGCGAAGGTCGGAACTTTTGCTGCAGATGCGGGAATTACAACTCGTATCGAAGCCAGTATGAAGAGTAATGGAAATGTTTCTTCATTGAATTACGACACAACGACAGTTAACGGAGTTGTTTACATGTGTGGAACAGCGATGAGTGCTTACGAGAGAGACGTGGTTCTGAATATTGCACGCACGACTTCCGGTGTTGTTAAGGTAGTTTCGTATGTAAAGATCGCGAAGCCTGAAGTTGAGGAACAGTAATTTTGCACGCGTGCGTTAGGACAGTTGCGTTTTTCGGTGTTTCGATAGAAGAAATAAATGTTCAGGTTCAAATTCTGAACGGTTTGCCGTCTTTCACTATAGTCGGACTTCCTGATAAAGCAGTTGCTGAGTCTCGCGAAAGAATTCGAGCCAGTCTGTTTTCTATGGGAATTACTTTCCCATCGAAAAAAATAACGGTCAATCTTGCGCCTGCGGATGTTCAAAAAGAAGGAAGTCATTACGACTTGCCTATCGCGTTGGCTTTGCTTTCAGCCATGGGAATTATTTCTCAAGAAGATGTTTCCAATGTAATCGCGATGGGTGAACTGTCGCTCACGGGGGAGATTTCGAAAGTTTTGGGAGTGCTTCCGGCTTCGGCTTATGCGAAAAGAAATAATCGAGTTTTTATTTGTCCCGGAGCTTGTGCTCAGGAAGCCGTTTGGGTTAATGACGGATTGGTTTTAGCTCCGAAAAACTTACTGTCTTTGATAAATCATTTTAAGGGAGTTCAGTTTTTACCGAAAGTTGTTCCAGACCGAAGCAAAGTTGATGAAGTGTCGGTTTCTTCCTGCGGATGTTTCAGTGAAATCAAAGGTCAAATTCTGGCAAAGAGAGCGATGGAAGTTGCTGCAGTCGGAGGGCATAATCTGTTGATGTTAGGACCTCCGGGGGTGGGGAAATCTATGATGGCTTCCAGAATTACGGGAATTTTACCTCCGATGACTGCGGAAGAATCGTTGGAAGTTACGACCATCCACAGTTTGGCAGGGAAAATGAATGGAAATGGATTGATTTTGCGCAGACCGTTCCGAGCGCCTCACCATTCAGCATCGTTGGTTGCAATAGTCGGAGGAGGAAACAATGCTCGTCCGGGTGAAATTTCTCTGGCTCATAACGGAGTTTTATTTTTGGATGAACTTCCGGAATTTTCGCGTTCCGCGTTAGAATCGTTGAGGCAACCGTTGGAATCCGGAGAAATTACCATCGCGCGCGCCAACAATCACGTAACTTATCCTGCGAAAATTCAACTGATTGCCGCAATGAATCCATGCCGTTGCGGATATTTGGGAGTAGAAGGGAAAGAATGCTCACGCGCTCCGAAATGCGGCAGTGAATATCTGAGAAAAATTTCGGGTCCGTTGCTGGATCGTATAGATATTTACATAGATGTTCCGGAAGTAAAAGTTCAGGATTTTTATCAGGATAAAAGTCGGGTAGAATCCAGCGATGTCATAAGGCAGAGAGTTATTCAGGCGAGAGAAATTCAGTATCGGCGTTACGGCAGAAACAAAACAAATTCCGAAGTTGAAGGGACAGATTTAGAAAAGTATTTATCGGAAAAAGGACGGAATTTACTCTACTCTTTTGTAGATAAAGCCAAAATTTCTGCTCGCGGATTCTATCGAGTAATAAAATTGTCTCGGACTTTGGCGGATATGTCCGCGGAAGATTCCATTAGTGAAAGTCACATTGCGGAAGCTTTGGAATATCGAAGAATTGTTTGAAAGAAACCGTCTTTGATTTGCTTGTTCGGTCTGAATCTTTACTAAAAATTAACCGATTCATATTAGCATGCTGATGAGTAAGTTTTTGTTGTACGGAGTGTGTTATGAAATGGTTTGCCAAAATGATATTTGACGGGGGGGGGTAAAGGCCTAAAAAATCAAGCAAAATCAAACGGTTATCTCTGTAAATTCTTTAAAAATCTAAAATATTTTGCCGATAAATTTCTTGAAAAAGTCAGAAGTCTTAATAAAACGTTAACATTTGTGCGGTCCGATAAAATCGGAGGGGTAGGCTCTTTCGCCGCTCGCGAGGTTCCCGGAGCCAGTGTTTTTGGGCTGTTCATCTATCAAACGGTATACAGGAAAATCAAAAAAATCGTTTTAAGAACGAAACGCAAACCGTTGGATAGATGTACTGAAAGATACCGCCTGCACGGGCTCCGTGCCAAACCGTTGGATAGATGTACTCAAAATACTGCATCCAAGCTCAGCTTGGCTTCCTGCCGTGGAGCAATTCTCATTGAATTCGCAATCTGCATGCCGATTTTGATTATTTTGCTGTTTTATATTCATGATTTGATGAGAATTAAAAGACTTTACTCGCAAACAGAGTTTGTTGCGCAACAAATGGCGAATATTTTGCAGAACGTCGCGAGAACTAGAAAAATCACAATGGCTGACATTAAACACGCAGCGTCGTTAGCTTACTTAACTATATATCCGGGAACGACTATGTACAGCAAAAACAACATCATGACTTGTCACGAATTTTTTCATATGCCCAGAGTTTATATGTTTTGTGTGAAAGGTGAGTCAAATCAAAAAGCTTCCTGTATATGGTGTTGTTGGACTAATACCATGACTACAAGAACTGATAGATGGGGCTATGGTTCTTTGACAGGTAATGGTCAGTGTGTTACTAGATGGAGAACAAATGCGGATCCGTCAACAATTTATCCGACCCTTAAAATAGAGGAAGGAAAATACAAAATAATATTGGAAGCCCAGATATCATGGAGAGATACTTACCAAAATCCAATCGGAAAAACATTGAGCAGCGCACGAGAAGTTTTTGGACTTCGTTTAGTAAATCCGAAGGAGTACTCCACTTATGCATATTTCCCATCGGTTGTGATATTTACTCCAAACAGCGGATTTACCGAAGACGTGCCAACGTAATGTAATTATCCGTATTTTAATCCGCAGTATAATTTACTAATGATCGTCATAGTGACCGCGACAACCGACAATGTATATACGATCTTCTTCCATATGATAAACCAAACGATCTTTTTCATTTATTCTACGACTAAACTCGCCACGCAAATTTCCTGTCAAGGGTTCAGGTTCTCCGATACCTATAGCAGGACCGTTGCGTTCGATGTCTTTTATTAGTTTGTTTATGCGCTTCAAAGTCTTTTTGTCTTGAGCCTGCCAATAAAGATAATCTTTCCAAGCATCGTCAGACCATATTTTTTCAGTCATCAACGTCATCTTCTAATAATTTATGAGGATGTCCTTTTCCTTCTCGGAGCTCTCGAACAGACTTCATTAAATAAGCCTGATTTTCGCTACTATAAAAGGGATCAGCATTGAGTTCGAATGGAATACGCCTTTCTCTTGCCATTTTTCGCAGAAAAACTGTAATTGCTGCTGACATACTTAACCCTATTTCATTCAATACCTTTTCGGCATCTGATTTCACATTCTTATCTATTCTAAAACTTATCTGAGTCATATTGGTATCTCCTATATAATTAGTATAGCATTTTAATATACTGTGTCAAGCAAAACGGTAAAAACTCAACGCTATACAATTATTCATATTTCAATCCGCAGTATAATTTGCTATAAATATGAGGGTAGCTGTGTGTTCAGTTATCAAGTTGTCGGGTCGGGTGTTTAGGGTATACCTGGTTCGATTTGTTAGAGAATGGAGGATAAAGTGCCCAAGTTGAAAACAAAAAGTGCTGCGAAGAAAAGATTTTCTTTTACAGCAAGTGGTCATGTGACAGCTCAGCCTGCTTACAGGCGACATCTTATGAAGAATAAATCTCAGAAGATGAAGAGACAGACGCGAGGAACTATGGTTCTGAGTGAAAGCGACGCGAAGAGCGTTGTTAAGTATATGCCGTACAAGTAAGGAGAGAAATATGTCACGAGTTAAAAGGGGTTTAACTGCGCACGCCAGACATAGAAAGGTTATAAATCTTTCAAAAGGATTCAGGGGGCGTTCCAAAAATTGTTTTCGTTCAGCTATCGAGAGATTAGAGAAGTCTATGCAGTATGCCTATAGAGACAGGCGTACTAAGAAAAGAGATTTTCGCAGACTTTGGATAGTCAGAATTAATGCGGCAGTCAGGGAACACGGTTTGAAGTATTCTCAGTTTGTTTGCGGTTTATCGAAGGCGAATATCGCTATCGATAGGAAAGTTTTGTCCGAATTGGCGATTAATGATAAAGCGGCTTTTGGTGAGATTGTAAACAAGGTGAAGGCTGTTTTGTCGTAAAAATCGTAAAACGAGTAGGGGTAGGTGTTATGAGTGGTAAGATTTGTGAGTTGCCGAAAGGCTATGTTCCGAGCGCGGATGAAGAGTTTATGAATGACTTTCAGCGCGAGTATTTCAGGCGAAAGCTTGAGAATTGGAAAGAGGAACTTCTTCGTGAAAGTGATTTGACTTTGCAGTCATTGAAGGAAGAAAAGGAAGTTTGCACAGATATTGCTGATCGAGCATCTACCGAAACTACTTTGGGTTACGAGCTTAGGTCCAAAGAAAGAGCCAGAAAGCTTATCGTTAAAATAGATGAAGCTTTGGCTAAGATAAAAGATGGGACCTATGGATATTGTGAAGATACAGGTGAACCTATCGATCTGAGAAGATTGGAGGCAAGACCTACCGCGACATTGAGCATCCAGGCTCAAGAGCGTCACGAGAAAAAGGAAAAAACTCAAAAAGATGATTGAACCAGATTTTTCTGATATAAGGGCTTACTTGCAGAGGACTTTTTTCACAAAGAAAAAGTTGACGGAAGAGGAGAAGAAGGCGAAATTAAAATCTGATCTGAAATTTTGCGTGTGGTTTACCGTAATTTTTATGTTGTTCAGATTTTTTGTTTATGATTGGTATATTGTACCATCATGTTCTATGGTTCCGACTTTATTGATTGGAGACATGCCTTTTGTTGAGAAATTTGCTTACGGAATCAGTAAGCACAGTATTTGGTTCAGCCCGAATTTATTTTCGGGACGATTGTTTTTCAGAAACAACGTAAAACGAGGCGAAGTTATAGTTTTTAAACATCCTCATGATCCTAATCATCCTGAATATGACGGAATGAATGTAGTCAAGAGAGTGATCGCTCTTCCGGGGGATAGAGTAAGTGTCGAAGATGGAGTGATTTCTGTTAACGGAGTTAAAGCCGAACTTAAGTATAAGGAAGAAGTAAATTACTACGATTACACGAGAGGGGAAACTCACATAATTCAAAGATATGAAGAGAAATTGCCGCTGTCTGATGCTCCTGTTCACATCGTTGGGTATAAGGAAGAGATGAGATTCTGTAAACACAATCATTTTGATGAAATTACGGTTCCCGAGGGATACTACTTCGTTATGGGAGATAACAGGGATTGTTCGAATGATTCCAGATTGGATCTGGGATTGGTTCCAGAAGAAAATCTTATGGGACGGGCGATTTTCAAAATATATTCAATTGATAAAGGCGTGAAACTTTGGGAATTTTGGAGATGGTTTCAGAATATCAGATACGACCGTCTGTTAAAGAGAATTGATTGATGAGCAAGCTTTCGGAATTAGAAAAAATTATCGGGTATAAGTTTAAGAGTGAAGAAAATGTCTCTGTCGCGATAGTGCATCCGGGCGCCAGTAAATTCGATAGGAATTTTTCAAAATGTTTTGAAAGATTGGAGTTTTTGGGCGATCGAGTTTTGGGATTATCGTTGGCTCATTTGATTTTTTCGAAATTTACGAAAGAAAGTGAGGGCGAGTTGGCAGTTAGAATGTCGGTTCTTGCCGGAACTGATTTTTTGATAGAACTCGCGAAAAAAACTAAGTTGATTGAATGTTTTTCCTATCCTAAAGATCTTTTTGTTTCGAAAAATAAAAATTCTTCATCGATTGCCGATATGATGGAGGCCGTTTTGGGATCTGTATTTTTGGATTCGGGTTTTCCGGAAGCAAGAGAGGTTGTCACTCGCCTATGGGGCGATGATTTAAGTAAGGTTATTTATAAGAAAAAGGATCCCAAAACGAGATTGCAGGAAATAGTTCAAAGCAGATCGGAAGAATTGCCGTTTTATCGTTTAATAAAAATGAGCGGAGAAGCCCATGATCCTGTTTTCGAGATGGAGGTTTCTGCTTGCGGAGAAGCGGCGTCAGGTTTTGGGAATTCCAAGAAAAATGCTGAGCACGACGCAGCGAAAAAATTGATAGAAAAGTTAAGTAAATAGATTTCAGAGAGATAGGATGTCGAAGAAAGAGAATACGGTACAGTCGGTCGGTCAGAAAAGATGTGGGTTCGTTGCTGTTCTCGGAGAAACCAACGCCGGGAAATCTACTTTGATAAACAAGCTGGTCGGTCAGAAAGTTTCTATTGTTTCGAGAAAAGTTCAGACTACATTGAGTCGTATTTTGGGAATCGCTATCAGCGGAAACAGTCAGATAATATTGATAGATACTCCGGGATTTATCTCAGATCACAAATCGTCAGATCACAGATCGGACATTCTCGAAAAAACCGCTTGGGATGCCTTTCGCGAAACGGAAGAAGTTTTGTTTGTAGTGGATGCTCACAAGAGAGATTTTGAGAGAAGTATATCTTTGCTTCAAAAAATCGATAAAAAAAAGAAGATCTCGTTGGTTCTGAATAAAGTTGATTTAATTAAAAAAGAAAAGCTTTTGGAAATTACGAGTGAATTTGCAAAGATCCGTGATTTTGAAAACGTCTTTATGGTTTCGAGCTTAAGTGGCGATGGCGTCAAGGATATAGAAAAATATTTGGCGAAGGTTGTTCCTGAGGGAGAATGGTTATTTCCGGAGGATGAAGTCACTGATTCATCTTTCGAAAAGTTTACCTCGGAAATCACCAGAGAACATTTGTATCACAGAATTCATCAGGAAATTCCTTACAGATGTAAGGTAGTAACCGAAAATTACAGAAACGAATCTGACGGTTCTGTTCGGATTGCCCAAAATATTCTTGTAAAAAACAAGGCTCATAAGATAATTTTGCTGGGGCATAACGGCAGTAAAATTAAAGCAATCGGGTTGGCTGCTCGTCGGGAATTATCTGAGTTGTTGGGGCGGGAAGTTCATTTGTTTTTGAATGTTGTTGTGGAAAAATAGAGAATGCAATGGCAGGAACAGAGCATCATTTTATCTTCGAAACCTTTTAATGAAAACTGTCGACTGGTTAGCGTTTTCAATCGAACCATGGGAAAAACTTCAGGTTTGGTGAAGGGTACTAAATCAGTGATAAATATCGGAGATATAAGTGATGTTACTTGGAAGGGGCGGAATGGGGATCAGCTCGGAACTTTTAAGATAGAGACGGTTTTTTCTCCTTTTTCATTTGTTTTTGAAAATCCGTTGGAAATTCTCGCTATAGACAGCGTTTGTACTTTGTGTAGCAACGGATTACCTGACAAAGCTCCTCACGGAAGATTATATGATTCTGTGAAGAGGTTTTTGCTTGAACTGGTTCATGATAATTGGCTTTTGAATTATGTTTTTTTTGAAAAAATGTTTTTATCTGAAGTCGGAATAGGTTTAAATTTGTCGCAATGCGCTGTTACGGGGAAAAAAGAAGGGTTATTTTATGTATCACCTCGTACAGGCAAGGCTGTAATAAAGGAAGTAGGTGAAAAATATAAGGACAGATTGTTTGTTTTGCCGAAGTTTCTGTTGAATGCAGATGAAGATCCGTCGAATGAGGATATTTTGTCGGCGCTGAAGATAACTCAGCATTTTTTAAAAATTTATTTTTATGGTATAAGCAGTAGGGAATTGCCCTTGTCCAGAGAATATCTCGTGCAGGGGTTGTTGAAAGGGGCTAAGAATGAGACTCAGTACTATAATTAATCCGAATGAAAAAAGGGTTGCGATTACTCCGGAAGTTACAACGAAATACATTAAGTTGGGATTTGAAGTTGTTTTGCCGAAGGGAGTAGGGGAGTCCGCAGGATTTACGGATTCGGAATATGAGTCTGCCGGAGCGATTATCAGTGACGGAGAAATTACAAATGTTTCGCTGTATCTGTGTGTCAGACCTGTTTTATCGGAAAATATGGGGTTGAGTAAAGGCAGTTATTTGATTGCGATGCTTTCTCCGTTTCAGAATGAAGAAGTTTTGAAAAATTTGTATTTGAAAGGAATTAATCCCTGCGCGTTGGAAAAAATTCCCCGAATTACTCGAGCTCAGTCGATGGATATACTTTCATCTCAAGCCAACATAGCTGGATATCGAGCTGTTGTCGAGGCGATGACCGAGTATTGTCGAGTAATTCCGTTGATGATGACTGCGGCGGGAACAATTCGTCCTGCGAAAGTGTTGATTTTGGGTGCGGGAGTTGCCGGACTTCAGGCTATCGCGACAGCGAAGCGTATGGGGGCGAGAGTTTGGGCTTTTGATGTCAGAAGGGCGGCAAAAGAACAGGTGGAAAGTCTCGGAGCAACTTTTGTTGATGTCGAATCTGATGAAAACGGAGAAACTGTTGGGGGTTATGCCCGTGAAATGTCCGAAGATTATAAAAAGAAACAGGCGGAAAAGTTGGCTGAGGCTTTGAAAACTTCTGACATCGTAATTTCTACTGCCCAGATTCAGGGAAAGCCAGCGCCACGATTAATTACAAAAGAAATGGTCGATAGCATGATGCCGGGATCGGTGATTGTAGATATGGCAACGGAGACCGGCGGCAATTGCGAGGTTTCCAAAAGAGATGAAAAGGTAGTTGTAAATGGTGTTACCGTTATCGGATATACGGATTTTGCCGCGCGTGTGGATTATGATTCCAGCCAGCTGTTCGCGAGAAACGTATATAATTTCGTCTCTCTAATGCTAAAAGATGGTCAGTTGGATACATCTGACGAGATAATACAAGCAACTTTGATAAAGTGATTGTTATATGGGGAGTGTATCCATAAAGAAGATATTTAGTTTTTGGGAACCTAGGGAAAAAATTCCGGCATATATAGGACTATGTATTGAAACTTGGAGAAAGTTTTTACCAGAATATGATATAAACATATTGGATTATAAATCAATTTATGATTACTTGGATAAGGATTTGTATAATTTTGAGAAGCTGAAATATTTTACATTACCAAAGCAAGCAGATGCAATAAGATGTGCATTGTTGAATAGATACGGCGGTATTTGGCTTGATACGGATACAGTTATTTTATCTAAAAAATTTAAGGAATTAGTTGATTATGTAATTTTAAATTATGATTTTGCAATGTTAGAAGAGAATCCATTAAAGGAGATCGCTCCGCATATTGGTCTTATTGTATCGAGAGAACCTAAGTACAGAAAAAGTAATTTTTTTGCGGATTGGCAAAGAAAAATAAACGCAAATATTGATATGTATGGTAAATCAAAATGGCATCGTAAATTTTTGAAACTTATTAGAAATAAAAAGCATAAAGACACAACAAGTTGGAATATTTTGGG
>Ga0310786_10011530_pt1 | contig 11023 bp, 10 predicted proteins | sample AusTroGonzalo_MG_FD_203881 | JGI IMG/M metagenome (GOLD analysis project Ga0310786, IMG submission 203881) | Bovine rumen microbial communities from tropical cattle in Woodstock, Queensland, Australia - Gonzalo_03 (v2) (version 2) | ecosystem: Host-associated > Mammals > Digestive system >...
CGCGACTTCCGCAGTCATCGATAAGGCCGCGTCCAAGGGCGTGATTCATAAGAATGCCGCCAATCGGAAAAAGGCTCGTCTGGCCAAGCAGTTGAACAAAGCTGCAGCCCAATAAGCAGGAAGAATGCGTGTGATAAACTCCCTTCTGTATTCGCGGAAGGGGTTTTTCCGTTTCATCGGGAAGAAATACGGAATTTGATCCGTATAATATTGTGAGTGAGGAAGAAGTTCCTCGTGACATCATGCAAATAATCCCGAATGACACGGGGAAGGATGTGACAGATGATGAAATCAACAATTAAAAAGTTTCTGGCGATGATGTGCGTGATTCTGCTGACTGCTGTGATCCTGCCGGGCAGTGCGGAAGAAGGAGAAGCCACTGAAGAACAGGGTGTTCAGGAAATACAGCAACTGCTGGAGGCCAGCGAGGTTGAGAATACAGAAGGCATGGATCTGGAGGGATTGACGGAAGCTTTCAGCGAAAAAGCGATGAGTGATTATGCCGACAGCCTGACGGGCTTCAGCATGCAATATCCTTCTTCCTTTCAGTTTGACGAAGAAAGAGATACGACGACAGCCTTTACCGAGGACGGAAAAGCAAGCCTGACCGTCGAAAACATGCAGGGAAAGCTGACGGAAGAGATGCTGCTGGAGGCAATCAAACTCGAAGTTCCGGATGCGGAACCACAGAAATATGAGAACAAATGTCTTCGGGTTGACCGGATGACGGGAGACGGAACACGATGCAGGACAGACCTGTACCTTGTGGCAAAGGAGAGCTTTCATCACGTTATTCTTGAATATCCGGCCGAAGAGCAGGAAACCTGGGGGGCCTATATTGAATATATGATCAATACGATGGCGACAAAGGAATCCGAACAGGGCTGAGAGAGCGATCAAAACCGGAGGGGATGATATATAAATATGAAGAAAAACAAGCAAGGTTTCATCCTGCTGATTCTGACAGTGATGATTATGACGGCAGTTCTGCCGGCTGCATCCGCCCTCGCCGATCAGAAGGGGACGGTGGTCGGAGGCTGGCTGATTCTGCGGCAAACTCCATCCTATAACGGAGCGATTATCTCCAGTTATCCGACCGGAACAGTTGTCACGATTACGGGCCAGACAGGAGCCTGGTATTCCGTGAAGACACCGGACGGCCGTATCGGATTTATGAACAGTGCCTATCTTCAGGTCAACGGCAGCGGCGGGGGAAGCGGCGGCAGCGCATCATCCGGAACCGCAGCATATGTGACGAGCGCGAACGGACTGAACGTCCGGCTGAGAAGCGGTCCGGGGAAGGGATACACCATTCTCGCCGCCTATGCGCCCGGAACTTCCTGCACGATTCTGACAGCGGGGCAGAACTGGTGCCGGATTAAGATCGGATCCCTGACAGGATACATGATGACACAGTATCTGACGACCCAAGGAGGATCTCCATATACTCCCGTGCCTACGCAGCAGCCGGGGCTTGAATACATAGTTTATGTTACGAGTGCCAACGGATACGGAGTCAACATGCGTTCCGGTCCCGGCAAGGGATATCCGAGCATCGGTTTTTTCAGCGTAGGGACAGAAGCCCTGATGGTAACAGCGGGACATACCTGGAGCTATATCAGGATCGGAGACCGATACGGCTATATGATGAGCCAGTTCCTGACAACAACAAAGCCGGTCAACCCGGATCCTCCGATCGTCGGGGCTGCGTATGTTGTCAGCGCAAACGGGCGAAACGTGAACCTGAGAGCGACCCCCACGACGGCCGGTAAGATCATCACATCCTTTAAGCCAGGTACCAGGCTGAATATCATTACCCGGGGAAGAGACTGGTATTTTATCCAGATCGGCGGGTATTTCGGATATATGATGAGACAATTTATCTATGATAACGGGAGTCCGGCGACTTTGACTGATCTTCAATTTTGAGAGAGCTTTCCGATTGCGCTCTTAAACCCCTTCGGTCGATCGTTTTGTTAAGAAACTGATCTTTGACGATTTGTTTCAAAAATATTACAAAAATAAAAACGATTTCAAAAATCCCGGTACACTCTTTCCAAGCGTACCGGGATTTGATATAATAAGCAAAATGAAACGGCAATTAGCCGCAAAACAAGAAAGGGGAACCTGAATATGAAGAAGTTGCTTGCTATTCTGCTGGCAGCAGTGATGCTCCTGGGCGTTGTGTCCTTTGCCTCCGCGGAGGATGTAAAAGTCGCAATGATCACCGACTACGGCGACATTACCGACCAGAGCTTCAACCAGACCACATATGAAGCCGCGAAGGCCTTCTGCGAAGCGAACGGACTGGATTTCAAGTACTACAAACCCGCTTCCGACTCCGACACGGACCGTGTTTCTTCCATCGAGAATGCGATTGACGACGGATTTAACGTTGTCATCATGCCCGGATACGCTTTCGGACCCGCGATTCAGACGGTCGCTCCCGAAAACAGCGATGTGACATTCATCGCCCTGGACGTCAGCGAGGGCGACATCGGTGAACTGGCCGGCAACGTTCCCGCGAATCTGTACTGCGCTGTGTATCAGGAAGAACTGTGCGGCTACATGGCCGGATACGCCGCTGTGAAGCTGGGCTACAAGAAGCTCGGCTACCTGGGCGGCATGGCGGTTCCCGCCGTTGTGCGCTACGGCTACGGCTTCGTGCAGGGCGCTGACGCCGCCGCTGCCGAACTCGGCCTGAGCGATGTTGAAATCAAGTATGTCTACGGCAACCAGTTCTACGGCGACGCGGACATCACCGCCTACATGGATACCTGGTTTACCCAGGGCACCCAGATCGTGTTCGCCTGCGGCGGCGGCATCTTCACCTCTGCCGGTGAAGCGGCTTCCAAGGTCGGCGGCAAGGTCATCGGCGTTGACGTTGACCAGAAGGGCACGATCGACGGCCTGTACGGCGACGGCATCACCGTTACCTCCGCGATGAAGGGCCTGGCCGCCACCGTGAACGCGGAACTGACCGCGATCAAGGACGGCACTTTCGCCGGTGGTAAGGTTGAGAATCTGGGCCTGGTTTCCGACGTGCCGGAAGAGAACTTCGTGCAGATCGCTCCTTCTACCCTGTTCGCTGACGGCTTCACGGCGGAAGACTACGCCGCGCTGGTCGCCAAGATGCATGGTGGTGAAATCACCGTTTCCAGCGCCATCGACGCGGAACCCGCTGTGACTACAGTGAAGGTGGATTACCAGGGCAACATCAAGTAATTCCTGACGGATTCTCCGGGGATGCGCAGCATCCCCGGATTTTTGAAAGGAGCCCCTGTTTTGTTTACGGAACGGGGGTTCCTTTCAGAAAGCGGAAATGAGACTCCGCATTCTGCAGAAAACAGGAAAGAGGGGCTGTGCATTGGGAGAGGCGCATAAGAGCGATTATGCCATTGAAATGCTGCACATCACCAAAGTATTCCCTGGCATCATCGCCAACGACGACATTACCCTTCAGCTGAGACATGGAGAGATCCACGCGCTGCTGGGCGAAAACGGCGCGGGTAAGTCCACGCTGATGAGCGTGCTTTTCGGCCTGTATCAGGCGGAAGAGGGAACGATCAAGAAGGACGGCCAGGAAGTCAAGATCAACGATCCGAACGACGCGAACGATCTGGGGATCGGTATGGTTCACCAGCATTTCAAGCTGGTGGAATGCTTCACGGTGCTGGATAACATCATCCTGGGCGACGAACCGGTCGGATCGATCGGTATGCTGAAAAAAGCAGAGGCACGGAAGAAAATCGTTGCGCTGAGTGAAAAATACGGGCTGCAGGTGAACCCGGACGCGCTGATCAGCGATATCACAGTCGGCATGCAGCAGCGGACCGAAATCCTGAAGATGCTGTACCGCGACAACGAGATCCTCATCTTTGACGAGCCGACGGCTGTGCTGACGCCCCAGGAGATCGAAGAATTGATGCAGATCATGAAGAACCTGGCGGCGGAAGGAAAGAGCATTCTGTTCATCAGCCATAAACTGGCGGAAATCATGGCCGTGGCCGACCGGTGCTCCGTGCTTCGGAAGGGCAAGTACATCGGTACGGTGGAAACGAAGAACACCACGATGGAAGAGCTGAGCGCGATGATGGTCGGGCGGAACGTCAACTTCCATGTAGAAAAACAGCCGGCACATCCGGGAGAAGTGCTGCTGGATGTTCAGCACGTGACGGTCGCTTCCAAGGCACACAGCAATAACGCCGTGAAGGACGTTTCCTTCAAGGTGCGCCGCGGGGAAATCGTCTGCATTGCCGGTATCGACGGCAACGGACAGAGCGAACTGGTATACGGTCTGACAGGGCTGGAACCGCTGGTCAGCGGCAGTGTCATCATGGACGGACAGGATATCACCAAAGCCTCCATCCGGAAACGCTCCGTATCCGGCATGAGCCACATCCCGGAAGACCGGCACAAGCACGGACTGGTGCTGGACTATCCGCTGGAATTCAACATGATTCTGCAGACCTATTTCAAACCTCAGTTTACAAGCAAAATCGGTTTCCTGAGACGGAAAAATATCCGGGAATATTCCGAACGGCTGATTGAAGAATTTGACGTCCGGTCCGGTCAGGGATCGGTGACTCCGGCACGGGCGATGTCCGGCGGAAACCAGCAGAAGGCAATCATCGCCCGCGAGATCGACAAACAGCCGGAAGTGCTGGTGGCGGTGCAGCCGACACGCGGCCTGGACGTGGGCGCGATTGAATCCGTGCATAAGCAGCTGGTTGCCCAGCGGGACGCGGGCAAGGCCGTGCTACTGATTTCGCTGGAACTGGACGAGGTGATGGATGTACCTGATCGAATCCTGGTCATGTACGAAGGAGAGATCGTGGGTGAACTGGATCCGAAGAAGACCACGCAGGAAGAGCTGGGCCTGTACATGGCCGGCGCGAAGAGAGATGAGGTGAAGGTCAAGTGAGGAAAGTGCTGAAAAATGAGGGCGTGCAGGCCTTTCTGGCTTCTCTCATCTGCATTCTGATCGGTCTTCTGATCGGTTATATTGTCCTGCTGTTCATCAATCCTGCGGGAGCGGGCGATTCCACCCTGAACGTGGTCAAAAACTTCCTTTACAAAAAGCCTGCCAGGCAGATGAAGGAACTGGGGAACACCATGGCCAAAACAATGCCGCTGATCCTTTGTTCCCTGAGCATTCTCTTCTCCTACAAGGTCGGTCTGTTCAATATCGGCGCGGCGGGTCAGTATGTAGCCGGAGCCTGCGCAAGCCTCTACGCAGCGCTTGCCTGGGGATGGGGTTGGCTGCCGTGCATGCTGTTCGCTATAGTCGCGGGCGCGCTTCTCGGTGGAATCACAGGCCTGCTGAAAGCTTACTGCAACGTGAATGAAGTGATATCCGGCATCATGCTGAACTGGATTGCCCTATACACAACAAACACGATCCTGGCTTCGGTGAAGGAGACGACGAGTCCCTATACACATTACATTGACAAAGTCAACAAGTCAGCACTGCTGCCGACGGCCGGGATCGATTCCCTTTTCGGCAACAATAATAATGTGACGATCGCCGTTCCCCTGACAATCATTGTAGCCATCGTGATCTGGATTATCCTGTCAAAAACCAGGCTCGGATACGAGCTGAAAGCGACCGGCAACAACCGGAACGCCGCGAAATACGCCGGCATGGCGCAGAACCGGAACATCATCCTGACCCTGGTCATTTCCGGAGCGCTGGCCGGACTGGCGGCCAGCCTGCTGTACCAGACAGGATATATGCGGTGGGAATGCACGCAGAGCTCGGTGCCGTCGATGGGCTTTAACGGCATCGCGGCGGCCTTCCTGGGCGGATTGCATCCCATCGGAGCGATCTTCTCATCGTTCTTTATTCAGCATATCACGGACGGCGGACAATACGTGAACACCAATTTCTATTCACCCCAGATTTCAGACGTGATTTCCTCGGTGATCATTTACCTGTGTGGATTCGTACTGTTCATCAAGCTGACGATGAAAAAGTGGATTGCAAAAAGTGAAGAAAAGAAAGGGGCGAAAAACTAATGCTACTTCTGATTCAATACACATTGATCTTCGCCTCCGTTCTGCTGCTGGTGGCTCTGGGAGGCTGTGTTTCCGAACACAGCGGCGTAATCAACCTTGGCCTGGAAGGCATCATGGTTGTCGGCGCTCTGGGTGGCGCACTGGTGATGCGATCTCTGGGTACGACATCCGCGTTTGTGATGGTGCTGATGGCCATGCTTGCCGCCATATTATCAGGAATGCTATATTCGTGTTTACTAGGCGTTGCAGCTATCCACTTTAATGCGGACCAGACGCTGGTCGGTACGGCAATGAACCTTCTGGCGACGGCGGGAGCGACCGTGTTCGTGAAGGCTATGAATACTGCCGCCAATCCGGATAATCATTCTTCCGAGATTGAATATATTTCCGCCCGGAAGATGTTTATCGTGAATATCAACGGATTTGAGTTCAACTGGTTCATGGTGGTTGCCATCATCGCGGTAGTGCTGGTCTACATCTTTTTATACAAGAACCGGCTGGGCCTGCGGCTGATGGCCTGTGGCGAACATCCGCAGGCAGCAGCTTCCGTTGGCATCAGCGTATACAAGATGCGCTGGACGGGTGTGCTGATTTCCGGAGCGCTGGGTGGTCTGGGCGGCCTGTGCTACATTCTGGCAGGTGTATCCATCTGGAAGTTTGAAAACGGCGTGGCGGGTTTCGGTTTCCTTGCCCTGGCGGTCATGATCTTCGGCCAATGGAAACCGACCAGAATCGCCATTGCGGCGCTGATCTTCGGCCTGTTCCGGGCGCTGAGCAATACTTATACAGGTTTCCCGTTCCTGGTATCGATGAATTTGCCCGGAAATGTATACAATATGATGCCGTATATCGTCTGCCTGATCGTGCTTGCTTTTACATCGAAGGCATCACGGGCGCCCAAGGCAGAGGGTATTCCGTACGACAAGGGATCAAGATAGGAGTTCAGAATTTCAGAGGAGCTGTCGGCAGCGGCAGTTCCTTTTTCCTTTTTGTTTGATTTTTCAAAAAGGGGAAAACGCCCTGTTTGGTTTGAAATGTCAAAATTTGGCAGGTGACTTACAACTCATTCACTTGCGCCTTTATCTTGTGTATGATACAATATATAGTTGTTCGGGGAGGCTCTCCATAGTCAGAGAGGTGAACACTCAAAGACTCGATACTTGAGCAGATCCACGACACTAGAACACTAACACACTAACACACTAACATATTTAAAACTTATTACAGAAATATTAAATAATGTAATAATATCTTTTCAAAATAGTGTTTATTGTGTATAATCAGTAAGTCACGATATCAATAACGGAGGTGAAGGCATGGAAGATCTGTGGGCAACAGTCCGAAATATGATCTGGAACCTGACCCATCGTCTCGGCATCATCGACGTTATCGATATCCTTATTGTTGCAGTTATTATTTATGAACTGCTCCTGCTGACGAGACACACGCGCGGAAGCGCCCTGCTGAAGGGCTTGTTCCTGTTGCTGATGATCATTCTGATCAGCAGCCTGTGCGGACTGAAGAGCCTGAACTGGCTGCTGCTTGCGGTGCTGCAGAACGGCGCGCTGGTGCTGGTAATCCTGTTCCAGCCGGAACTTCGCAAAGCGCTGGAACGGATGGGACGGAGCCGTATCCTGACCAAAAGCAGCCGACGGAAGAGCATTGATGAAGAGCGGGATACCGTGATTGCCGAAATCGTGCAGACCGTGGTCGACTTAAGCCGCCGCCGGGTCGGGGCGCTGCTTGTATTTGAACGGCAGACAGGCCTGGAGGATGTGATCGAAACCGGCACACGACTGAACGCGGAAGTTTCCGCACCGCTGCTGGAAAATATCTTTGAGCCCAATACTCCTCTACATGACGGCGCAGCAGTGATCCGTGACGACCAGGTGATTGCCGCGGCATGCATTCTGCCGCTTGCCGAGGCCAGCGGCGTGAGCCGTGAACTGGGGACCCGTCACCGCGCGGCGGTGGGAATCAGTGAAAACACCGACGCGGCGGTTGTAGTTGTATCCGAAGAGACCGGCATCGTAAGTATGGCCAGGGACGGCGCATTAAAGAGACCGCTGTCCACAGACGAACTGAAAGCTTTCCTGAATGACTACTACAGCATCACCAATTCCGGGCTGAGTTCCTTCCTGCGGAAGATTGTGAAGCGGGGAACGGAGGAGGGACAAGCGTGAGTGAAGAAAAAAAAGGAAGCAAACTGAAGGAATATCTGTATTCACTGCTACACGGGCTGAAGCATGTGGTGCTGCACAACGGATGGCTGAAATTCATCGCGGTTCTGATTTCCGTGATATTGTGGGCAGGCGTGATCTCACAGGACGAGACGCTGACCCGTGATAAAACCTTCCAGAATGTGAATGTGACAGTTACAGGTACGGAAACACTCAGGAACAACGGATATATCGTTGTCAGCGACCTGAGCGAGATGCTGAACGACGTCAGTATTGTTGCCGCTGTTCCGCAGAAACAGTATGAAGACGCGGAAGCCTCCGCTTATAATGTTCGTTTGGACCTGAGCCGGATCAACGGAACAGGGGAACAGGAAGTCAAATTGCTTAGCACCAATTCTTCCACATACGGAAAGGTTGTATCCACCAATCCGGCATCCATTACTGTCAATGTTGAAGACTATATCGTACGGCAGCGGATTCCGGTATCCGCAAACCAGGAAGGAAATGTGCCGGAGGATATGTATATGTCTCCCCTGACGGTGGACCCGACGGTCATCGCGGTGAGCGGCCCGAGATCGTTGGCACAGACCATTTCCAGAGCTAAAGCGGACATCAATCTTGACGAGATTGAATGGAAAGAGGGACCGTTCGGCACAAGCTCCGACATCAAGCTGTACAACAGAGCCGGGGAAGAGGTACGCAGTCCGCTTTTGGGCGTTACAGACTCCTCAGTTCCCATTGACAGCGTTCTGATCGAAGCAACGCTGCTGCCGAAGGTTACATTCGAGACCGGCGATATGATCCAGGTCACGGGAAATGTGGCAAAGGGATACGAGATTAAGGAAATCAAGGTCAGTCCGGAGAATATCTCGATTGCTGCCCGGCAGGAAGTGCTGGATCAGCTGACAGAACTTCCGCTGGAGCAGCGTACCGTCAATGTGAAGAATCTGAACGAAACCACCGCATTCCAGCTGAAAGTACAGAAACCTTCGGAAGATGCCATCATTTCAAACGATACAGTTACGGTGACGGTAGTGATCGAACCCGTAACGGAAGAATAAGACAGGAGACCTGCCATGGGCAGTTTTGCCAATACGCTGTTCACGATCATGCTGGGATGGCTGCAAACAGCAGCTGCATCAATCTGGTCTGCGTTTACAAACGAAGACGGAGGCTCTTTCCTCCAGTGGATTGGCAGAAACTGGATCCTTCTTGCGGCAATTCTGTGCGCAATCGGACTGATTGTGGATCTTGGTATCTATTTACTACGCTGGCGTCCGTTACAGGTCTGGAAAAGTTATTTCCACCGCCTTCGCTATGGAAAAGAAGACATGGAAGAGCCGGAACAGCCTGAACAAACGGCGGATAGCAGTCCTGTGATTCCCAGGAGAGTATTCCAACACGAGGAAGAAAGAGAAACACTTCCCGAACTGAAAACCATTTCCACGAATACCGGGCAGGAAGACTTCTCACGATGGGAAACGAAGAACCCCGAGCCGACATTATCCGTGGAACCTGTTCCCCCAAAGCCGATTATTACCGGAGCCGGGTATACTGTGCCGGCGGACAGCCCATACCGCAGACCCGCAGCAGAACTGGCGAAGAACGATGAACCTTACGGAAAAGAACCGGAAGAAACAGAGCAGGAAGAGGATCGGCCGGAGAAAACGGAAATCATGACCCGGAAAAAGAGACGCCGCAGACTGGTGGTCGGCGATCTGTTCAGTGATCCGGAAGAGGAATTGTGGCAATATGAAAAGCCACAGCAGTTGATTGACAAAGAAAAAGCATACCATCAGCCGGTTTATCCCAAGAAATGGGAGACGGATGAAGGAGAGAATGAATGAATCTGTTCGGTGAAGCCGTGTATCTTGTGTTTACGGGCAACTACGGCAGCGGAAAAACGGAGATCGCCCTGAACCTGGCGCTTGCATCGTCCAGGCAGATGAAGACGACCCTTGTGGATCTGGATATTGTCAATCCATATTTCAGAAGCGGGGAAAAAGCAGAAGAACTGCGGGAAGCCGGCATCCGGACGCTGATGCCAACTTACGCGATGACCACCGTGGATATTCCGGCGCTGCCGGCTGAGATACAGAGTGTATTTGAGATTCCGTCGGACAGGGTCATTTTTGACGTGGGCGGAGATGATACCGGCGCCGCTGCGCTGGGACGGTATCATCCTTCATTCATGGCGAGAAGGGAACAAACAGAGATGATCCTGGTCATCAACTGCATGCGGCCGCTGACCCGGACAAAAGATGAAATTCTTGAACTGGCCATGCGGATTCAAAGCCGCGGGAGACTGAAGATCGACTTGCTGATCAACAACACCAACCTTGCGGATGAGACCACAGCCGGGATGATTGAAGAAGGAGAGAAAATTGTCCTGGACTGCGCGCAAGCATTGAACGGTGTTCCCGTGATCACGGCCGGAAAACCGGACACGCTCGAGCAATGTCGGCTGAATACGCCTGTTTTTCCCGTGAAACGATATATGAAACCCGATTGGATGGAGTCATGATGAATCCGAAACTACCGAAAGCCTTTGTCAGCCGAATGGAACGCCAGTTGGGAAATGAGCTGCCGGCTTTTTTACATGCGCTGGAAGTAGATCCGGTCAGGGGAATCAGGCTGAACACACTCAAAACACCAGAAGGAGCGGAAGAATACCGAAAGGGTCCGAGGATTCCATGGGCCGATGAGGCATACGAGCTGCCTGCTGATTCCGAAGCGGGAAGCACCATTCTGCATGAAGCCGGCGCATTCTATCTGCAGGAACCGGGAGCCATGCTGCCTGCAGCTGTCCTTGACGCACGGCCGGG
>Ga0310786_10011532_pt1 | contig 11022 bp, 9 predicted proteins | sample AusTroGonzalo_MG_FD_203881 | JGI IMG/M metagenome (GOLD analysis project Ga0310786, IMG submission 203881) | Bovine rumen microbial communities from tropical cattle in Woodstock, Queensland, Australia - Gonzalo_03 (v2) (version 2) | ecosystem: Host-associated > Mammals > Digestive system >...
TGTACTGGGGCTCGCAGACCCCGCAGACGCGGTCGAGCGCCCCGAGTTCCTCGGCGATGGCCGTATGGACGGAAGTATAGATGACGACCTTTTCAACGGGAATCCGAATGACGATGCTCTTTTTCGGCAGCCGTTTCGGCAAGGGTTTGTTGCGGTCGACCAGCACATAGTGCTGCCGCTGCCGCAGCGTGTCCCACGGGTCGCGGATCTTGACGGAGACATAGTCGTCCAGGAACTCGATGTGGATGTTCCGGGCGTACTGCCCGGTTTGGAAAGGTTCTGCCGCGCGCCGGCCATTCGGGCCCGTGCAGGAAGCGCCAAGGCAGACAACAACCGCCAGGAGGATGAGCCAGGCCCTTCTCATTGCAGCCGTTTTTTGGTGAAGACGATGCGCGAAGGGATGTCCCCGGTATTGGCGCTCCATTTCAGCCGTCCTTCTGCGGAGAAGCAATAGACCTTGCCCGGGGTGATATAATCGCGGGCATCGGTCACGAAGATCTCGTGGGTCCGGGGGTTGACGGCGATGCCATAGGGGTTCTGGAACTGTGTCTCGGTGCCGTCGGTGATGAAGCGACGGGTGACCACCTGCCGGGTCTTGACGTCGACGATGGCGTAGTTGATGTCGGAGGTCTGGGTGAAATAGCTCCAGGCGTTGCTGTAGACGTACAGGGAATCGCCGCAGAGGGTCATGTCGGTGCAAGCCAGGAGATCCATCTGGTCGATGACGCTGTCGCTCTGTGTGCTGATGAGGAAGGTCATCGGCTGGATGTCGTAGTAGTCGCCGCGGCTCGATACCCAGATGTTACCGTAGGCATCCAGTTCCATCCGGTGGAGGTTGGGCGCCACTTCGATCTTTTTTATCTCCTTGAAAGTGGCCAGGTCGATTACCGAGATGGTGTTGTCGTAGTCGGGCACGCGGTAGCCTCCCGAATTGGCCACATAGAGCTTGCCGCCGGTGATGACCATCTCTTCGGGCTGGTAGCCCACCACGCAGGTGTCCACCACCCGGAGGGTGGCCGTATCGATCTTGGCCACGTAACCCAGCCGGGAGTTCGGATCGATTTCCACCGGGCCGGCATAGGAACTCACGTAAGCATATTGGTTCTTGAATACGATGTAGCGGCAGTTGGGCACCGACACCTGGCCGATGTGCCGGGCGGTGGAGACATCCATCACCTCCACCAGGTTGGAGCAGTTGACCACCGCGTAGAGACGGTTGCCGTAGATCTGCAGGTCGTTGCCCACGTCGCCCAGCTCCTGCACCACACCGGGATTGCGCTCTGCATAGATATTCTTGTGGTAGATGCCGCTGGCGTAGTCGTAGTAGTCGAGCGTGCACTTGTTGCTGCCCATGTTGCCTTCATTGAGCAGGAAGAAGCCCGCAATGTCGCCGGCATCGTCGCCGCCCACGTCGGTCGGCTGGGAGGGCGTCACGGGTTCGATGGTCCGGCATCCGGCCAGGGCCAGCAGCACCAGGGCTGCGAGGAGAAGGAGAGGGCGTTTCATCGTTCTACAGAATGAAAGACAAAATTAATCGAAAATTCGTTCCCGGCATCGGATAGCACTGCACAACCTCGTACTGCTGGTTGAAAATGTTGTTGACCTCGAGCGTGCTCCGCAGTTCGTGGCTTCCCAGTGCGAAGCTGCGCGCAAGAGACAGGTCGCTGGTATACCAGGGCTGTGCATGGTTTTCCGGGATGTTGGCCACCGATTCGTAGCGTTCGCCGGTGTAGATGAAGCTGTAGTTGAGGTTCCAGCGACCGTAGCTGAACGCGGCGGTGAAGGAGCCGCTGTGCCAGGGGATATAGGGAATCTGGCCGCCGTACCAGGGACTGTCGGGGTCGGTGAAGTCCTGGGCTTTCTGGTAGGTGTAGGTGGCACGCAGGTCGGCTGTCACGGGGCCCAGGGCCAGGGAAGTGGTGACGGCGGCGTCGATGCCGCGGATCTTCACCAGGCCCAGGTTGACCATCGTCCACTGGAACTGGTTGGAGGCCGGCGTGGCGATGATCTTGTTTTCCACGACATTGTAGTAGGCGTCGAGGGTGGCACCCACCTTTTTGAAGACGCCGCGGGCCCAGCTCTTGTCCCAGGTCAGGCCGACGTTGTACTGGGTGGTGAACTCGGGCTTCAGGTACTTGTTGCCGATAAAGGTGTAGTAAAGGTCGTTGAGGGTCGGCATCCGAAAGATCCGCTTGTAGAAGGCACGCAGCGACAGGTTTTTGCCGCGGAAAGGGATGTATTGCAGCACGGCGGTGGGGGTCCACTCGTTGCGATGCTCGGCGGCGGCGCCCGCTTCGCGGGCCTGGTCGTCGACGAAGGTGTAGAGCAGGCTGCCCTGGAGCTTGAGATGGGTCCAGCGCATCGAGGTGGAAAGGGCGGCCAGCACGGTGTTGCGTGAAGGGTACACGAAATTCACCAGATCGGCGTCGAGGGTGTTGAACTGCCAGTCGGCCGCCAGGTCGACATCCCACCACGAGAAGAGGTCATACGACTGGGCTACAGACAGATAGGCCTCCTGCTGCTTGTAGCGGTTGTCGACATACATCGTCGAGACGTCGAGCCGGGGGTCGGAAAGGTAGTGAAGATAGTCGTACGCATACTTGAAGCTGGCGTTGAGGCGGTAGTTGCCCCATTTCTTGAAGAAGGAACCCTGAGTGAAGAAATCGGTGTCCCACTGCCGGTCTTCGTGGCGGAACTTGCCCGGTTCCTCCCGTACGAACGCGCCCGGATAGCCGCGTTCGGAATCGTAGAAATAGAATTTCAGGCGCCAGTGACCGTCGTCGAGCTGGCCGAAAAGACCTTCTTCCACGCGCAGGGCCCGTACGTCTCCGTTCTGGCGTACGGCCGTGGTGTCGTAGCCGTCGAGTTTCCGGTAGGTAAACTTGTATTTTCCGGTGGTATAGAGAAATTCAGCATTGAGGGAATTCGAGACGCGTTCGCCCAGCTTCTGCTCCCAGAGCACCGACGGGTTGACCGTGCCGAAGGAACCGCCGGCCAGCGTGGCTTTCAGGTGGGTGCGCCGGTTCCCGCTGAACTGCGGGGTGCGGGTCTGGAGATAGACCGCGCTGGCCGAGGCATAGTCCTTGGCCGACTGTACGGCCGTGCTTTTCTGACCGTTGTAGAGCGTCACGGACTCCATGTTCTCGAGCGAGTACTTGCCCAGGTCAATCTGTCCGTTCTGGGCGTTGCCCAGCTGGATGCCATCGTAGAAAACGCCTACGTGCTGGGAACCCATGCTCCGCACGTTGATGGTCTTCAGGCCGCCGATGCCGCCGTAGTCCTTGATCTGCACGCCCGAGAAATAGCGGATGGCATCGGCTACCGACAGGGCGCTGAGTTTCTCCAGCTGCTCGCCCTGCAGGGCCTGGGCGGGGATGATCTTGTCGGGCTGGCGGAATGCCGTCACCACCGAAGCGTCGAGCACCTCCGTCGTGTCGGGCGGCGACAGGGTCGGAACCAACAGCAGGAACAGCAGCTTCAGGATCATTTCACGAGATTGAAGTCGATGACGTCGAACACTTCGGTCGACAGTTCGCCCAGCCAGCCGCTCTTGGCGAGGAGGCCGGTCTGGACCTTGACGAAGTCGATGTACTGCAGGTTCGCGGGTTTCCCATCGAAGGTCACGGCATCGGCGATCTTGAAATGGTTGCAGCCGGACGTGATGCCGGTGGCCCGTTCGGGCAGCATGTCGATGGGGCTGTAGTTGTCCGCATAGCCCCAGCCGTAGTCAGGGTTGACCCAGTAGGTGCCGCGGCCCGACTGGTCGTAGTTGCGCGCTTCCAGGCGTGTTCCCCGAAGCGTGTAGACATCTTCCTTGACCCAGAGCGGGTAGTAGTAATCCTGCTTGTGGTAGGCCACCAGGTAGTCGATGGTGCCGCTGCCGCCGTGGTTGTCGGTCCAGGCGACCGGCATGGCCGGGGCGGTGGGTCGGTAGTAGGTTGCGGCATAGTCCTGGATGGTTCCCTCCAGGTCATAGTCGGATCCCTTGAGTTCGTACCAGGTGTCGTTGGGCAGGCCGTCGCCGTTCTCGTCCTGCATCACCCACACGATACCCGGCTCCGAGTAGTTGGAGTAGATGGTGTTCTTGACGGCGAAATTGTAGTCGCCGTCGTTGGTGATGCTGTGGTCGAAGCCCACCACAAGGCTGCCGCCGAAGCTGCCCAGCGACACGTATTTGTCGTCGCGGATGCGGGCCAAGGCGTAGATGCAGGCCTCTTCCATCGTCGTGGCGGTGTAGTTTTCGTTGACATACTGGCCCGGGGCGGGCAGGAAGGAATAGACCTTCTCGATGTGGGGCGAGCTGGTTGCAGAGGCGGGGCGGCGGAATGTGCCTTCGGGCGGGCAGACCACCACGGTGAGCGTGGTGTCGGCCGTGGATTCGCCGTCTGTGGCGCGGAAGTCGACGCGGTAGGAGCCTTGTGCTTGGCCTTCAAAGCGGAAGAGCGGGTCTTCGCCTTCCTGACGGGTGACGCCGTCGACTTTCCAGGTGAAGGTGTAGTGGCGAGTGCTGTCGAGATCGAACGGCAACAGGCGGATGGTGCGGCCCTTCGCGACGTGGAACTCATCCTGGTCAAAGATGAAGAGGCGGGCCTTCACGACCGGCGTGGTGTCGGGCGGCGGAGGCGTGGGTTCGGGTTCCGGCTTGATCACGTCGATGCGGACTTCCAGGAATCCTTTTCCGTATTCGTTGAAAGCCTCGACGGTGAGATAATATACGCCCGGTCCGGTGGGCGTGAAGGTAAAGGATGCGTCAGATCCGACCACCTGGCCGTCGAGCAGCCAATGGATGGAAGAAACCTCGGTCAGTCCTTCGTAGACGGGTGTCAGTGTCAGGCTTTCCCCGAGTTCCAGCGTGTAGATCTTCCCGTCGGGCAAGGTGACGGCAGGGGGCAGACCGTCGTCCGCCCCCTGCGGGCACCCTGTCGTGGCGAAGAGCGCCACTGTCAGGAATAGATACAGGGAAAACCGCCGCATAAGGCTTATTCGGCGAAAACGCGCACTGCAATGTCGTCAATGGCGAAATAAGCCGGCGTGTTGAAACCCCAGTCACCATACTGTTCCGGTGAGCCGGAGACGGAAAAGACCACCTTGTCCACGAAGCCGAGTTTGTTCAGATCCCAGCAGACCCAGCTGCCGGCGATTGCGTGATTTTTGGCCAGGTAGTAATCGACGCTGCCCGTCGACGCCTCGCCATTGAAGCCGGTAGCCGTGATTTTATAGAAACCGTTTTCGGCCATAGGAGCTGCATAGTCATTGCCGTTCACCAGCACGTTGAGCGTGTAGTTGGTGATGTTGACGTATGCCGATTCAATGCGGCGGGCGACACCGTCGGCCATGACCAGGGCGGCCGGGTTGGAAGCCCATGCTCCCGCATCGTAAACGATGGCGAAATTGTCGGAACCGTTGTTTCCACTGTACTCACGAGTGGCATAGAATTCCTCGTCAATCGAGAGTACAAAAGCTTCCAGTTGACGCGTGTAGTCGGCTCCTTCGAAAGAAGTGTTGCCGTAGTTGGAGATGGCGATACCGCCGCCGGAGAAGCCGCCGCTCCAGGTTTCAGGGTCATAAGGAAGGACGCTGCCGGAGAGGAAGGTATTGTTCTCATCGACCCAGGTGCAGCCTTTGCCATAGAGGAGTTCGCCGCCGTACTGCTCGCTGTCAATCATACTGGTCCAGTAGTTCACGATATCGGCCGGGCCTTTGTAGTCGGCGTCCTCGAAGGTCAGCGTGTAGACTTCATAGTCGCGGGGCAGGATGATGGAGCTGCCGTCGCCAAAGATGAAGGTGTAGGAATCTTCCCCTTTGATGACTGCAGTAATGGCACCGTCCTTGCCGTCTTTGCCGGGCGCACCATCTTTGCCGTTTTTGATGGTGATGTCGCCGCTCTTCTTGAACTTGATGGTGTAGCTGCCATCGGCATTCTGGGTGACGCTCGTGACGGCGTCATCGTTCTGGAGCGAGGTGACGAGGGTCTGCAGCTGGGCGAGCTGCGATTTGAGGTCGTCGATGGAATTGCGGAGTTCACTGTCGTCGTAGCAGCTTACTGCCATGCTTCCGGCCAGGACAATGGCCAGGGCGAGTCCGAAGACTCTCCGGAGAGAAAGTTTAATCATAGGTATGGATGAATTGGTCATAAGTTCTATCAAGACCCGTTCGCCGCAGGTCGAAGGTTCAACAATCGGCAGCAGGCAGGTCTTCTGACTCGTTCCGTCGCGGAGCCTTCCCAGGGTGGAGCCCCAGTGGCAGAGAATACCGCGATAGTGGGGAACTTACAGCAGCGGGAACTGTCCGGGATTCGCACCCGGTTCCCTTTTGATCCTGTCCGGCGCAGGGCACGGACATAGGAACCTGTTGCCTAGCAAAGGTAGTGCGAATAGTTGGGAAAAGCAAGAGAATTACTTGCTCGTTACGAAGGCGGCCCCTACCGTACGGGCGGTTCCGGTATCGAAACTCGTGATAAACTGGCCGTAGCTGGCGTAGATGTAAATGATCGCAAAGTCGCCGTTGCCGTCCTGGGAAATGTAGACATTGCCCGTGTTCAGGTCGATGAACAACCCGGTGGGATCCTTGACGTAGCTGCCGTCGCGGATGAATTCGGCCTCCACTTTCAGTTGCTCGAGACTGAGAAGGTAGAATCGGCCGCCCAGTTCGTCAGCGCTGTCGGATACATAGACAATCAGGGAATTGTCGGGTCCGGCAGCTGCGATTATCGGCTTGCCCGGGACTGTGACGGTGGTCACTTCTTCCGTGTCACTGTCGATCTGCAGCAGGGAGGTTGTTGTGGTGCCGGCCACCAGGTAAAGTTTCTTGTCGCTGCCCACGGTGAAGGAACGGGGATTCTCCCCGACTTCGAGGGTCTTCATGATGTGGAGGTCCACCGGGTTCAGCATCTGGATGGTTTCGCCATCGGGGTTGGCGACATAGAGTTTCTGGTTGGCGACGGCCATGCATCCGGCTGCGCCGTCGACCTTCTGGAGCTGCCGCACGCTGTAGCTGACGGTGTCGATGCTGGCCACGTAGCCTTCGGCCAGGCTGACGATCAGCATCCCATCGAAATCGGCCAGATGGCTGGGCGTGAGGAGGGAGCCGTCATCGGCACTGATGGTGAAGGAGCCCAGGTCCTTGCAATTGTTCTTGTCGATGACGTTCACGCGTTTGGACGAAGCCAGGGTCGCATACATCTTGTTGCCGACAATGTGGATGTCGCGTCCGCCGTTTCCAAACGTTTTTCCGTCGTTGGCCAGCGAAAAACAGTGCGGGGTGACGACGCCATACAGGGTATTGAGTTGCGTGATTTCCGACTGGCCGGTGGCGCCGGCATTGAGGAAGTAGGCGCCGAAGGTGAAGGTAACATCGGTTTCCGGGTCCGGGTTGATCGGCCCTTCGTGGCAGGCCGTAACGCCCAGCAGGGCGGCGGCAGCCAGCATCAGCGTAAGAAAAGTATGTTTCATATCCGTAAAATGCGTCATTTGGTAAAATATTGCGTACAGGCATCCAGAATTTTCCGGGCGAAGACGTCCCAACTCAGGTCTTTCTTGTAGTGGCTGATGCGCTCGGCATAGAAGTCGGGACCTTTCTCCCAGATCCGTTCAATGGCCGTGGCAAGGTCGCGGGCGGAGATGCCTTCAGCCATCAGGCCGATGCCGGGCCGCTCGATGCTCTCGGCCAGGCCGCCCACGGGCGTAGCCACCAGCGGCACTTCGAAATGCAGGGCGATGGCGGTGATGCCGCTCTGGGTGGCGCTACGGTAAGGCAGCACGCACAGGTCGGCTGCCGAGAAGAAGCGGGGAACCTCGGCGTCGTCGATATAGCGGGTGAACACGTGGATGCGGTCGGCACAGCCCGAAGCCGCGATCTGCTCCTTGTATTTGTCAAAGCTGCCATAACTCTCGCCGGCAATCACCAGCTGGTATCCGGGACCGAGCAGCGGCATGGCGTCGATGAGCAGGTCGAGGCCCTTGTAGTCGCGGATCAGGCCGAAGAACAGCAGAGTCCGTTTCTGCGCGTCAATGCCGAGGGCCTGCCGGGCCTCCATCCGGTCCATCTTTTCCCCGAAATGGTCGTACACCGGGTGTGGCCACTGCACGATGCGGGCATGGGGGCAGAGGCTGCGGATGTCGGCCGTCACGGCGTCGCACATCGACACCAGGATGTCGCTCTGGCGGAAGAAGCGGCGGGCAAGGGGCTTGTCGTAGGGCTTGGGCTCGTGCGGGATGGCGTTGTGGACGACCGTCACGGTGCATACGCCGTGGCGGCGCATCATTTTGGCCACCGGCAGGAGCGAAGGCACGAAATAGGAATTCCAATAGCTGAACACCACAATGTCGGGGTTCCAGCGGAGGATGGCTTTCCCGGTTTTCCGCCAGGTCAGCGGATTGGCGCTGTCGAGCATGCGGGTGCTTTCGACGGGCGTGGCCTTGTCCTGCGGGGTGACATACTGGGTCTGTCCCGGAAAGAGGAACCCGGGATACTGGCGCGTGAAATTGAACGCGCGGACCTCATGTTCCCGCCCCAGCGCTTCCAGCAACTGGGCGTTGAACTGGGCGATGCCACCCCGATAGGGGTAGAAAACAGAAAGGAAGGCGATCTTCATCAAGCACAAAAGTACAAAAAAAATCCCGGCAGCGCCGGGATTTTTTCTATTCTCGATACTCCAGCAAATCGCCGGGTTGACAGTCGAGGGCCCTGCAGATGGCCTCGAGTGTAGTAAAACGGATGGCCTTCGCCTTTCCCGTCTTCAGGATGGAGAGGTTGGCCGCGGAGATACCTATCTTTTGAGCAAGTTCTCCCGAAGACATTTTTCTCCGAGCCAACATGACATCAATGTTTATCACGATAGGCATGACTACGCTTCCTCTTCTTTGATTTCTTTAAGATCCTGTGCTTCGACGGACTTTCCCTTCAGATAACCGGGCAGTTCCATGCCGGCGAGATTGAAGAGGTCTTCCAACGGAGGGACCGATTTCATCAGTCCCGAGATGAAGTTGGACGTGGCGGTCTTGCCGTCGGCGTTGCCACCATTGTCCCACACCGTGACCTTGTCGATGTTGATGCCCTTGACGGCCTCGACCTGCGTCTTGACGAGTTCGGGCAGCTTGTCGGTGATGAGCATGGTGATGGCCTGCTGTGCGTCGCCGCCGGCCGCGGTCACCAACTGGCCGAAGCCCTGCGCCTGCTTGGAAAGGATTTCCAGCGTACCGCGGGCCTGTGCGTCCATCTTGGCGAAGATGGCGTCGGCTTCACCTTTGGCCTTGCGGCGGATCTGCTCGGCCTCGGCTTCCGCCTCGATGATGGCTTTCTCTTTTTCGATCTGGGCGGCCACCACGATGTTGGCCTGCTGCGTGGCTTTCTCGCGCTCGGCGCGGGCCAGCTCGGCGTCGCGCTCGCTCTTGTAGGCCTCTTCGAGGGCCTTGGCGGCCTGTACTTTCTCGGCGGCCACGGCGATGCGGGAGGCTTCTGCCTCTTTCTCGCGGCGGGCGGCGTCACTCTGTGCGATGGCGATCTTCGAGCTGTTCTCACCTTCGACGGCCTTGGCGTTGGCGTCGGCCGTACGGATACGGGTATCCCGGGTGGTTTCGGCGATCCGGATGTCCTTGTCCCGGTCGGCTTCGGCCTTACCGATCTCACCGAAACGGTTCTGCTCAGCCACGCTCTTCTTGGCGTCGTTGATGGCCTTGGCGGCTGCTTCCTTACCGAGAGCTTCGATATAGCCCGACTCGTCGCGGATATCGGTGACGTTGACGTTGATCAGCTTCAGGCCGATCTTGCGGAGCTCGGCTTCCACGTTGGTCGACACGTTGGCCAGGAACTTGTCGCGGTCGGCGTTGATTTCCTCGATATCCATCGTAGCGATGACCAGACGGAGCTGGCCGAAGAGGATATCGGTGGCGATGTTGCGGATGTCGTCGGTGCTCAGCCCGAGCAGACGTTCTGCGGCATTGGTCATGTTGTCGGGTTCGGTAGAGATACCCACGGTGAAGCGGCACGGCACGTCGACGCGGATGTTCTGCTTCGAGAGGGCGTTGGTCAGGTTGCACTCGATCGAGATGGGGGTCAGATCAAGGAATGCATAGCTCTGGAACACAGGCCAGATGAACGAGGCACCGCCGTGGATGCAGCGGGCCGACGAGATGCCGCCTTCCTTGTTCTTGCCGGTCTTACCGTAGATCACGAGGATCTTGTCGGAGGGGCAGCGTTTGTAGCGACGGAGGATAGCGGTGAAGGTGACGAAAATCACCGCAACGATGATCAGGATCAGATAGAGTTCCATAGACGTCTGACTATTAAATGATTAATGATTCGAGGGGTTCGACCAGCACGGTGTCGGGTCCGATGACTTCGACCACGCGGATCTGCGTGTTCGTAGGGAGGGTGTCGCTTTCCGTGACGGCCCGGTATTCCCTGACGGAATTGTTGATGGAGATCTGGACCTTGCCTTCGCCCTTGCGTTCGCCGGGGATGGTGAGGTAGACGTTGCCGTTGCAGCCGACGGCCGATTTGTAAAGATTGATGTTGCCCGACTGCTGCATGCTGCTGAGCCATTTGAAGAGGTACATCACGGCGACCACCAGGGCCACGCCGACGAGTACCGCCACGATCAGCAGCAACGGGACCGAATGGATCTTCTCCTGCAGCAGGATGGCCGTCCAGCCGAAGCCCAGGATGAAGTTCACGAAATTGCGGAAGGTCAGGAGGTTGGTTCCTCCTTCCACGGCGGCGTCGGCGACTTCGGAGTCGAAACCGTCGTCGATATCCGCGTCGATGCCGCCTTCGCCGGCGTCAGCGCCGATGAAGGTCAGGATGCTCTGGATGAGGAAGATCAGGGAGGCGGTCAGGGTGACGCCCCAAAGGATCTTCATCACAACGGAAAGGGATTCCCACCAGGTTGTAATCATAGCTGCAATGGTTAATTTTCTGCAAATGTACAAAAATTTATTGAAATACAATAAAAATTTAAGAAAATTATAAAAAATTTATCGAAAAGAAAGCCGACCCCCAAAAGGGCCGGCCGTCTCTATGCGC
>Ga0310786_10011533_pt1 | contig 11022 bp, 7 predicted proteins | sample AusTroGonzalo_MG_FD_203881 | JGI IMG/M metagenome (GOLD analysis project Ga0310786, IMG submission 203881) | Bovine rumen microbial communities from tropical cattle in Woodstock, Queensland, Australia - Gonzalo_03 (v2) (version 2) | ecosystem: Host-associated > Mammals > Digestive system >...
TGTCATCAGTGCCTTCCACCAGTTGCAGAAACTTCATGCAGAATACCGCGAAATAGGTCCTGTCAACAAGGATCTGCGCGAAGAAATATGGAACCGTTTCAAGGCTGCCTCCACCGTTATCAACAAGCGTCACCAACAGCACTTCGAAGGCATCCGTGCCAAGGAAGAAGACAATCTGGCCCGCAAGACCGCCCTCTGCGAAAAGGTTGAGGCTATTGCTGCCGAGGAGAACAAAGGCAGTAGCGATTGGGAAAAGCATACCAAGGAGATCATTGATGTTCAGGCAGAATGGAAGACCATCGGTTTTGCCCCCCAGAAGATGAATGTGAAGATTTTTGAACGTTTCCGTGCTGCCTGCGACGATTTCTTTGGTCGCAAAGCCCAGTATTTCAAGGGGCTCAAGGATACCTTCAAGGAGAATGCCGAGAAGAAGCGCGCTTTGATCGAGAAAGCCAAAGCCCTGCAAGACTCTACTGACTGGAAGTCAACCAGCGACAAGTTGATTGCACTCCAGAAAGAGTGGAAAACCATCGGTATGGTGCCCAAGAAACTCGGTGACCAGTTGTGGGAGGAGTTCCTTAGTACCTGCAACAAGTTCTTCGAGGCCCGCAATGCTGCCGGTGCAGGTCAGCGTGGCGAAGAGCACACCAACCTTGAGAAAAAGCGTAATGTCATCGAGAAACTAAAGGCTGTTGCCGAAGAAGCCGGAGAGGATATCCAGGAGAAGGTACAGCAACTCGTGGAAGAATATCAGGCCATCGGTCATGTTCCTTTCAAGGAGAAGGATAAGGTGTATGAGGAATATCACGCCGTACTCGACAAACTCTATAAGGAACTGAACATCAGTGTTGCCAAGAAACGCCTGACCAATTTCAAGCAGAATCTGAAACAGGTGGCAGAGCGCGGAGAGAATGCCCTCGACAACGAGCGTGCCCGTCTGTTCCGCCAGTATGAGGCCATCAAGCAGGAGGTTCAGACCTATGAGAACAACCTCGGCTTCCTCAATGCCAGCAGCAAGAAAGGCAATAGCCTCATTGACGAGATGAACCGCAAGGTACAGAAACTGAAGGACGAGATGAATCTGGTCCGCGAGAAAATCAAGGCCATCGACGCCGAGAACAAATAGAACCAAGAATCCCGCCAATTTGCGGGATTCTTCATTTTTGTCCTCAGACTCAAATCCAACACGACAACACAATGAACGACAACTCACTGAAGCGACAACTGAAAGTACTTACCATCCCGGTGTTTATCGAAATGGCGCTGGTGATGCTGCTCGGTGCCGTCGACACGGTGATGCTGAGTCGCTACAGCGACAACAGCGTGGCAGCAGTGGGACTGGACAATCAGTTGATGTCGCTTGTGTTCCTTGTCTATCAGTTTTTCTCGATGGGTGCTGCCATCCTCTGTGCACAATACATCGGCGCAGGTCTGCGGAAGCGATTAGTACAGGTTGTAGGTATGGCACTGGTAGTAAACCTCATGCTCGGCATGACTGTAAGTGCCCTGCTCTTCTTCTATGCCGAGCAAATGTTGCAACTGATGGGATTACGTCCCGAACTGATGGGCGACGGACTGGTATACCTGAAACTGACGGGTGCATTGTCGTTCTTCCAGGCCCTGTCACTGACATTCTCAGCATCATTGCGCAGTGCCGACAAAGTGGTCTACCCGATGGTGGTGACAGGCATCGTCAATGTGCTGAACATTATCGGCAACTATGCCCTCATCTTTGGCCACTGGGGCTGTCCGCAGTTGGGTGTCGAAGGCGCAGCAATCGCTACTGCCGCCAGCCGTATCGTTGCCACCTTGTTACTCTGTGCCATTCATTTTAAGGTACATATCCCTCGCTTCCCACTGAAATATTTCCGTCCCATGCCCTGGCAGGAACTGCGGAATCTACTATACATCGGTATCCCTGCCATGAGTGAGAACATCTCTTATTGCCTGTCGCAGGTAGTCATCACGTATTTCATCAACCAGATCAGCAACGAAGCGCTAGCCACCCGAACCTACTGTCACAACATGATCATGTTTGTCTATCTCTTCTGTATCAGCATCACACAGGGTGGTGATATTCTCGTGGGGCACCTCGTAGGCCAGCGACGACATCAGGCTGCCTACATCCTCGGCAACTACTTCTTTCGCTGGTCCATGGTCATCACACTTACAGGCTCTGCACTTCTTGCCATATCAGGCAAAAGTATCCTCAACGCCTTCACCGACAATCAGGAAATCATTATGATGGGAACCTGGGTACTTGTCATCGACTGGTTCTTAGAGATTGGACGCACGGCGAACATCTTTGCCGTAGGCACATTAAGAGCAACAGGTGATGCTATCTACCCCGTCATCATCGCCATCATCTTCAACTGGAGCATCGCCGTGGGCTTAAGTTATATTATCGGCATCCCTCTCGGTTACGGTCTTGTAGGCATGTGGGTAGGTTTCGCCCTCGACGAGAACGTCCGTGGTATTATCCTCATGCGCCGCTGGCGTTCAGGGAAGTGGCGTAACAAAGGATTTGTCCAGGAGGAAATATAATTTGAATATCATACAAAAGAACTGAAAGATCTTTTTGTGAAACCTCATTTCGTTGGCAATAAAAGAATTGTCTCTACGTTATGAATATAAAGAAGTAGGACAATGAGAACATTTTGGATACATGTAAAGACTTGTTTCAGCAAGTACGTAGGTTTTGGCGGAAAAGCAACACGAAGCGAGTTCTGGAGTTGGGCATTGTTTGTCGCCGTTGTTTCGTGTATATTATTCGGAGCGGCTGTAATGCTTGCAATCATCCGTAATAGTGCAGGGCCGGATACGACCACCAACCCACTCTATTGGCTCAGTTCGATTATCTTCTACATTTTCATGTTCCTCGGCCTATTTCTTCTTTTCTGCCTGCTACCCTCGCTAGCCGTAACTGTCCGCAGATTGCGTGATGCTGGTTATCATCCCTGGATTATCATTTTTCCCATTCTTCTCCTAATAGGTTCTTGGCGTCCAGCCTTGATTGTCGCCCTCTCCGGCATGGATAGCAACCCGCCTGAGATTCCTTTGCCTTACTGTTATGCCTATTTAGCATTAACGGCAATAGTTTGCATATTCTATGCAGTTCTTTTGAATCGAGCAACGAGAAACCAAACAGAATGAGAAGAACAACCTGCCTATTCCGCTCATCCCACACGTAAGTTTTTCACTTACAAAGAACCTGTTGTGTCTTTTGGCGACCTATGGCAATGAGTTTTTCCGATTTGTCATAGTCGAAGCCGCCATAACGACTCATCTGAATGTCAACAAGTACATCGGGCTTCATCAGTTGTGCCATGAGGATGGAGTTTTGGCGAATCATCAGTGAACTGACTCGCGAGAGCATGGTATAGTAGTTAAACTCGAGGTTGTCAGGAATCAGTTTGTTGAGAATCTGCTGCGACAGCGATTTGCTGCGCTTACGTTTTTCCGCCAACTCGTGCTGAATCTCCCACTGCGTCTCATAATCATGCCCACTCACATCGACACCAACTAGGATATCACCCTCATGACGTACCACACGGTTCAGCGGTATGGGGTTTGTCACACCGCCGTCAATGAGTATCATACCGTCACGATGCACAGGCTCATAGAATGACGGCAGAGAGATGCTGGCTCGGATAGCGTCGAAGAGACTGCCTTTGTTGAACACAACCTCACGCCCGGATTTCAAATCGGTAGCCACAGCACAATAGGGTATTGTCAGGTCTTCGATTGGCATATCAGGCACAAATTCCATGATGGCCTCAAGGATGCGCGAACCTTTTACGATATGATTAAGGCCCAGCGAGAAGTCAGTCAGTTCCAACATCTTCTTACGGTCCACCGTCTTCATCCACTCGCGGAATTCCTTCAGTTTTCCTGCCGCATAGACACCTCCGATGAGTGCTCCCATCGAACAACCTGCGATAGAGGTGATGCGATAACCCTGGGCTTCGAGTTCCTCGATGGCACCGATGTGGGCAAGTCCCCTTGCGCCACCGCTTGACAATACTAATGCAACGTCCTTCATATGGGTATAGTCTCTATTGCCCCGTGGCCTGGCGATATTCCAAGAGTTTATTCTGATAGTCAGCGTATGCATCGGTACGACGGTCGAGCGACTGCTGATAGAGCAGTTGGGCTTCGAGCAGATCACTCATCTTCGAGGTACCGGCACGGTAATAGTCGCGGTTCAGGCGGAGGTTCTCTTCTGCCTGATTGATGCTGCGCTGGGCAATCTGGAGTTGCTGATGGGATTCCTCGACATTGTTCCAGGCGTTTTGCATACGAATCTTCAGCAGTTCTGAGTTGTCGGCGAGTTGTTCTTCGGCCTGCTGTTGTTCTATCTTTTTGCGTTTGACAGCATGGGAGCCGCCCCACCAGTCGGAGATAGGTACGCTGACGGTGGCGAACACCATCGCAAAACTGTGATTGTTGTCGAGCAGGTTGTGGTAGTTGTATCCAGCACCAACACCTACGGTCGGCAGGTTCTTGCCAATCTCCATATTCTTTTGCAACTTAGTGGCCTCAACCTGCTTGTTCAACAACTGGAATTCAGTTGTCCCCAGCAAAGCCTCGTCACAGTCCTGTTTGATAACTTGTATTAATGAACTATCATTAAACGCTACACTCTCCACGCTAAATTTCTCATTGTGAAGACCACAGTACTGTGCCAGAAGCAGGCTCACGATGCTGATGCCATTCTGCACCTTCAGTTTCTGACTCTCAACATCATTTTGGCGCAGTTGAACCTGCAGCAGATCGTTGCGCATGGCCAAACCGGCACGTACGGCTACATCCACATCTTTATATATATCGGCCAACAAGGCCTGAACAGCCTCGATGGTCTTCATCTTTTCCTGTAAAGAGACCAACTGCCAGTAGTATTGCTCGGTTTGTTTCTCGACCTCATTTTCTGAAAGTTGCAGTTGCAGACGACTGACATCCTCACCCACCTTGGCGAGTTTGTTGCCATTGATAATCTGTCCGCCTGCGAAGACTGGTTGTACTGCCATCAGACTACCAATCGTACCATTCTTCAGCATCGAGATGCTAATGGGACTACCCAAGGCTGCAAGGGCTTCGGGGGGCAATGACTGAGCAAGGACCATGCCTAATTCAGGCGAGATATTTTCAGAGAGATTTATTTCTGTCTGCGCCATTCCCTTGTTGGCATTAAACCAGAGACCCGTGCCGCTAACGTTGGGGAAGTACTTGGTAAAAGCCTCCTTGCGCTGCTGTTGGGCAGCATCAATGGAATGCTTGGCATTGCGGATGGCGATGTTATTCTGCCGGGCAGAGTCTTTTAACTGCTGCAAGGTATACGTTTGAGCATATAAAGGTAAAAAGGTAAAAAGGTAAAAAAGTAAAACCTTCATTACCTTGCCTTTTTGCCATATATTATTTTTTTTATCCATAATATTACATTTTTACTTTTTTACCTTTTTACTTTTCAAACTGACTTTCCAATAAATGACAGGCAGCATAGTGACAACCAGGATGAGCGAGCCTATACCACCTGCAAAAATGGTGACACCCACAGGCATCCAAAACGAACTTTGAGCGATAATCATCGGCACCACACCAACGGCAGTAGTTGCCGTTGTCAGGAAGATGGGCACCATGCGACGTTTGCCAGCCTCGTAAGCGGCTTGCCTCACCGCCTCGTTATACGCCTTGCGGTCAATCTTCCAGTCGCCATGCTCTGCTACGTACTTCTTGATGAGGTCGATGGCATGCTCGAAGATGAGGATCTCGTTACGCATAATCATTCCCATCAAGGTGATGACACCCAAAATGGAAGTAAGTCCCAACGTGCGATTCATCAGTCCAAGGCCAATGAGCGTGCCAGGAACCATCAGCCCGAGGGCTGCGATGCAGACGATGGTGATGCCGTACTTCTTGAAGTTGAAAAGCAGGAAAAAGAAGATAATCACCATAGCAATAGCGACGCCGCCAAAGATCTGTGGCAGAGCCTCTCCATCGTATTCTATCTCACCGCCCACCTCGGCACGAATACCTTGTGGAATTTCTATTTCATGCTTCATGATGCCGGCAATACGACTCTCCACAGGAGCAGCATAGACACCATTGGCAAACTGGGCAGTAACCGTGATGCAACGCTCCCCGCCACGATGCATGATGCGGCTTTCGCTCCATTTGGGGCTCACCTTGGCTATCTGACGAAGCGGCACAGTACTATTCGTGTTGTTAACACCTCCAGAGAGTATCGTCACAGGCGACGATATGCCCAGATTCTCAATATCGGAATAGGTCATGTCTGCATCGTCCTTCACCACGATGGGTAGTTCGTAGTTGCCCTCCCAAATCTGTCCCACAGATAGGTCGCTCGATATGGCACTTAGGGCTAATTGTGCTGTAGTTCGGGTAATACCGAGTTGTGCCGACGTGACAGGATCGAGTTCTACATTGATAATTGGATAGGGTTGCAGATAATCTGTGTGTACCCATTCCACCTCTGGCATCTGGCGCATACGCTCCATCAAGCGCTCTGCCACTACATGCAACGAGTCGAGGTTGTCGCCATAGAAGCGATATTCCAGTTCAGGCACCTCCAAATAGTCGAGCCGTTTGAAGCGTACATAAGCATCAGGGAAGGCCTCGCTCCACCGGGGCTGATACTTATCCAGAAGTCTCAGCGTAGCATCATACGAGGTGGTATTTACGATGAACTGCGCATAGTTACGACCTGCCATTTGAGGAGCATAGCACACCATAAAGCGGGGCGATGAACAACCCATAAAACTCGTGATGCACTTCACGTCCTCATCTTTCTGTAACACCTTCCGCAAGGAGTCGGCAATCACGTGAGTCTCGGCAAGACCTTTGCCTTCGGGCAAGAAGATTTCCACGGCAAACTGGTCACGATCCGCATAAGGGAAAAGCCGCGTCTTTATGGTGGGCAGAATGAGTGTCGACAACAGGATGATGCCAATACCGCCAACGATGGTCAGCCAGGGACGATGGAAGGTGAAATCGAGCACCTTGTCGTATGTGTTCTGTACCCAGTTGGTAATAGCGTTTCCACTTGTGCTAACCTTATCAGGCTTGATGATGCGCACCTCAAGAAACGGTATCACTGTTACTGCGAGAAACAGCGACACCATGAGGTTGATGGTAATCGTGGCAGGGAAGTCCTCCAGCGCATCGTGGAAGGGACCCTTCAATGTCAATAGCAGCGGGAAGAAGATGACGCAGATACAAAGTGTGGCCAGCATCATCGGCATGAAATACTGTTTAGCCGACTCGATGGCGGCTTTCTTCGGCTCATGGCCTTTGCCAATAAACTCCAGATAGCCATCGATGACTACGATGGCATTGTCAACCACCATTCCCAAGACGACGATGAGTGCTGCCAATGTAACAATGTTCAGTTCGATGTGCATCATGTACATGATAGACACGGAGATAAAGGTGCTAAGCGGAATGGTGATGGCAGCCACAATGGCCGATCGCAAGGGGAAAAGCACCATCATGACGAGGATGATAATAAGCATAGAGACGAGCAGGTCACGCAGGAAATCACTCACACTCATCCCCACCACCTTCGGCTGGTCGGCAATACGTGTAATCGTCACATCGTCGGGTAGTTCGTTAGTTCGGAAATCATTAAGCACCTTGTCCACCGCCTTACCATAGGCCACGATATTATTGCCTGGCGTCATCTCCAAAGAAAGTAGCATACAGGGATGTCCGTCTTGTTCGATATGGCCCGACATTGGTTCATACTCACGCACCACTCGGGCGATATCCCTGACACGGGCCACCTTACCAGTGACGGGGTCGGAGAAGATAATCTGGTTGGCAATCTCCTCCTCGCTATTCTCTGTGTTCTCAATGTGGATAGGTATCTGCTGGTCGTCATCGCTGATGGTACCACTCATCGTAGTGATACCCTGAGCCTGCAGACGCGAAAAGAGCAACTGCTGTCCGATGCCGTAGGCCTGCAGGCGCTGACGATCGACATAGAGCGATATCTGCTCCTTCTGCTCACCGAAAAGTTTAACATTTGCAACGGATGGAATACGACGCAAACGGTCGCTCAAATCGTCGCTATATTGTTTCAATTCACGATAACTGCGCTCTGGACTCTCAATGGCGATGAGCAGGGCAGAGGTATTGCCGAAATCATCGTTTACCACAATGGCAAGCACACCGCTTGGCAACTGCATCTTGAAGGTATTCAGGCCATGCTTGATCTTCGACCATACCTCGTCCTTGTTGTTCACTTCGTCGTTCAGACGCACCATTACGATACACATACCGTTCTGCGACGTAGTGGTGGTTTTCAGACGATTTACCTCACCGTATGTGAACAAGTAACGCTCCAAAGGGCGTGCCACCTGTTCTTCGATTTCCTCACTCGTAGCACCAGGATAGACGGCAACAACGACTCCCTGACGGATGGTAAAAGCCGGAAATTCGTCCTTAGGCATCACATACATGCCATAGATACCCAGCACGAACAGAAGGACTATGATGAGCAGCGATATCGGATAATGTTCCAATGGCCATTTCAGCCAATTCATCTTCTCTTTCATAATTGTGAATTATGCATTGTGCATTAATAGATCACTTTCGTTCCATCACTCAACTTCTGGTAGCCCTCCGTCACCACACGCTGACCCATGTCGAGACCATCTGTAATGGCTATATGATTACCATTGGTCTCACCAATGCTTACTTTCGAACGATGCGCTGTACTGTCCTTAGCCACCGTCCAGACAAACAGCGAACCGTCGGCTGCCTTCTGTACTGCAGTGACAGGCAACGATTTCCCTGTGATGCCCTGTGAGCCTTCAGCGATAAACCTCACACTGGCCACCATACCAGGCAACAACTTTCTGCCAGCATTTTGTACGTTGATGCGTACATCATAGGTATGCGTGAGCGCGTCCGCCTGTATACCTTTCTCTATCCTGCCACCATTGACTGTGACCTGGGCTGCCTCTACGGCGATAGTTGACGGCGTCGATGCATTAATGCTGCTAATCTCTGCCTCAGGAACGGCAACTTTCACTTTCACACTGCTGATATCAAGAATAGTCACGACAGCCTGCGAAGGCATGGCTGTCTCGCCGGCACCTACCAGTTTCTTACCAACAATGCCACTAACAGGAGCCGTGAGCCGACAGTCGGCCAAGTTCTTTTTAGCCACTTCCAACTGAGACATGGCTTGGGCTACCTTGCTCTGGATCTCCACCCACTGCACCTCGGGTAATGAACCGTTGTCGTGTAACATCTTATAGCGTTCCATGGCATCATTGGCCTGGTTCATCTGGGCCTCAGCGCCAGTGAGTAGGTTACGGGCCTGCGTATCGTCCATCTCGGCAATGAGTTGTCCACGACTCACGGCCTGACCTTCATTCACCAACACACGCTTCACCACACCCATACTTGTAAAACTAACGGCAGTACCTTCTCGCTCCTCAACGATGCCCACATACGTCTGGGCATCATCCGCAAAAGCAGGCGACACCATCAGGGTCTTCACTCTCATCGGAGCCTTCGTGCCACTCCCTTTTTTCTCACCACAACTGCATACCATCAGAATGGTCAACAGTACTAAAATTCCTTTTTTCATGAACTGTTTATTTAATTTTGGTGCAAAAATAGCGGTTTTTATTTTAATATATATATTCAAATTGCCTTCACTATTTACTTTTTTTACGTCAATAGGAGAAATCGATAAATTTTTAAGTTGATCAGAACATTTCGGAATGACACCAATTCAATTTAAACGACAATAAAACGTTCTTAATTGATAGCGTTGTGCATAACGACGACTCAGAAGCCTTTAGCCTTCAGCCATTGAATCATCTGCGTACTCCATAATTCTGTGGTAGTCTCACCCGTTTCTGGCATCAGTTCGTATGGACCTTTGCCGTCGCCATACATATGCAGTTCTGCATTCGCCCCTGCTTTCTTCCATTCCATAAACAATGCCACGAGACCTGCGGCTACATTAGGATGATCCACACGTGTCATAATCAGCAATGGCGGTGCATCAGCAGGTACGGTGACAGGCATCAGCGATGGTCCGAAGTTTGTACAGAGGAAGTCTGGGCGCTCAGTCGCCTCTGCTGACATCGTAGCAGCAATGGCAACTCCGCCACCAGCCGAGAAACCTAAATAACCGATTTTGTCCTTACTGATATGCCACTCGTCGGCATGTTCTCTCACCATACGGATGGCAGCCTGAGCATCCTTGGCTGCCAGACGGATAATGGAGTCACCATAGGCAAAGTGCATCGGATTGGCATCGGCCTGAGGGAAATGCTCAGGGTGTGTCACGTCCACCATCGGAGGCATCTGCATTCCCTGTGGCATCTGTCCCCCACCCTTATTCAGATGATAGCGCAAGCCAATAGCAGCAATGCCACGTTCATTCAGGAAGGCAGCCATCTTAATGACATCGCTCTCCCACGACAGCCACCTCATGGCACCACCAGGACATAACACAACAGCACACCCATTAGCCTGTTCAGGCTTGGGTAAATATACCTCAATCATTGGCCTTTCCTTCTCGTCCATCGAACTGTCCCCAGTAGGAAGGAAATACTGTTTCTGTGCCGATATTGTCATGGGCACGAACAGCAAGATGAATAATACAAATTGCTTCATAGAATCAACTTTTGTCAATTATCTGTGCAAAGATAGCAAATTTACAGCATACCACAGCCATTTCAGACACAGATTTAAATGTATTTAGGCAAAATAACGGCGATGAAGCAGCGGAATTCGAAAAGAATTCGTATAGAACATTATTCCCAAATATACAAGATGAGATGATCCCTCGCTGCGCTGAGACATACAGAAGATTATTCAATGAGAATATGAAAGCCATCCAGCCACAGGCATTCTCTGGCGTTGTGGAAACACTGTCTATTCTGCATCAGAAAGTTTTACAAATAGGGGGTATCTTTGAAATATCAATAACGAGGGGGAATTTGCGGCATAACTATGCAACAAATTTTTTATAGCCTACTA
>Ga0310786_10011535_pt1 | contig 11020 bp, 30 predicted proteins | sample AusTroGonzalo_MG_FD_203881 | JGI IMG/M metagenome (GOLD analysis project Ga0310786, IMG submission 203881) | Bovine rumen microbial communities from tropical cattle in Woodstock, Queensland, Australia - Gonzalo_03 (v2) (version 2) | ecosystem: Host-associated > Mammals > Digestive system >...
AAAATTCCGAATCCTAACATCTCCATACTCCACTCTCCCTTCATTTCTCACTTTCTGCCTTATTCTTGCTCCTTTCTAAAATCGCTTGTATTTCGGAATCCGACATTCCCATATCTTGTAATTCTTTGATAGTCTGCATTAACTCTTTTACGTTATCCATTCCGTATAATTCGCCTAATTCAATGTTTATCATTTATCTGCTCCCTTCGTGTATCTGTCAATAATATCCAACACCCTTGTCCTGCGTACCATATTCCTTGCGTCTGTCGGCAATTCTCTTGGCAAGGCTTCTATCTCGGCTCTTATCTGCTCTATGTCGCATACTGTCGGCATCCAATCTATCTGTGCAACTGACACCGCGTTTTCATGTGTTATGTCGCTATGGTATTTATGCTTTTTCAATTCGTCTGCATCTATTAACCGCATTATTCACCGCCTTTCTGCTCTGGTACGATATACTCCGTTATGTCATACCTTATCGTTGGTACTTCGTCATAGTGATAATCAAGTTGTATTCTTGCATCCTTTAATGGCTTATCAAAAATCTCGGACACTTTGTCTATAAAGGCTTTTTTTATTTCTGCCCTTGCTGTTTCTTTGTATGTCATCACTTACCGCCTTTCTGATATGGTGCGTTCCACCAATCGTAAGCACAATTTATATACTCATCTTCGCCTACAACAAATCTCATAAATGTTGCGAACTTTGCCGTTACACCATTTGGAAACATCATCTGCATTATTTCTCCGTTTGTCGCATTGTCGGGTATAGGTGTGCCGTTCTGCATAACATCAAGTATGCTAAATGGTATGTGTCCGTCTTTTAACTTTTCGTAGTCCTTGTCGGGTACATCAATTATTAGTTTCATTCATTCCTCACTTTCTGCCAATTCCCATTCATCACCGTTTGCTCTGACTATTCCTAACTTCTCTAATTTTCTACACGCAAGTTCTGCAAAAGCGTCTTTGTTGTACTCCCACATATCGTCAAAGATTTCGTCTGCCACCCAATTAGCAAAATCAAGTGAAGCCATAGCCTTTTTGAATAAATCTTCGCAAGGATTATTTGTTATCATTCCTTATCCTCACTCTCCTGCGGCTCAACCCACTTACTTCAAATCAACTATCACCTTATGGTAAAAATCCCTACGTTTCTTCTCGGCATAGTCTTTTTCACAGTCCGTGTAACCTTTACGGTATACGTTCTCGATTACCTGATTATTCTGTATTGCGTTCGTCCATGCCTTTGTTACATCTTCTCCGCTTAATGCGAATCCTTTTGCGTAGAAGTACGCCAGAGCAACCACCGTCTCGTCTTCTTGTTCTAGTGCTTCGATTAGTGCGGATCTCGACCTAGGTTTCTTTTCCGGCTCATTCGGTTTAGGCTTGTTTATTACCATTGTTGTCGTCCTCGTCTGCATCTGCGTACTTCTTGGCTATCTCTTCGATATCGTCCATCCAAGGCTTGATTTCCTGAAATACCTTGTCACTTACACTGTTTGCTATGCACCACAAACATCTTGCAATCTTGAATGATTCTTCTTTAGTCATCTTCTTCACCGTCCTCACTTTCTAAATCAATTTCCAAGTCATCGTACTCATACTCTCCCGCTTCTCTCCGGCATTCCCATGCTACTTCTGCTTTCCACTCTTCGTATTCTTCAGGATCGTCACTATATCTTCTTGGATCGTTAAATATGCTCATGTTTATCTCCAATCTGTCGCAATATCGTATAAGTTCGGATCTCCGGCAGTATGTCGGTCAAGAACGATGCCGGTCCCAAGAGAAGTCTCCACGAAACTGTATCTCGTAACACTCGGATGGGCCGCTACTATGACCCAATCTCCGTACATCTTTACCCCGTCATCTCTAATCCAATACAAATCCGACATTCCGATTGCCTTGTCAGTACGCGCCACCACCTTTTTCATGTTGAGGTTGTACCAAGTCTCTTTATGTCCGTCGTACTGTATCGTTCCGAGTTTTGCCGTTAACACTACTGCCGACAATGTTGCTATTACCCTTATTATTCTTCCCTTCATACTTCCCCCTTACTTGTGATTATGTTTGCGGTTCACGATCAAAATCTCCCCGCCTAAGTTTTCTATGATGGCTCTGGCATCTTCTATTGGCGGGCTTGTTACCCCTAGTTCCCACTTACTTATCGTGCAGTGGGTTACCCCAAACCTCTTGCAAAAATCCAACTGACTGTATCCCATCAGCCGTCTCTTCTTTCGGATGAACTCACCGAACGGCATGTCATCTGTGAAGTTGTCCTCTTCTTCAAACTTGTGTCTCATGATTTCCCCCTTGTGTTATGTGACCGACTTCATCAAAGCGTCGTAGTCGTATGTCCTTTTGTTCTCAGTCTCGAAAGATGACTTCTTTGTTGCCTTTGCCGGAGTGTAGTTCTCGTTAAGATAATCAACGAACGGTGTACTTGCACTCAGGAAGGTTGCACCCAACTTGATGTAACGCTCCTCACGTTTAGTAACTTCACAGTCAGCCGCATAGTTGATGCATGCTTCAAGTAACTGTTCTTCACTAAAGCCATCTCTCAAACGTGCCTGATAACATTTATTGGCATTTGCTTTTTCTTTTTTGCGGGGATAATTTTTCCAGAACTCTTCGAAATGCACACTATATATATTATTCTTATCTAATCTATTCTTATCTAATCTATTCTCGGTATACCGCTTGTCTACCACTTGGTTGTCAGTTGGTATACCACAATCGGAATTTCCCTTAAATTCGGGCTTTTCAGTGTATGCACCTCTTTCATCAACAAGAAGAGTGTCTCTCTCCTCGAGATATGTCGTGTCATGAGTCCTATCATTCCTGAGATAGTTATTGATCTTCCAATGCTTGATTACGATTACGCCGCTCTCAAATTGAAGAACATATCTCTTCGCAAGCAGTACGTTCATGTCGTCAACACTTGCACCGCACTGACGGATTATGCTCTTAGGATTCCCCACAAATCCCTCATCGTCCGCTAACATCCCTAGCGTGAAGTAAAGACAACGCGCGGAAAGTGGCATGTCAAGGAAAGCATCCGAAAGTACTATTGATTTTGCAAACATTCTTTTTTCAGCGATAAGTCATCACCCCTCTCACCTCTTACAGAAACGGAACATCCTCATCCACACCTTCAGGTATCTTCATGAACTCATCTGCATCCTGAGTAGCGGTCTCCCCTGACTCCAGAACATCAAAGTCCGTGATCATGAGATGTGTATATGTCTTATCTCCGCTCTTTGAAGCCACAAAGAATGCGCTTTTTATCTTGATTTTTGTCTTATTAGCGACAGATACACCTTTTTTAAATCGGCAGTTAACATACCCATTAATCCAATTGCCGTTCATATCCTTGCTAGATATCCCGACAGAATATGTCGTGTACTTGCCGTTCTTACCTTCCCTCTCGGTTGCGAATACCTTTACACCCTTATCATCTGTGGTTACTGTTAATCCCATTAGTCCTACCTTGTATCCTTTCTTGCGTAATTGTTTTTTTGTCTCTCGGAAGAGGAGATCCACATCCATGTCCGTCAGTTTTTTGACCCAATCGCCGGTCAGGAAGTTTTCGATGTCGTTCAGATTGTGGATTCTGTGATAAATCTCGCAACAGACATCTCCTACCCGTTCGTGATACTTGCGGGCCTTGAAACCTTCCTCAAGGCCCCGATCAAGTTTCTTGTAATAGGTCCGAAGACTTTTGACGGTGGATACGTAATCATCCAGAGCGAACTCGATAATGCTTATCCCAAGTTCTTTATAGTTTTCCAAGAGCCCAAGACTCTGAATATCCATGTCCAACCTCACACGAGTGTGTACTTAGCGAACGTGGTTGTATGTCCGTAACGGTTCTTCTTGGTGATGGACTCAGTCTCGATTTCATATCCGTCCTTGCGGAGTCTGAAGATGATGTCTGAAAGCCTTGTTGCTCCGAACTTCTCGATTGCCTGAAGAGATGTGATCCCCTTATGTGACTGCATGTACCTTAAAACTTCCGATTTCTGTGATTTTGTTTTTTTCATTTCATACTCTCCTTTCATGAGATACCCTTCTCGCTCACGTATTGGTGTCAAAAATCAATTTTCTGCTCACATACTGTGAGTGTATAGGGTAAAAAAATAAAGTGTCTTAAATCGCCAAATACGAGGTTATAACTCTATAGTCAAATCTCGAATCAGATTCAGATACCCAACTTTCCAAATGCAATGATCCATCAGACACTCGTAATGCTGTAAATCAATATCATCATCCACATCGATGCAACACATATCTCCAAGTTTCTTAAGAGTATTCATTTGTTCTTTTGTAGGATACCTTTTTTCCATATTATGCCTTTTCTAATTCTGTGATTATAATTTCTGCCCTTGGATTCTTGGCATCAACATCATAATCAAATTTCAATTCAACTATGTCGTTCCATCCGTCATTCTTCAGGATTTTCATTGTCTGTAGTGCGTCGCAGAAGCATTTATCGAGGCACGATCCTAGATTCTGTCGGTCATGTTTTTTATTTGGTGCGTAGATTTTGTATGATATTGCTATCGGCTTATCGATTCTGACCTTTGCCATGTTCTGCTTTGCCAAGCATTGACGGATAATCTTCTCATTTTTGACCTTTTCGGTGTTGTATACTCGCATCTTCTTTAGTCGAGCATCCCACCTTTTCTCCTGATGATTCAGTAATTCATTCAGACCGCTACACCAATTCGGAATAACGATCAAATATTTCATTGTTCAGCAACCACCTCACTCTCTTCCATCAGTACGGCATTCATGCTTGCGGGCTTGGGTTCCGGCTTTTCGAATGATGCTTGATTGTCCTCATTGAAGTATTCGTACTGCTCAGGTCTGTCGAAATCTATCTGGATATGCTTGCACAGTCTGTGAAGAACCGTCTTTTTGTACATTTCAGAAAGATACTGCGACCATGCCGGACCGTTCTTCATTTTGGATGCCTTGCGAGTGTTCTCAAGATCCCTGAGAGACATAACATCGTACTGCATGCCGCCATCTTGGAACTGACAAACTGCAAATGCACCGATAATTTCAGCATCATTGAACGGGAGCGGCTTAAAATCTATACTCGGAAGTCCGCCATATATGGCTTCTTCAAACTCATCACCCTTGCGAACTACCTTTGCGTAGATGTCCTTTATCGGACGTATGGAATACTTCTGCGCAAGTTTCACGCATCCTCTGTAACTAGGCATAAACTGAAGTTTTGATCCGTACGGAATCAGATACGCTTCGGAACTATAAAAATCCAACCCCAAGAATGCACCCTTGAGAAGCCCCGCTTTGATCTGCAATGCCCCGTTTTTCTGCTCTTTTGCGAACTTTGCAAGGACCTCGTTCTCATTCAGTAAAGCCACTGCATTCTGGACAAATCTCGTCTTGTTAAAGTCTCTCGGGAGTGCATCCTCGACCTCTGTGAGGCTGTCTGTCAGCATCACGCTGAACGTCTCTTTCTTTTCTGCTACTGCTGTTGTTTTTTCTTCTGCCATCATTCAAACTCCTCTTCTTGATCATCCTCAACTACTAAACTATCTCTAAGCCACGCCGGAACCGACAGACTATTGATACCACCTTCCTTTGACATGTACCCTTCATATATTCCCGTCTCTTCGGCCTTTTTGTACTCATCGAGCAGTTTGGAACGTAATTCCCGCCCACTTGCCATAAAGTAATCGTCTGCCTCGAGTACATTAACCAGATACGGCGCCGTCTTCTCTTGCGCTATGAATATGAACTTAAACGGTTTCTTATATGTTGCCTCAAGTCCCTCGCAGTAATGACATGCCTGAATGTCATATCCTAATTTGAGTGCATCCCGCATAAAATGGTCTGTCTCGGCGTCCTTGGTTGTCTTAAGGTCAATGGCAACGTACTGATCCTTAATCTGACCGAAACTATCGGGCCTACACTTGCAAGGGATTCCCGTCTGCTCGTCTGTCCAGAAGAATGACTTCTCGTGTTCACCCTTTATAAGAAGTTTCACGAACGGTGTGTCATATAATGCTTTCTGCATCTCGAGCAGTTTCTGATATGTTTCTTCATTGATGACTTCCTTACCTTCGGCCTTTTTGATGAATTCCTCGTATGCGGCCTTGCCATCTTTTGTCCTACGATCAAACTTCGGTGATACGATAAACTCATTATCGAAATCATCAGGCTCGAGCATCAACTTGTGATATGCCCTACCAAACTGTAATGCCTCTGTGTCATTATCTTCGGGATTATCATGGTAGTACTTCCAATGGGCCATGCTCTTCATCATCCTCTTAAGGTCCGATGAGGAGATACCCTCTTTTTTGCGATATTCCGCATTAGTCATTGATTCCATAATTCAAACTCTCCTTCCGGCTGTTTTCCCTTGTTTTCTCTCTCTGGCTATCTTGGTGACCTTGTATTCTGTAAAGACCTGATTCTCTCTTTTTGCTTTCAGAATCCTCTGTTTACGCTCCTCGGATTCTTCTTTGGCCTTTTGATACTTCTCGCAAGTATCGTGGCAAGCGGGATATCTGTCTTCACAGTCCTTGCATGAGCCTACTACGCTTCTGTTATATGGCTTGAACTTATCCATCATTCACCCCATGCCATGTTCTCGGAAACCCAATGTTTATGGTCCGCTAACCATTTTTCGGCACAATCTTCGCAGAGAATTTCGTCATCTAGTTCCCAATACTCTTCATCAAAGTAAAGGTCTTCATGACACCATGCGCAGTGACATTTAGTAGTGTCTCTATCAGGTTCTGTTGTTTTCCACTTATCATATGCATCCATGACTGACTCCTTTCCTAAGCATCTTTACGCGCTGTTTATCTCTTCGATATCCCCAATAACAATCAGGGCAAATGCTGTCGTCTCCGATCCTCATTGTCACTGAACTTGTCAGGGGCTCTCCACACCATGCGCAAACTTCAAAGTTACGATTCTTTTCTGATTTCGACGTCATACTTTTTCTCCACTTCAAATCTTGTATCTGGCATTGACACCAATTCATCTGCCGTGTAAGCATTATCAAGATACGTACCGTTCGCGGGATTTTTCAGTTTGTAGTACAACTGCCCGTTCTTGAATATGAGACTGTCTATCTCATAAAGAATTGCTACCTTATCGCCGCGTTCGTAAATGTTAATCTGTTTCATGTTTTCTACTCCCCTTCCTTACAAGTTCTTCTCTGTCGTCCGCCAAAGCCTGATAGACTCTGTTTGGACATTTCTGTAATGCGACTATGACGCATACCGTTAATTCGTCTTCGCTTAGGTTCATCATCCGTTTGTATAGTTCCGTGATGTCCCATTCCTTTGAAACTCCCGTATGGTCATATGTCCGACCCCTTATGCGCTTTATCTTTTCGATTAGCGCGTAGTTTACGTATATTTCACTTCCCATGACTGTAACTCCTACATACGAGATATATTCCCAATCCGAAAATCACGGCTGATATCGGAAATCTGTCGACCCCGTAACAGATGTGATCCGCGAGAGCGCCACCGCCAAGCACCATACATATGATTCCGTAGATATAATCCTTATCTGACTTTCCCCTCATGTTCTTCTCCCTTCATACCGGCTCTGTTTTGCAGTCTTCACCAAAGATGTATCTATGCGTAACCTCTTCGTATGTCGTAGACCATGAACCGATGCATCCCCTTGATGCGAGATCAATTGCGAACTGCTTTGCTTCTTCTTCCGTTTCGAATACCTTTTTTCCTACTTTCCAATTCATTTTCATCTGGCTACCTTCCTTTCCCGCATGACCGATAGTATGTCTTCGTCCGGCATATCTAGCACTTCAAAGATTGTTGTGAGATCCGCGAACGTGAATTGACATCTCTTTAGTTTCTTCCCGAACGCTTGTTGCGATATCATCAACTTGTCTGCCATCTGTGTCTGCGTGACTCCTTTGACTTTCATCGTGCCGTATATCAGCGATACAAGTCTGTTATTCATTTGTTGTTGTTTCGTGATATAGGCTTTTGGCACTTGGTTCTAACTCCTCACTCATTGCTTTGCTCACATTTCGTGTGCATTTGGGGCAAAAAAAATCTTCTGAATCGGCTTCTTATAGTAATCCGATATGGCAATCTTTATATTGTCTCTCGGAACGCGGATGTCGTTTTCATAGTTACTTAGCGCGCTCGGAGTGATCCCGATATCCTTCGCCGCCTCTACCAGAGTCTTGCCTTTGTTCGCTCTTAACTCTTTAAGAGTATTTCCTATAGATACACCCATATATAGCACTCCTTTCTTGATTTTTGCCCACATCTTGTGAGCACATCCTTAATATACACATTTCGTGAGCGGTTGTCAACACATTTCGTGAAAAAAATTATTGATTTTTTAAAATGCCCATTTTATAATGGTTTCACGCATAGAAAGGGGGATTTGCTATGGCAGATTTTGCTTCGATGTTGAAATATTTAAGAGAACGTGAAGGTTTATCGCAAAGAGAATTGGCAGACAAAATCGGAATGTCCGCTAGTAGAATAGGTATGTACGAGTCCGGCAAGCGTCACCCCAAGTTTGAAGACGAAGAGGCGATAGCCGACTTCTTTAATGTAGACCTTAATACTCTTAGAGGCAGACGTATCGATGAGGATATTCCTGAATTGGACGCGAGAACTAAACGGCTTCTTGCGTATTATATGAAAGCGAGTCCTGAAGTTCAGAAAGCAGTTGAGACTCTTCTAAAATCTGCTCAACCTGACTTTTGATATCTTCGGGAGCATTGTTAAACAGTATAGCGATTTCCTTTTCTTTCTCACTCATGGCTTAAACTCCTTTGTGAGTAAGATATCACCGAATGAGTCCAATAAAAAGTTCCATCAAATGAGTTCCATAAAATAGAACGGAGAAAACACATGACAAATACTAGAGAAGTAATATTAACACTTAAAGAAGTCCGCAAGGAAAAGAACCTTTCGTTCGATAAGATACTTGATTTAATGAAAGAAAACGGTGATTATTTGTCAAAATCAACGTTTTCACGGGTGTTCGCCGATGGTTCCGAGGATAAAACATTCAGATACGATGACACAATCCGGCCAATAGCCAAGGCACTTCTTGATATCGAAACCATTGAAAAAGACGATGATATCGATACTCAGGCGTACAAGTCTATCCTGAAACTCAAAAAGGATCTCTTGTTTGAGTATGAGAAGCAGATTGCGGACCTTAAAGAAGAGATAAAAGAAGTAGCACAGCGAGAAAAAGATAAATACCATGACAGAATGGAAAAGGAAACCGCGCAGTTTCAAAAGAATCTTGCATTCCTGAATCGTCAAGTAGAACTCAAAGACCACAGAATAGACCATCTTTTGGATGCAAATCAGAAGTTACTCGACCAGATGCTTAAATGTCATAAGTGTAAATACGGTGAAGAAATTGAAGATTGAAAAATTACCTTCCGGCTCATACCGCGTCAGAAAACAAATTAACAAAAAGAACATCTCTCTGGTATTCGATCATAAGCCTACCCAAGTAGAGGTTATGGGAGAATTGTCAAAACAAGCCCGTTCCGTGCCGATAACGGGCAGTTTCCTTTCATGTGCCAATTCATATATTGATTCTAAGAGTAATGTGCTATCACCTAGCACAATCAAGGGATATCGCGCAGTAATCAAGGGATTGCCCGATGATTTCCTGAGCATGAAACTATCGAACATTACACAGATTGAGGTTCAGAAACTTATTAATGATTATTCCGTCGACCATAGTCCGAAGACGGTTCGTAACGCTCACGGTTTTATATCGGCTGTCCTAGGACAATTTATACCCGACATGATACTTCATACTACTCTACCGCAGAAAATCGAAAATAAGACCTATATACCGAGCGAGGACGATATCAAACGGATACTTGATGCAAGCGCTGATAATCCGTTCTATCACATCGCATTCCAACTCGGGATCATGAGTTTGAGACGATCCGAAATCTGTGCGCTCCAACTATCGGATATTCAGGGAAATACGCTAACAATCAACAAAGCACTCGTGGAAAACGAGCATAAAGAATGGGTAGTCAAAGAGACAAAGACCACTGCCGGTACTCGGGAGATATTCATTCCAGACAGTTTGGTCAAGGAAATACAAGAAAATGGCAAGATTTATGACGGATATCCAAATACTTTAGTACGCGGACTCCACAAATATCAGGACAAACTCGGCATCCCGAGGTTCAGGTTCCACGATTTAAGGCATTTCTTCGCCACTTACGCGCATTCTCAAGGCATAAGCGACGCTAATATCATGGCTACGGGCGGATGGAAGTCCGATTATACCATGAAAAGTGTGTATCGTCATGAAATGAAACAGCGTGAAGCCCAAAAACAGATATTTAACACCCTCTTGGATTAAAAAACTTGTCATATGACAACTTTTCTTGTCATGACAACTTTCATGACAACTTCTGTACAAATAGGGGTTGTAAAGCCCATAAATACGTTGTCAAAAATGTTGTCACAAAAGGCATGAAAAAGCCCCGCAAGCCTTGATTTTGCGGGGTTTCTTAAAAGGTGGATAGTGGGACTCGAACCCGTAGTCCGCATCCTATATCCCTTGATATTACTGAATTTCAAAAATTCTATGACAATCTCATGACAACTTTTATAGCCATTCAAATCTAGGGTCCTTAACAACCGGCTCGGGATCGAGTGCGTAATCAGCCATATCTAATGCTTCATCAAGTTCCTTCTCTGTGTAACCTTTCATATCCAACAGAACCTTTATATACTGAATGTAAACCTTTGCTTCTTGCTTTGTCATGGCATTATCTCCTTTCGTGAAGAACTTGTTTGTGAGATAAGCATAACACCGCATATATATACTTTGTAGTTCTTTACGTGAGTTCGACAATATCGAACAAAAAGGACGTACCCCGAAGAATACGCCCCTTTGCTATTATTTGATTCTATCGATACAGTCCATTATCGCATTCCTATCGTGTTCGCTCATGGTATCATCCATCAATGTTGTCAGTTTCTCGACCATCTTCTTG
>Ga0310786_10011536_pt1 | contig 11017 bp, 7 predicted proteins | sample AusTroGonzalo_MG_FD_203881 | JGI IMG/M metagenome (GOLD analysis project Ga0310786, IMG submission 203881) | Bovine rumen microbial communities from tropical cattle in Woodstock, Queensland, Australia - Gonzalo_03 (v2) (version 2) | ecosystem: Host-associated > Mammals > Digestive system >...
GTTGTCGCGGACGACTACGTGGAAATGGAATTCGGCACCGGCGCCGTGAAGATGACGCCTGCCCATGACCCGAACGACTTTGAGGTTGCCCAGCGCCATAACCTGGAAATCATCACCGTGACCAACGACGACGGCACCATGAACGAAAATGCAGGGCGCTTTAACGGCATGGATCCCATAGAATGCCGCAAGGCCGTGGTCGAAGAGCTGGAGCAGCTCGGCCTCCTTGTGAAGATCGAGGATTACAGCCATAATGTCGGTTTCTGCTACCGGCACGGTTCCACTCCGGTTGAACCCCGGCTGAGCGAGCAGTGGTTTGTGAAAATGAAACCGCTGGCGGAGCCGGCCATTGCCGCGGTGAAAGAGGGGAAAACCCAGTTTTTACCGGATCGCTTCAGCAAGATTTACTACAACTGGATGGAAAACATCCGCGACTGGTGCATCAGCCGCCAGCTGTGGTGGGGCCACAGGATTCCGGCCTGGTACTGCGATGAATGCGGCGAGATGATCGTCAGCCGCGAGGATCCGACGGTTTGCCCGAAGTGCGGCGGTAAACTCCGGCAGGATGAAGATGTGCTGGATACCTGGTTCTCCTCTGCCCTGTGGCCGTTCTCCACGCTGGGCTGGCCTGAACAGACAGAGGACCTGAAATATTTCTATCCGACCAGTATGCTGGTGACGGGCTACGACATCATTTTCTTCTGGGTGGCGAGAATGATCTTCTCGGGCATCGAGAACATGGGCGAAACACCCTTCAAAACCGTACTGATCCACGGACTGGTACGGGACGAACAGGGACGCAAGATGTCCAAATCCCTGGGCAACGGCGTTGATCCGCTCGAAGTGATCGATGAATACGGCGCTGACGCGCTGCGTTTCAGCCTGGTGATGGGTGTGAGCCCCGGAAATGACACCAGGTACAGCAAGGACAAGGTGGAAGCCGCGAGAAACTTTGCCAACAAAGTGTGGAACGCAAGCCGTTTCGTGCTGATGAATGTGAACGAGCGGAAGCCTTTTGATCCGGAAAAGCTGGAAACAGCGGACAAATGGATCCTGACGCGCCTGCAGGAGGCGGTGAAGGATATCTCCGATCATATGGAGGAAGGAGACTTCGGCCTGGCTGCCACAAAGATTTATGACTTTGCGTGGAGCGAGTTCTGCGACTGGTATATCGAGCTGAGCAAATCCCGCCTGCTGGGCGAGGACGGAGAAAGCAAGGAGACCGTGAAGGCAGTATTGCTTTTCGTGCTCGAGAACCTGCTGAAGCTGCTTCATCCCTTCATGCCTTTCCTGACGGAACAGGTGTACAAGTACCTTCCGGACAGCGAAGGTTTCCTGATGCTTCAGAGCTGGCCGGAATACAGGGAAGATTATATCTTCACCGAAGATGAGCAGAAGATGCAGGGCGTGATGGAAATCATCCGGACCATCCGGAACCTCCGGAGCGAAATGAACGTGGCTCCTTCCAGGAGGACCCACCTGATGCTGCTGCCGGCGGAAGGATGGAAGGATACGCTTCGCGGCGGTGAAGGTTATTTCAAAAAACTGGCCGGCGCGGAACAGGTGATCCTGATCACGGACCGGAACGACGTAACCGGAAAGAATGTTTCCGCGGTGATTGCGGCAGGCGAGCTGTTTATTCCGCTGGGCGATCTGGTGGACTTTGAGAAAGAGGCAGCCAGACTGACCAAAGAACTGGAAAACCTGCAGAAAGAAATGGCCCGGTCAAACGGTATGCTGAACAACCAGGGCTTCCTGGCCAAAGCGCCTGCCCAGCTTGTGCAGCAGGAAAAAGACAAACTGGAAGCCGCGAAAGCGAAAGCTGCCGCGCTGGCAAACCGGATTGCCGAACTGAAAGAAAATTTATGAGAACAGCTGAACAGGTTGTGAATGAAATCCACTCCGCCCTGGGGGACGGAGACAAGCAGGGGCTGCGGAATACCGCAGCCCTGCTTGAAGCTTTACGGGCATGGCCTGAATGCCCGGTGATCCATATCGCCGGTACAAACGGCAAGGGCAGCGTCTGTTCGATGCTCAGCAGCATACTGACTGCCGCCGGTTACCATACAGGCCTGTATACTTCGCCGTACCTGCAGACATACCGGGAACGGATCCGGATCAACGGTATTCCTGTTTCGGAAGAAAAACTCGCAGTATACGGCAATGAAACGCTGGATGCGGCCGGTCTCATGAAACAGGACAGGGGATACCGCTGTACGCCTTTTGAGCTGGGAACAGCGCTTGCGTTCCATGCTTTCAAAACAGAGAAAACCGATCTGATTATCTCTGAAACGGGAATGGGCGGCAGGCTTGATCCCACCAACGCCGTTGAAAAACCGGCCGTATGCGGGATTACCGCAATCGGGCTGGATCATATGCAGTATCTTGGAAACACGATCGGGGAGATCGCCGGCGAGAAAGCCGGTATCATCAAACCCGGGGTGCCGGTTGTCTGCTATCCGCAGGCAGACAGGGAAGCCATACGCGTGATTGAAAGGACCGCGCAGGCGAAAGAAGCGCCGCTGATCCTGATGAAAACAGACCAGGTGCAGCCGGTTTCGGCAGACAGCCATGGTTCCACGGCCAATTACAAAACCTGCAGCCGCGAATGGAAGGAATTGAATATTTCACTGCCGGGAGAGCATCAGACGCTGAACGCGCTGGTTGTGCTCGGGATCATTGAAGAGCTGGAAAAGCAGGGGATCCATATCCCTGAAAAAGCGGTCAGGACAGGGCTGGCCAACACGTTCTGGCCGGGAAGGCTCGAATGGAGCGGCAAGGTGCTGATGGACGGAGCCCATAATGAACAGGGGGTCACCGCTTTCCGGAATTTCACGGAGAAATACCTGAAAAACCGGAAGAAAGTGCTGCTCTGCGGTGTGCTGAGAGAAAAACTGTCTGGCGGAATGCTGGCACAGCTCAGCGGCATAACCGGAGACGCGGTGACCGTAACGCCGGACAGTCCGCGGGCTATGGAGGCAGAAGAACTGAGCCGATTGCTTTCGCAAAAGGGTATGAAGGCCCTGGCGGCGAACAATCTGAAAGAAGGACTTGAAAAAGCGAAAGCGCTTGCCGGTGAGGACGGAATTGTCCTGGCGACAGGCAGCCTGTATTTTATCGGCGCGCTTCGTAATGTACTGGGATTGAGACCCTGAAGAGGAGAGGACTATGGAATTCAGGCATGAACCGGTGCTGCTGCAGGAAGTGCTGCAATGGATGAATGTCCGCGAGGGCGGAGTCTACTGCGACGGTACGCTGGGAGGCGGCGGACACAGCGAGGCTATCCTGAAAGCCTCCCGGGGCACAGCGCGGCTGTACGGAATTGACCGGGATGAAAATGCCATAGAGGCAGCTTCCGAGCGGCTGAAAGCCTATTCCGGCTTTACCGCGATCAGGGGAAACTTTCATGACGCAAAGGAACTGCTGGACGAAGCCGGGGCAGGCCCCCTGGACGGAGCGCTGCTGGACCTGGGCGTTTCCAGTCCCCAGCTTGACAATGCCGCACGCGGGTTCAGTTATCATGAGGACGCGCCGCTGGATATGCGTATGGATCAGAGCCGCGGCATGACAGCGGCGGACCTGCTCAACAACGCGGATGAAAAGGAACTGACAGAGATTATCCGTGATTACGGGGAAGAAAAATGGGCTGCGCGGATTGCCGGAATGATCTGTGAACACCGGGAGCGTAAACCGTTCCAGACCACCTTTGACCTGGTACATGCCGTGGATGCCGCCATCCCGAAAGCTGTAAGGAGAAAAGACGACGGACATCCGGCCAGGAGGACTTTCCAGGCTGTCCGTATCGCCGTCAATGATGAGCTGAAACCGCTGGAAAAAGCCCTGAGGGATCTGACGGACTGCCTGAAGCCGGGGGGAAGGATCTGTGTGATCACGTTCCATTCCCTGGAAGACAGGATTGTCAAACGATGCTTCAAAACACTGGAGAATCCCTGCGTCTGCCCACCGAAGGCCCCCATCTGCACCTGCGGCCGAAAACCGGTGGTGAAGGTGCTGGCGGGAGGAGCGGTAGCGCCGTCCGCCGAAGAGACAGAACGGAATCCGAGGGCGCGAAGCGCCAAACTGCGCGTTGCAGAGAAAAGATAGACGGAGGTTTCGCAGTGGCTGTATTGTATGTGGTCGCAACACCGATCGGCAACCTGCAGGATCTTTCCCCCCGCGGTGAGGAAACGCTCAGGAAGGCTGACCTGATTATTGCGGAAGATACCCGGGTAACGATGAAACTCTGCCAGGTGTTCGGTTTCAGCGCGCCGCTGGTGAGCTGCCACCGCCATAATGAGGAAAGCAAAGCCCCGGGGCTTGTCCGGAAAATCCGGGATGAAAACCTGACGGCAGTACTGGTTACGGACGCGGGAACACCCTGTATATCCGACCCCGGCAGCGAAGTGGTGAGAGCGTGCGCCGAAGAGGGGATCGATGTGATCCCGGTCCCCGGATGCAGCGCCGGCATCGCAGCTGTTTCCATCAGCGGATATGATGCCAGGGAATTTGCTTTTTACGGTTTCCTGCCGCGGGAAAAGAAGGATCTGAGGGAAAAACTGACGGAAATCGCGAAAGGTGTCAAAGTGGCTGTGGTGCATGAATCGCCATTCCGCATTATTGACCTGACAGAAGCGGTGGCCGATACGCTTCCGGGTGCTGAGATGACGGTATGCTGCGACCTGACCAAAATGCATGAAAAAACGCTGCGCGGCACTCCCGAAGAAGTACTGGATGTACTGAAAGCAAATGAAAAGACCGAAAAAGGCGAGTACTGCGTGGTACTCGACCTGCACGGAGTGAACCTGCCGGAGCCGGAAAGACAGGCCGCTGAATGGCCTGTTGAAGCGAAGCTGATCGAAGAGATGAAACGGGGCTGCACACTGCGGGAGGCGCAGGAAACACTGATTGCAGGGGGCGAAAAAAAGAACGCGGTCAAACAGGCCGCGCTTACACTCAAAAAACTGTTTGAATAATCAAGGGCGGAGAAAGGATCTCCGCCCTGGTGTTTTCACTGCTTATTTCCGGAATCCAGGAAACGGTAGACCACCGCGGCCAGCGCGCCGCCGACCAGCGGAGCCAGCAGGAAGACCCAGATGCCATCCAGCTTGCCGGCGATGAGGGCGGGCCCGAAGGAACGGGCGGGATTGACGGAGGTACCCGTGAAGTTGATGCCGAGCAGGTGGACAAGCACCAGCGCGCCGCCGATCACCAGACCGGCAACATGACTGTTGGATTCCCTGGAGGTAACGCCCAGGATCGCGATGACAAAGACAAAGGTGAGGATGACTTCGATGGCGAAGCTCATCCAGGGCTTGCCGTTCCACAGCGCGTTGCAGCCGAGCTGAGCAGGATTGCCGACAATGAGATTCAGCACCAGGGCACCGGCGATGGCGCCGAGGAACTGGGCAACGATATAGCCGCAGAAATCTTTGACGGTAATCTTTTTATTTATCAGCATGGCAATGGAAACGGCCGGATTGATGTGACAGCCGGAGACGTTGCCGATGGAATAGGCCATGGCAACGATCACCAGACCGAAGGCCAGCGCGGTGCCGATCAGGCCGGCAACCCCGTTTTCTTCCGTGCAGATCTGTCCGGCGACACCGCAGGCAAAGAGCACCAGGACGGCTGTGCCGATAAACTCAGCCAGGTATTTTTTGATTTCTTTCATTTTTTTCTCCTCCTTTTCCACCTGTTGTGGATCCTGAGATATGATACTACAAGATACAGGAGAATTCAATATAGTTCGGGACAGAATGTACGAACTGTTTTTCACGGTAATCCGGTTGCGGTCAGGATGGATTTCCCATAACAAAACCCCTGCCCGAAAGCAGGGGAATGAATCGAAAAAGTTTTATTCCGCTTCGCGCCTGGGAGCATGGTGTTCCATCTTGTTTTCCCAGTGAACCAGCAGAGTCATGCCCGCACGCATCAGCAGAATCGCGCAGACCATGCCGATATCGCTCCAGCTGGCCTGTCCTATGGTTTTAAGGACTTCGCTTGCCAGCAGGAAATTCAGGCCGGTTGTAATCCCTGTTGTCAGGTGTTCGCGGCACTGATCATGCTGCTTCCGAAGCAGGGAGATCAGCGCGCGGACCGTATAATACAGGATGATGAGGGCACCAATGACCTCTATGGCGACAATGGCGTAGTTAAGGATGTTTTCAATGAAGCCATGGATTGTTTCATACATATAACAGAATTCCTCCGAATCCAGAATCAGGGAAATTATACTCTGTTATATATCAGGATGCAAGTTTACACTTTCCAGATTTCCTTCGCGTACTGCCGGATGGTACGGTCAGAGGAGAACTTGCCTGCGCAGGCCACATTCATCAGGCATTTGCGGGCAAAAGCCGCCTCCTCCATCCCGGCATCGCGGATGGCCTGGATTTTCTTTTCATAGTAATCCTCAAAGTCTTTCATGACAAAGTAATGATCCGGCTTATGCCATGAGGCGCCTTTCAGGATCGCGTCATGAAGCTCGGCCAGGCGGCCGTCCTCATCCGGGAAGGTACCGTCCGTCAGCGTGTCCAGCGCGCGCCGGAGGAGGGCGTTCTTTTTGTAGATTTTCACAGGATCGTAAGTATCCCTGATCTGATTGAGCTCCTCTACGGTGGCGCCGAAGATGTAGTTGTTGTCCCGGCCGGCTTCCTCAACAATTTCCACGTTGGCGCCGTCAAAAGTGCCGAGTGTCACCGCGCCGTTGAGCATGAGCTTCATGTTTCCGGTACCGGAGGCTTCCGTACCCGCAGGGGAGATCTGCTCGGAAATGTCCGCGGCGGGAATGATTTTTTCCGCCCAGGAGCAGTTATAGTTCCTGACAAAGACAACTTTCAGGCGGTCTTTTGTTTTGGGATCATTGTTCACCTTGTCAGCGATCATATTGATCCAATGGATCACCGCTTTGGCGCGGTCATAACCGGGGGCCGCTTTTGCGCCGAAGATAAAGGCGACAGGCGGCAGATCCTTCAGCTGGCCGCGCTTCAGCTGATCATAGATGGCAAGGATGCTCAGGGCGTTCATAAACTGGCGCTTATACTCATGCAGGCGCTTGACCTGGACTACAAAGACCATTTCCGGGTCCAGGACAATTCCTTCACGCTTCAGGATTTCTGCGCAGAGCTGTTTCTTTTTCAGCTTTTTCACTTTGACAAACCGGCTGCAAAGGGATTTGTTGATTTTCGGAATCAGCAGCTTCAGCCGATCCAGATCTGTTTCAAACCCCGGACCGATCTGATCGGTGATGAGACCGGTCAGCTCAGGATTGCAAAGGCCAAGCCAGCGGCGCTGGGTGATACCGTTTGTCTTGTTCTGGAAACGCTCCGGATAGAGCTGATACCAGTCAGCAAAGACATCATCTTTCAGGATCTGTGTATGAAGGGCAGCCACGCCGTTGGTTGCGTGGGTGGCATAGACAGCCAGTTCCGCCATATGGACTCTTCCGTCAAGAATGATGCATAAAGAAGGAGATATTTCTTTTCCGGCTTTTTTCATTTCCTTGCGGAAACGGGCATCAATTTTACGGATAATGGAGACAATCTGCGGGCAGACAGAGGAGAGCAGGGAAAGATCCCATTTTTCAAGTGCTTCCTGCATCACGGTATGATTGGTGTAGGCAAAAGTGTCCCTGGCAATCAGGAAGGCCTGCTCAAAACCGACCCCGTCTTCGCCAAGCAGGCGAATCAGCTCCGGAATGGCCATGGTCGGATGCGTATCATTCAGCTGGGCGGCGACTTCCTTCGCGAAGAAGGAATAATCATTTCCGTGACGCCTGCGGTAGGCGCGAAGAATGTCCTGCATTGTGGCGGATACAAGCACATACTGCTGTTTGACCCGGAGCTGGCGGCCGGCTGCTTTCGTATCGTTCGGATAAAGGAATTTGGTGATGTCTTCCGCTTTGTTTTTGTCGGCGGCGGCTTTTGCGTAATCCTGGCTGTTGAAGACAGCAAAATCAACTTCATGCAGGCTTTCCGCCTGCCAGAGCCGCAGCGTGCCGATATTTTTGCCTCCGAATCCGACAACGGGCATATCATAGGGAACAGCAAGGACATCGCCGGTCTTCATGGAGACCGTCACTGCCTCGTCAGGACGGCGGATAGACCATGGGTCGCCGAATTTTGACCAGTCATCAGGCAGTTCTACCTGCCGGCCGTTGACAAAATCCTGTTTAAACAGACCGTAACGGAAGCGGAGCCCATAGCCGGTCAGCGGGATATTGCAGGTCACGGCGCTGTCAAGGAAACAGGCGGCAAGACGTCCGAGCCCGCCGTTTCCAAAGGCATCGTCCTCAATATCTTCCAGGACAGCCATATCGACGCCTTTACCGGCCAGAAGCTCCTTTACCTCATCGAGCAGGCCCATGCAGTAAAGATTGTTGTATACCAGGCGTCCGACAAGGAATTCCATGGAAAGATAAGCAGCCTGGCGATGAGCGGAACGTTCCGCCTCCTTCTTTGCCCAGACAGGGGCCAGGGCATCCATGGCAGCCCCGGAAACAGCATTATGGAGCTCATACGCGGACGCGCGGGAGAGATCTTTGTGGCATTCAGTCATAAGGCGCATTTCCGCGTCTTTCAGTAACTGTTTGGCATTCATGACAGTTTACCTCCGTTCGGTTTCTTTATTCAGCTTATAATATTTCATCGACAGATCCAGGGAGAGCTGATCGGGTTTCATGCGCCAGACCCAGTTTCCTCCGATTTTGCCGGGGTAGTTCATCCGGGCTTCTCCGCCAAGACCCAGAACATCCTGCATGGGAACAATCACGGTGTCGCAGGGGCCTTTGAAAAGGGCTCGGATGAACGCCTCCGGTGCTTCTTCCGGTTTACTGAAACCCAGATACTTTCCGGCGAAAGCAAGCGCTTTCGGATCAGCCTTTTCTGCCCAGCCCAGCGTGGTATCATTATCATGGGTGCCGGTATAGGCAACGGTATTGGACTGATAATGGCCCGGATAATGCGGGTTGGATTCGTCCGAGTCAAAACCGAATGTCATCACTTTCATTCCCGGATAACCGCACCAGTCCAGTAACCTGCGGACCCGGTTATTGACGCATCCGAGATCCTCGGCAATGATTTTTATATCCGGAAGAGACCGGCTGAGTCTACGGAACAGTGATTTTCCGGGACCTTTTACCCATTTTCCGATCCGTGCGTTCGGCATCCCTTTTTTCACCGAATAATAGTTGGCGAAGCCGATAAAATGATCGATACGGATCATATCATAAAGTTCTGACATCCGCTTCATTCGCTCGACCCACCAGTCATACTTCCGGCAGAAACGCAGATATTTCCAGCGATAAAGCGGATTTCCCCAAAGCTGCCCGTCCTCAGAGAAATAATCGGGAGGAACGCCGGCAACCCGTTTCGGAATCAGATTCCGGTCAAGCTGAAATATATCAGGGTGTGTCCAGGTGTCGGCGGAATCTTCAGCCACATAAATCGGCATATCGCCGAAAAGAAGAATGGAACGGTCATTGCAGTATTTTTTCAGGGCGAACCACTGGGAACGGAAAAGATACTGACAGAAAATATGATAATCAATTTCCTGCTTCAGCAGCGCCCGGTATCTGTCCAGGGCTTCCGGCCGCCGGAAACGGATCTCCTGATCCGGCCATTCGGAAAGGGCGACCTGCCCGAAATGATTTTTTACGGCAGTAAATAGAGCAAAATCATTAACCCAGTCATTGGCCCTGCGGAATTCCTCAATCCGGCCTGACAGTTTTGCCGCGGATTGCGCAAAGGCACGCCGAAGCAGCATTTCCTTATTCGAGCGAACCGTTTCATAATCGATTCTTTCAGGATTATCCGGCGTGCATTCCTCTTCATCGCTGAAAGAAAGAAGACCGTCTTCACGCAGTTTCCGGCAGGAAATGAGCAGCGGATTGCCGGCAAAAACAGAGGAAGACTGGTAGGGGCTTTCGCCATACCCTGTGGGGCCGACAGGAAGGACCTGCCAGATCCGCATACCGGAGGCCTGAAGGAAATCGGCCAAAGCATAGGCTTCTTCCCCCATGGACCCGATTCCCCCCGGAGAGGGCAAAGAGGAGATGTGCATAAGGATACCGCTGGATCGCATTGTTTCGGGCCTTCTTTCCATCAGACGTTATCAGAGCGGGTGTTCCTGGAAACAGATTCTCTTTTACGGAAAAAAGCATCGACAAGGATATGCCGCGGCGCGGCGCTTTTTTCCATCATATCCAGCAGCAGGTTTACGCTGCGGCGGGCAATTTCATCTACAGGCTGTTCAACGGTCGTCAGGCGGGGAAGTGTAAAACGTCCGATTTCAATACCGTCAAAACCGACTACGCTCACGTCTTCAGGGACCGAGATGCTCATATCCTTCAACGCACGTACGGCGCCGACTGCCACTGTATCGCTCATGGTAAACAGCGCGGTCACATCGCGGTGCTCAGCAAAAAACGCGGCGGCGGTATCATAACCTGCTTCATATGAGAAACGGGACTCCCTGTACAGGGAACGGTCATATGTCAGACCGCGTTCCGTAAAAGCGTCACAAAACCCCTGAAAGCGCATGGCGAGGGAATCGCCGGCAACCGGGTTGGAACCAAAGACAGCGATTCTCCGATGGCCGAGATTCAGCAGCTCTTCCGCCACAAGCCGGCCCATGCTGCGGTCGTCAACGGCAACGGAAGAAGCCATGGGAAGGGACGCGGCTTCCGCGTTGACAGTTGTAAATACCATGGGCAGTTCCAGATTGCGGATTGCCTCAACGCGGCTGTCAATCAGGCTGCCTACAAAAATCAGCCCCTTGACATGATTCTGACGGGTCATGCGAAGCGCAGTGCGGAATTCATCCGCTTTTTCATCAATGTATTCGGTGACGAAGGAATCGGGGATTGAATCGGCACGGGCCAGAATGGACTCCGCGAGCGAACCGAGGAAAGGATTGGAACGGCCGCGGACGACAACGCCGATCACTTCGCTGCCCTGCTTCAGGCCGCGGGCGTTTGTATTACCGATAAAATGGCAGTCCCGGATAATCTGCTCCACTT
>Ga0310786_10011537_pt1 | contig 11017 bp, 18 predicted proteins | sample AusTroGonzalo_MG_FD_203881 | JGI IMG/M metagenome (GOLD analysis project Ga0310786, IMG submission 203881) | Bovine rumen microbial communities from tropical cattle in Woodstock, Queensland, Australia - Gonzalo_03 (v2) (version 2) | ecosystem: Host-associated > Mammals > Digestive system >...
GAGGAATTTCAGCCGTACTTCCGCAAGATCACGAACGGGCACAACTACGAAGAAGCCCTCGCCACTATCGGCGAGATGGTGACGCTGATCGAGGAGGAATCGGAATGACACAGGCTGAATACTTCGCCATCCTGAAGGAGAAATGGGAGCAGGTGGACAAGAACGACCGCGAGGCGATCCACGCCTACAATGAGTTCAAACGTCAGCTGCGGCATCAGCTGGACGAGGAGGGATGAACGGTGATCATCAAGATCATTGGCCCGGACTTCGACGGGTACGCCATGGACGTTGACGGCGAAAGGCTGATGGAGTGCCTTGGCGAACAGGAACTGAAGAAGCTGTCGATCGGAGAGATCATGGGCCTGTACAACGAGATATATAGCTGAAACGCGCTGCCGCCCCGCTGAGGGCGGCTTCATTTCTGCCCTATGGGGAAATAGCCCAGCACGGCGCAGGCGGCGGCAGGGCCGTTGCAACGCGAAATCTCGCTATATGCGACAGGATGTCTAACTGAACCTGTACATTTCACCTCCAAAAATGAAAAAAGCCGGGGCCATGGGAGCATATCCCATAACCCCGGCGATCTTATTCATCTTCCGTTTTCTCCTGTTTATCGCCCGGAATACCCAATTCCGCGGCAATAGCGGTGAGCGACTTGTCATTCATTTCTTTCACCGCGGCCTCTATCGTGTATCTGTCAATATTATACCCTTTCTGTTTCAGCTGTGCTTCGACCCAGGCCAGCTTCTCGTCGCCCTTGTTCTCGCCGGTGATAATCTGTTCGGCGGCTTCTACCATGCGTTTGACGACGTTCCAGATGACGGTCTGCTGATTCTTGGATGTATGAGAATTCAGCCACTTCTTCGCGGGAGGGATGATCGCGTGCAGCAGCCAGGCCATCAGCCCTTCAAAGATCAGCACCACGATGGACACGACCAGGCCGGTCAGATCGATCAGGGGCGCGGTGGGCTGGACGGGCACTGCGGGCGTCTCGGCCAGGCAGGCGAAGCAGAACACGGTCAGCAGCATTGCTGCCAGCACCAGAGCAAGAATCTTCTTCATGGGGATTCTCCTTTCATTCATCCGTTGCATCGGATTGTACGTTGTCGTGAGTCAGAAAACCGCCGCGGCTCTTGATGGTGCCATACATACCCTTTATGTATTCCATAGCCACCTTGCCGCGGTTGTTCCTGAAGTCGGGATGTGATTCGCAGTATTTCTCGTAGTCGTCGATGTCGTCCAGGATGTCTTCGAAGTGGCTCTCGGAGTGCTTGCGCTTATCACACATCTCATCGTAGAAGCGGAGAATGCGGTAACGCTGGTTTCGGGCGCGCTCGTCCTCGTCCTCGCGGATGTGGTTGTTGAGCGTGGTCTGCATCTTCTCCATGTCCTTCTTCGCCGCCTCCTGCGATTCCTTGACGGCATTGTCAGTCTTCTTGCGATTCGCCTTTATGCTCGGTATGATGGCGATAAACGCCACGGCGATGCTCGAAAGAAACGATAGGACGATTTGCAACCACTCCATGTTAATCACCCCACAGCCTTTCCCATTCTTCTTCCGTGATGTAAGCGTCTGGCCCCTCGGAGGTAATGTCTACCCCAGGAGCGTTGTAGTCGATCAGGTAAGGGCTCCAATGGTCATACGCATATTCCCTGACCGACAACAACACTGCCATAAAAATAATGGTAAACATGACCACCGAGAAGAGGTTGCGGAAGAAACGCATTATTCGTCACCTCCCAGGAACCATTCCAGCGGCTTGCCGGTCCCCGTGATGATGTTCATATCCACGTTTCCGGAGATGCCGGCAACCTTGCCGGTGGATGTGAACTGCCACATGTCGCAGGGGAAGTCCGGTTTGATGGAGCTTTCAATGGTTCCTCTGTTTGCCCCATACCTGGGAATCCAGGTGAAGTCAAACCGAGGGCGCAGGCCGTCGTAGCCGTATTTCTGATACAGTTTGTGGGCGACGTAGCAGCCGAGCTTCTTCACGCCCTGCTTCCTCATCTCGTCAGCGAACACAGCGATTGCTTCATGGGTGATCTCTTCCTTTTCCGCGTCCATGGCCCAGAACAGTGGGCTGTAATCCTTCGCCCACTTGACGAAACTCCGGGCCTCCTCACGCGCCTTGGTTCCGGTATTGGCGATACTGTAGAAGTAGACGCCGAACCGAATACCGCGTTTTTTGAGAGCGTCGGCATGCTTGATGAAGCACTCGTCGATCTTGACGCTTCCACCGGTTCCGCGCCGACCAACACGGAGGATGATCAGCGCGGTATCCTTGATGAATTTGTCGTAGTTGATAGAGGGTTGCCACTTGCTCACGTCGATGATGGCCGTCCCTCTTTCCTGCGCTTTGCCATCATCGACTCGTTCAAAAGGGTCGTGGGTTTCCTCCTCTTTCTTGGCAGGCCAGAGGATCCAGGCTTGCTTCAAGCACTTCTCGAAGTCTGCATCTTTCTGCTTACGCGGACAGGAAGACTTGTTCGGGTCCGCCGCGTAGATATAACCCTTATCGTCATATCCAACGGCGGTGACATAGTGACCGCCCGTCGTCCAGAAGTGATCGCAGTTGGAGTTCATGCAGGTGATGACGAGCGCTCCCTTTTGCAGGGCGTTCTTGATCGTCTTCACGCTCCTGGTGCGGGTGCACTTTTCGATCTCGGGATATTTGTTGGCTATGAACTCGCAGAACGCGCCGTTTGTGCCGCTGTTCTTTGTCCGGTAACCGTTGTCAAGGGCGAGCTGGCACATCTCCACCGGCGTGAGGTTCGGGTCAACCCACTGGGCGACAACCTGGGCAACAGCACTCGGGCCGCAGCCGCTGTTGCCAATGGTCTGATTCTTATTGCCGTGGTTGCTGTACATGATATTCTTCCACCGCTTGTCCCACTGCAAGTAGTGGACATAGGGATTGATGGTTTTCCCGGTGGGTTCGTCCTTCACGCCGATCAGGGCGCCCCATGTCTTGGGGCCGCAGATGCCGTCAGAGCTCAGGCCGGCAGAAGACTGGAACGCGGCGACAGCCTGTTTCGTCCTCGTGCCGAAGATGGCGTCGGCCGTCAGGTTGCCGCCCAACAGCAGCTGACAGGCCAGCGTAATGGCGCTGGTCTTCAGCTTGGACGTAGAGCAGGTGGGCGCTTCCTTGGCAATAGCCGTCCAAGTAGCCTTTCCTATGACGCCGTCAGAGGTGAGGCTGTGGTTGCTCTGCCATGCACAGACATGAGCGACAAACCCGGCATCGTAGGTTTCGTGCTCAGAAATAAAAGCCGCCGTATCGGCGACTTTCTTGGTGACCGACACATAGCCGGTCAGTAGTTTTGCTACAACGACAAGAACATCTTTGTCGTTGTGCTGGATGGTTTTAAGCATCGTCATCCACCTCCATTCTGATCATTCGGCCCTTGCCGTCGCGAACGAACACTGCGTCACACTGCGCCTCCTCGTCGCCGACATCCTGATTCTCATACACTTCGTTGGTTTCGATGGGCTTCTTTTCCATGGTTCTTACCTCCTTTTTGGCATACAAAAAGCGCCGGCCGAAGCCGACGCTCAATGTTCATGGTCTATTCGGTTCGATGTCGAACCAGCTTGTAGTCTTGTAGCATCTTGTCCCGCAGGGCGTTGTCGCTGGTGTATTTCAGGATGCCCAGGTAGCTGAGGATGACGCTGCGGGCGTAATCGTAGTCGATGTCCCCGATGCCGTAGTGCTCCCGGATGTATCGCAGGTGCTTCTTCATCCGCAGGCTGGTGGACTTCCGGAGATCGATTCTATCCCTGTGAACCACCTTCCCGACGAACTCCACGCCATGATTCGCAGGAATGACAGCTGTCTTGTTGTTCAGCTGTAGGCCCAGGTTCTCTTGCAGAAAGCCATCCATGCCATAGATGATGTCCCACGCCTGTTCCTTTGACGGCGCCAGGATGATCATGTCATCCATGTACCTGATGTAATATGGGGCCATCAGCCGGCGCTTCACGTAATGGTCAAGCGGCGTCAGCACGATGTTGGCCGTCATCTGGGAGATCAGGGAGCCGACCTGCATACCCACGCCGGCCACCAGATCAGTGTCCGTGGGCTCGGAGATTTCCAGTGGCAGACCGAAGGGTCGGCCATCGGCTCGAATCATCTTTTCCAAATACCACATCATATCAGGATCATCGAGCGGTCTCCCGAGCTCTCGCAGCTGAACGTCCACGGGAACCCGGAAAAAGAATTTGGCGACATCTGCTTTTCCGATATACCACTTGTCGGGTTTTCGGTCAACCAGGCGAAGCCATTGTTGCAGCTGACGCACGGCCTTGATCTGTCCGCGATACGGAATGGAGCCATAGGAGTGCTCGTAGAACGATTTGGAATAAATCGGCCACAGCACCCGATAGGCCGCGCAATTCATCACGCGATAGCGGAACGGGAGCGCATGAATGATTCTCCGCTTTGGGAAATACTCATAGAACGAGTGAATTCCCTTGACCTCCAGATCCTTCCAGATCAGGTGGTTTTGTGCGTCGATTAGGTTCTCCTCCAGGTTGGCAGTATAGGCCAGTATCTCCTGCTTAAAACGTTTGTTTCGACGCGCAAGCAGATATCCGTCATACAGGTTTTCAAACTGGATGAAGTCATCGAAAACATGCTGATACTTGTCCATACTGCCTCTCCGGGTGCTGCGCGTGTCAGCGTGAGCGGACTTCGCAGCCAATACTTTTTCTGCCTACATTGCGTAGATCGAGGAAGCTGATCCCTTTACACCTCGGTGCTGAAAGCAAGCCCTTGAGCTTACAATATCTGACTTATGAGGTAAAGCGGAACGGAAACCGATGTCGCCGTTGGCGTTCGAGCGAGCGTTGTTGCCATTGAACGAGGCAAAGCCGTTCGCGGTGTTGTTGTAGTTGCCGCCACGGTAGAAGCTCCGCAAACATGACCAGTACCCTATGTCTTCGGCTGGCCGTTGACGGACTTCAGCCAGCCGCCGAGCATCTTGCCAATCTCCACGACCTTGCCAGACCACACCTCGTACTTCTTCGTCGGGAGGAAGTGCAAGGTGTGGGAAAGGCGAAGGTAGGCCCGCAGCTTCATAATCTCCACGTCCAGCATTTGCAGGGTGTTCTTCTTGTAGTAATGCTTTTGCGCTTCGATGCAGCGTTCCAGCATGGCATCCATGCAATGCTTTATGTCGGTCACGAGAGCGAACTTTTCAGACTTGGGATATTGAGCCAGCGCGGGGTAGGCGTACTCCATCATATCCATGATCTTCTGGAGAATCATCAACTCCTCGGCCATTCGGCACACATCCTGTCCGTCGTGGAATTGTCGCAATTATACGACTTTTTTCTCATGGCGTCTCGGAATTGAAAGAAAATTTCGATTATCGCAATTTTGGCAAAAAATTTTCCCGCCTTCGGCGGGAAGGAGAGACGCCCCCGCTATCGCGGGGGAATCAGGACACAGTTAAGCAGCAGGCAGTTTCACATAAGCGGAACGGAAACCGATGTCGCCGCCGGCGACCGAGCGAGCGTAGTTGCCATAGAACGAGGCAAAGCCGTACGCGGTGCTGACGTAGTTGCCGCCACGGTAGAAGCTCCGCTCTGCCTGGTTCTTGTCCCAGTACACGGCATTTCCAGTGGGAACGATCGTGCCGGACTTGGGAGCCATTCCAAGAGCAATAAGCAGGCTCTTCGCATCGTCCCCAATATTCGCAGAGAATGCGATGTCCTTAAACTCGCATGATCTGTAACTGGTTCCGGTATCGGAGATGGTCGTGTCATACGTCAGCTTGCTGCTGACATAGTCCATCTTCACAGAGCCCGTGGTCGTGCCGGTGCCATCCGGATCGATCAGTGTACCATCGCTGGCGTTAATCGCCTTCCAAAGCGTGGAGGCTGCGGTCTGGGGATTGTTGCCATCCGCGGCGTTGTTGTTCACGAGGATCTGCAGCTCGCCATACACGGTGCGGATGCCGCCTGTCCACTCCCAGACGTTGCCGCACAGATCGGCGATACCGTCCGGGCTCTGATCGTGATACCAGGTCAGCGGGCCGGTTCCGGTCGCGGTACGCACCGCGTAATGGGTGCCGTCTGTAGATGCCGGCAGCGCCTTGTAGTTGGCCTCGCTGGAATGCTTGCCGTAGTTGTTGTTGCCCAGCGGGATAAAGTTGTTCTTCTCGCACCAGGCGATCAGAGCACCCCATTCAAAGGCGGTCATTATATGCCAGCCTGCACCCTTCGCTGTGCAAGCTGCCAGCGCAGTATCGAAGTTGATGGACGTCTTCGGGTCCTGCCCGGGCAAGCTGTAGGCGCGGCCGTTCTGGACGATATTCTGATACTTCGAGATGTAGATTTCATCCACCTCCTGGCCATTCACGATGAAGGCAGGGAAGGTCGCGGTGGAGGCACCGAGGCCGAGCTCCGCATAGGTCATCTTGGGAATCCTCACCATGATGCTGGGCATGCCCTTGTCATCATAGAGGATTTCATTGCTCGGGCAGACCGCCTTGAGCGCCAGCGCAGAAAGATCAAAGTTTGCAGACATGGTTCATTCCTCCTTTACTCGATGCTCCACAGGGAGAGCGTCACGTTGTCAAGGTCCAGCGGGACCGGGACGGGCGGGTCTTCCTCCGTCTCGCCGGGCGTGTACTGCCTGGCAGGGATGTCGATCTGCGCGACGTAGGCCCTGCCCGCCGCGGTGCCGATGACCAGGTCGCTGTCCTCGTCGAAGCAGACGTCGATGTGGACCGGATAATCTTCCTCGCGCTTGGCAAGGTTGATCGTCAGATCGTCGTCGAAGGTGATCTTCTTCTTGGTGGCCGTGTTCTGGATTTCATAGTCGATCTTCGGGCCCTCGTTCATGTTCACGATAATCATTTGATGATTCCTCCTATCACTGTGTATTTCGCGGTCGCGCTCGCGGCGCTTCCCGTGTAGGCGATCTTGAATCCGTTGACCTGCTTGTCCGTGACGACGATGTCGCCGACGTTCCCCGCGGTGACATCCTCTACGATCACGACGTATTTCGTGTTCTTCTGGACCTTGACCAGGGCGACGGTTTTCTGTGAGTTGTTGAAGGGGAACTTCTGATTGTTGGTCATCGAGACAGTCCCTTCCTCACAGACCAGCGCGTCATCCTCGTTCTGCCAGATGTGCTGCCGAAGCCTGTTCATGATCAGGGTAGTTGCCAGATCGCCGTCTGCGTCCACCACGATCACGTCATCTTCGAGCAGCTCCACGTCATCGCCCAGCTGCTCCACGTTCAGGTCGAGCGCCTCAACCAGAGCCTTGGCGTACTTCTTCGCCTGAGCGAGGGTGATTATGTCCATGCCTCACACCTCCCGCCATACGTTGTCGGGACCGAGCATATACGTGTGTTCCATGTCCTGCGTATACGCAACGCTCCCGTAGGCTGCGGAAGGATCACTCGTCTTGGTGGGCAGGTTGGCAACGTCAGCCGTTCCGGAGATCAGGAACTCCTTGAAATCAGCCTCGTGCCCTTCGCCGCCACGTTTCACCATCTGGATGCTCACTGGTCATACCCCCCGATCACAGCGTAGGTCACCGTGGCGCTGGACGCGCTGCCGGTGAACTCGATCTTGAAGCCATTGATCTGGCGTTCGGAAATCTCAATTTCACCGATGCTGCCGTTGCCGGTCTTACTGACCACGACGACGATGTAATTCAGATTGTCCCGGACGTTCGTCAGCGCCACGGTCTTCTTGCTGTTGTTGAACGGGAACTCCAGGGTGTTCGTCAGGCTCACGCTTCCCGTCTCCTGCACCGTGGCCTTTTCCAGATCTTCGACGCGCCATCCGATCTGACGCAGCGCGTTCACCAGCAGCAGCGTCGCGGAGTGCGCGTCGAAGATGCCGGCCTCCTGATTGTTAAAGTGCGCGGCGTCCTGCGGAGTGCCCTCCACAAACACGGTGCCGCGCACTTTGGTATGGGTTATCGACCCATCACCATTCAGAGATTCGGTAAACCGATCCTCAAACTCGTCCGTCTCGTCTACCCAAATAGTCACAGGATACATGCTTAACTCACCTCGCTTTCGGTAATATTGAAGTCAAACCATTGCAGAAGATTGGTGCTGGCGGACTCGATCACCACATTCACTGTCTTCGCCGCCCATACCGCGTTTTCGGTATTCAGCAGCCGCACTTCTGCAATGGTACACGCAGCGCCGTGGGCGATCTGGCTCTTGATACGCACGGTGCCGTCGCTGATGATTGCGGCATCAACGATCGGCGCGTCGTACCAGGTCGAACCGACACGGTACTGTGCCTTGCCTACGCGCCGCTTTACGAAATTCCGAAAATCAGCAAAAGCCTGGGTAGTCAACATAATCTCACCTCCTATGCGAGCGAATTGAGCGAAGTCCCACATGGACGCGCCGTGTAGGTGGATTCAAAGGTCGATGCAGCCACGGCCAGACCGTTGTCGTCTACACTGCCATGCGTCGATACGCGAGGATGCGTACCGGCGCTCAGCTGGCCCGTAAGCGGGTTGTGATAGACGACAGAGGGGGAACTATCTTCCAGAACAAGCACCTCATGAGACCTGTTTCCGTGCGTTGCAACGCGGGGTTCGGTGCCGCAATAGCGGACATGGTATTTTCTGCTGTCCTGGTTCGTATGGATGATGATTCCGAAGGACACCCGCACGACAGGAATATTGCTTTCCAGATGGGAGCGCGCAGACTTGTAGAACATGATCGCGTTCAATGCACTGTCCACATGAATCGGTTCCGTGCTGTCGCTCGCGTCCAGGATTGCCCGGAAATAGAAGGGTTCGCCTCCGTACTCAAACCATTCTTCAACGGTGGACGGAGGCCAGACATCTGTCAGGGCGCGCTTGACCGCGCCTACGGTACCGAGGTGTCGGTGGATGTAAAAGCTGTCCTTGATGGTCTTTCGCTTCGCCTCGATGCCCCAGTTGTAATCGTACCATTCGACCTTGAAATCCTTGGCCAGAATATCCAGCATACTCTCGGGGAGTTCATCAATCCGGGAAAGGATGGTGGGAAATGAGCATTTGCCAAATAGATTCGTCATGGTTTCTGCCAGGACTTCCACTATGGGTTTCATATTGGCATCGTTCATGAGAACGCTCGGCGCGGTCCGCAGGAGCATCTCCTTGGTGACTGTGTTATTCATCCTCATACCCCCCGTTCGTCAGTGTGATCGTGCCTACCGATGCGATTTGAGGGGTTTCGACGTCCTGAATATCCCGGCCATCTTCAAGGTGCTGATATGTGGGGGATGTCAGCACGACGCGCTTGGCACCAGCAGCCATGATCATGGAGATCAGCTTGGAGGGGTTGATGTCGCGCCCCAGCCTCTCGCTCTGCCAAGTGACATATTCATTCACGGCATCTTCGATGGCTGCTTCCAGATCAGCGGCGCTTTCTGTAGATTCCTCGGACAGATAATACGTGAGGGTGATGTCGTAGGTGACCACATCCGGATCCTCGACGGTGACGTAATCTGTCAGTGGCCGGACGCTGTCAGCGCTGCATGTATTGAGGATTGCGGCCTTGACCTCGCTGCCGGCAATGGAGCCATCGTCCATCAGCGCGTAAATGCAGATGGTTCCGGGCGTCGGCGAATTCACCACGACATCGGAAATCTCCATCGAAACGGACTTGGCCCAGTATTCATACGCGCCTCGGGCCCCCGCGCAGGAGTAGGCGTCCTCGCTGGCCACCATGAGATCATAGAATTCATCATCGTCCGGGACGTCGGAACCGCCGTCAGATTCGTCGATGTTCTCGCAGTGGTCGAAATACAGGATGCTGTCATCCACCAGAGTGTTGATCTGGCCCGTGGTATAGCCATTGCCAACAATCCCGTCCTCGGTACATTCACAGCTGACATCAACATATGTATCGCCTATGTCGATATAGGCATCTACGGTCGTGGCAAAAGTGACAGAGCCATCACTGTCGCACACTTCTGTTCCCTTCGGAATCAGGATGGCCGTCGTCTGTGCCTCGCTGATATGAAAACGCATCGTCACAGTGGCCGGCGTGGCGTCGGGCCGATCTGTCATAAAGAACAGCTGGGCGAGGGCGTCAAGGTTTTCACCTTCTGCCCTGGAAGGGATGTTCTGATTCCCCGCGTAGTTGACGGCGGCGTTCGCTTCTGCGAATGCTGCGGCGAACCATGCAAGAAGCAGCCGCTCCGGGCTGGAGGGCTGCATCGTTCGGTTCGTTATCGCCTCATACAGAGCGATCATGTCGGCCAGAATCTTATTAACGTCATACGATACAAACTCGTAATCGCTGTTAATCCTGCTCATTGATGGTCACCTCCACTTTCGGAAGAAGGGTGGACATGTCGTCGGACTTATGTGTGAAGGTTATCTGATCTACCGTAACCCCAGGGATGTATTTCTCGATTCCCTCGGTGATCGCGGATGCATACAGGGCTTTTGCTATCGGAATCGGCTTGTCCTTGTAGGCTGGGTCTATGCCAAACTCACGAAAGCACGGCACCTCTCCGATGTAGGTGTTCAGCAGGATAAAGATGCCTTGGATTACCTCGTCAACATGCGTAGCCGGTGCCAGAGAAAGCGCCACGCCCTTGCTACAATCAATCGTATACGTCATGGCTCATTCCTCCAAATACTCCTTGATATTCACCTTCACCGATGCTGTCATCATGGTTCCATCGGCAAAAAACGTCTGCGATTCAATCTGAATGCCGGTGATCACCCAGCTGTTCCCGATCACTTCATGCCCAATGATCAGCTTGGCGATCTTGTGCTTCTTCGCCATCTTTTCAAGGGCTTTGAGCATCTTCAATGGATTTACGCCGGTGAAGATGGAAAACTCCATATCCAGCTCAATTTCGTCCGGATCCATGCCGGTGAATTCGACCAGGCCCTTCCTGCCGTACATGTTGTGGCTGGCGTATTTGTACGACTTCTTCCAGCTCATGCTATTAAAGGTTTGCACCTTCTTGGAACTCACAGAAAAGACCACATCACCCAGAGTACCTATCGTCATGGAATCACCCCCAGCACATA
>Ga0310786_10011538_pt1 | contig 11017 bp, 10 predicted proteins | sample AusTroGonzalo_MG_FD_203881 | JGI IMG/M metagenome (GOLD analysis project Ga0310786, IMG submission 203881) | Bovine rumen microbial communities from tropical cattle in Woodstock, Queensland, Australia - Gonzalo_03 (v2) (version 2) | ecosystem: Host-associated > Mammals > Digestive system >...
CATCCACTGTCATATCGGACATGGCCTTCTCGGACTCCAGGATCGCCCTGTTCTCCTCCTCACGCCTCTTGGAAACCATGATCGCGCCGAGGGCTGGATCGTATATGATGGTTACTGGCCAGACATCCTGGGGGCGTAACTTAAACACTCATTGATGCTCGTTTCCGAGCATCGCATCCATGTTGCGGTCCAGCTTCCGCAGGCATGCCATGAAGGCGGCCTTCTCCTCATCGTCGAGGCCGTCGGTGAGCTTCCGTTTGAAATCCGCCGCGATCTCCAGGACCTCCCTGTACAGCGCCTGTCCCTTCTCGGTGAGCTCCAGATGCGCCGTCTTACCGACGCTCTGATCCTCCACGATCCCGAGGGCGATGAGCTCCGTGATGACCATCGAGACACGGGACTTGTCGTAGGGCAGCTGCGACTTCAGGTCCTTCTGCGAGATCCCTTCGCTGCGTCCGATCCGGGAGAGGAAGATGATATGATGGACCTTGAGCCCGGTCTCCCTGAGGAAAGGCTCCGCCACCGTCTTCAGACATCTCTTGAACTTGTCCGCGAACAGCTCCATGAACTCCGTCACATCGATATCTTCCATCGGAACACTCCGTAGGATAGAACACCCAACCCATAGATAATAGCTCATATAGTTTAGAACTAAACTGTTTTATAGATAGGTCGACAATTCGATTCGCATATTTACGGTCACTTTTGTTGAACCTAGCAGAGGAGGAATACGATGCGCACATATGAGGAATTCCTTGAGGAGAGAGCGAAGAAATGCGAGGCGGACAGCAGCATACCCAAGGACCTTTTCGACAAGCACGATGTGAAGAAGGGCCTGAGGGACAGCAACGGAAAGGGCGTCGTTGCGGGACTCACCAACATATCCAAGGTCCAGGGGACCGTCATGAACAACGGTGTGCCCGAACCGTGCGAGGGCCGCCTTCTCTACAGGGGATACAACATCGAGGACCTCGTGAAGATGGAGAACGACAAGCTGGGCCTCTTCGAGAAATGCGCCTATCTCCTCCTGTTCAACGAGATGCCGAACGATGACCAGCTGAAGGAGTTCAGGACATTCCTCAACAAGCAGCTGACGCTGCCGAACGGCTTCGTGAGGCAGGTCATCCTGAGGGACAACGGATTCGATGTCATGAACACCCTGTCCCGCGGGGTGCTGAACCTCGCCCTCTACGACGAGCAGCTCGGTGGCAGCACGCCCGAGGACAACCTGGAGCATGTCATGAAGATCATCGCGTCCATGCCCTCCATGGCCGTGTACGGCTACCGCGCATACTCCCATTACGAGCTGGGCGAGGCCCTGTACATCAAGGACCCCGACCCGGACCTCACCGTCGCCGAGAACATCCTGCTCATGCTGCGCCCGAGCGGGACATACACCAGGCTAGAGGCCATGACCCTCGACAGGACCATGGTACTCCACATGGAGCACGGAGGAGGGAACAACTCGACCTTCACCGCCAGGGTGGTCTCCTCTTCCGGGTCCGACACATATTCGGTCATAGCGGCCGCGCTTCTGTCCCTCAAGGGGCCGAAGCACGGAGGGGCCAGCCACAAGGTCTCGAAGATGATATCGGACATCGAGGACAACGTCGAGGACATAACGGACCGCGACCAGATGTTCGAATACCTTACCAGGATCGTGGACAAGGACGCGTTCGACGGCAGCGGGCTCATCTACGGCATGGGACATGCCGTGTACACCCTGTCCGACCCCCGCGCGGAGATCCTCAGGGAGGCCACCAGGCAATTGGCCGCGATCAAGGGCCGCGAGGACGAGTTCAGGATGTTCGAGCTGATAGAGGAGCTCTCCCCGGGCATCATATAGGCCAAGCACCCGTCCAGCACCGCCGTGTGCGCCAATATCGACCTCTACAGCGGCTTCGTGTACGACCTGCTGGGGATACCGGAGGACCTCTACACGCCCATGTTCGCCGTCGCCAGGACGGTGGGATGGTGCGCTCATCACATGGAGGAGACGATCTCGTCCAACAAGATCATCCGTCCCGCCTACTTCAGCATCGTGACTGACAAAGAGGTCTGAGCCCGGCATAGAAAGGGGATTGCGGAATCATCGTTCATCTCGGACAGGATCGGTGCCATACATGCTAGGATTCCGTAAGAGGCCGGCCCCCGCGATATCGGTCTACGAGTTCAGGGACATGCTGGCGGAGGTGTGCGGCAAGCACAGCATCAAGATGGCCGCATACAAGGCAGATACCAGGGACGGAATGATACGCGACGACACCAAGGTGGACGTCTATCTGATGATCGACGGCGAGATGGGAGAACTGGACCTCGGGATCCTGGCCAAACAGCTCAAGGACAGGATGAAAAGGGAGGTCAACTACTTCACGGTGGATCCTTCGATGCCTCTGAAAGAGTTCAAGGAGAGATGCGGTACCGTCTGCTACCAGAGACCGAGCGGATCCAAACACTTCAGAAGACCTCGGGACTGATGGCAGAGCGGTGCCGGGCCTACCCGGCGATACCGCTCATTCCTCGTCAGCAGATTCTTCGGCGGTCTCATCGACCGCCTCATCGGCAAGCTCGCACTCGTAAGCGGCGTCCTCTTCCTCGAAGAGGTCGTCCGCCACATACCTCATCCACTTGAATGCTTCCTTATTGGATTTCTTGACCCCGGTACCATAGTGGTACAAAAGAGCCAAATCGTACATTGCGCTGGTCACACCCTGCTCGGCGGACTCCTTCATCCACTTGAAGGCATCCTTGTAGGACTGCTTCACGCCCTTGCCTTCAAGGTACATCGTGGCAATGGCATACTGGGCCAGGGCATGGCCGTTCTCGGCCGCCTTGTGATACCACTTGAAGGCATCCTTCTTGGATTTCTTGACGCCTATCCCGGTGTAGTACATCTCGCCGAGATCAAACTGCGCATAAGGATTGCCCTGCTCAGCGGCCTTCGTAAGCCACCTCTTGGCATCCGGATAGGACTGATCCACGAACTCGCCATCCAGATACATCAGACCCAGGAAGTATTGAGCGTTGGAGTTGCCGCTGAGAGCGGCATCCTGGTACAGCTGGACCGCCTTCTTCTTCAGGCTCCTGACCTCGGGATCGAAGAGGTACAGGCTGGCCAGATCGCACATGGCATCCGTATGGCCCTGCTTCACTGCGGCCTTGTACCACTTGACGGCCTCCTCCGAGGAAGGTTCGACACCGTCGCCCCAGGAGTACATCCTAGCCAAGCAGAACTGGGCATCCGCGTCCCCCTGCTCTGCGGACTTGAGGTACCACTTCGCTGCCACCTCTGGATTGAAATGCTCATCGCAGACGTCAAAGTAGATGTCCGCGAGCTCACGCTGGGCCGAAGCATCACCGTCGGTCGCCCTGATCACAAGTTGATCGAATTTATCTGCCATAGGGCCTTTATCGCCTTCATATAATAACAAATGATTGCAGACCTTGAGGGCGTTGGATGAAAGGACCGATCGCATTTGACCGTTGTAAGGTCAATCCGAGCATAACCACATATACATTTTCTGACCAATCGGTAGGTCCATTCTAATACTAAGATGACGAAATCAGCCTTGAACTCACGTCCGTTCACTCCGGACACGAAGGTATCACCGCGAATCTTAGATCCATCCACTCACTTGGAGCCGGGAGCGACGATACCGATAGCTCCCGGCCACCAAGCCCCCTTTGTCATCTTGTTCTCCCGTGCATAATTATGTCCACTTTTGACAATCTGGATTATAACCCGACCCTGTCAAATAAGGTCGGTTTTTTCTTACGCGCGCACGCGTGTGCATATGCGCACACGTACGCTGTTCGAAAGTGATCAGGCCAAAAGAATGACAGTGGGCTTTCGCATTCTTTTAAGCGCCAACTCAAAGAGAGAGCGAAACGCCCGTTCTCTCAATCCCGATAGCTGTACATAAACACAGCGGTGGAAGGTTGACCGGTGATCTATATGGCCAAACCCAAGAAAAGAAGCGACAAGAGATCCGTAATCGGAAAGACGAAGGAATTGGAGAAGACGATCATACCCAACGAGAACCTGACCGTGCCTTATGGGCCGGTGACCCTCACGAGAATGACCTTCGAGATGTTGGAGATGGACAGGGTCCTGTCCAAGGAATGAGAGGACCTTCCACTCTCTTTCCCGGTTTTTGGTCTAGGCGTTCGGTCATCTGAAAGCGACCCTCACGGTCTTCATCCTTATTCCGATGCCTATGCAGATGGCGTCCTCGATACCGGGTTCGTCGGCGTATCTCCTGGTGCGTATCTGCTCCAGTCCTTCCGATGCCAGACTGTCCAGGTCCTTACGGGGGTCGACGGTGGTCTTTATCTCGATCACCACAGGCGGATCCCCTCCCGATCTCGGTATGAATATGTCGGTCTTCCCGTACCCCTTCGGCGTCTCCGACCGGGCCAGGACCTCTGGCGTCATCAGGTAGGCCATGATCACATCCCTGTACATGTTGTGCCTCGCTGTGGGATCGGCGTCCTGCATCCATGTCCTGTCCATCGACAAACCGCTGAGCAGGGCCTCTATATCCGATCCCAGGGACGCGGCGTCTCTGCCGTACACATCCGAGAGCACATCCTTTGTCAGTCTCTCGACCTCCGATGCCCTCTCTATCAGACTGCCGAATGCGTAGGAGACCTCCTTGTTCACCCTGCTTATCCTGCAGAGACTCTTACCTTCCGCGATCCCCATCTCCACGGTCTTGAGGTAGCCGGCCATCGCAAGATAGGAGTACACCGATGACGCTTTCACCCCTGGTCTGAGTATCTCCGCGTACGATATCGTCGTGTCTATAACGGATTCGAACGTTGCATCGGACTCATAGACGGATCTCAGTTCATTGAGCGATTCCGCTCCCATCGATGATACCAGGTCCTGCGATATCCCGCCTCCGGTCAGGTTCACCCAGTACGCCTTGGGCCTGCAGCCGTTCTTCAGATATAGTATGACGCTGTACGGGTTGTAGACGTCGGCATTGCCGAAATGGTATCCGTCGTACCATTCCCTGATCTCATCCATACGGTCCCTGCTGTTCCCGGTATCCTCCAGGAGTCTGATGACCTCGTCCTCCGTGAATCCGAAATACTCATCGCCTTCCGCCTCGAGTATGCTGCATACGCTGGCGTTGTTGAAGCTGCTCAGCATGCTGGTCTTCGCCAGCGGCATTATCCCCGTGACCACTCCGAACTGTATGTTGTCGTTGAACTTGAACGTCTGTTCCATGAAAGGCCTCAGCTCGTCCGCTATCTCCTCGAACCCGGATGGGTCATATATGTCCTGGATGCACTGGTCGTACTCGTCCACCAGGATCACGGTCTTCTCCCCGTATATCCCAGCCAATATCCCGCACATGGTCCTCACGGCCTTCACGGTCTCGGTGTAGTTCAGGGACGAGGAGGCGCAGCGCAGTATGAAATCCCTGTCGCCGGCGGACATCACGCAGGTCTCCGTCAGATCCCTGAACGTCCTCCCGACGTCCGCGACCATGGACACCAGACTCTCGCGGAACGCCTCCCTTGAATCGCTCCTCAGGTCCCCGAAGTTCATCCTCACGACCGGATACGCGTTTCTGTACCGTCCGCATCCCTCGCAGGCATCTATCCTCAGACCCTCGAATATGTTCCTTTCATCCTTGTATCTGATGTTGAAGAAGTAATCCAGCATGGAGAGGTTCATAGATTTCCCGAAACGGCGCGGCCTGGTGTACAGGAAGGTCTGGTCCTTCACCCCGCACAGACCGGCTATCATCATCGTCTTGTCCACAAAGTGATAGCCTCCGCTGACCATCTCGCGGAAATCCTTCATCAAGTCCGGATATCTCTTCGGGCCTGCATCCCCCATGCTATCGCCGTTTGTATCCGCTTCTCCGTTCAAAATCTTATTGCTGTCCATTCCATTCCTCTCCGTATCCTTGGGTGACGGGCCGTACGGCCCGTCTTTTTCAAGCTTCGAGGCTATGGTCCTCCAGCCACTCGGAGATCCCATCGAATCCGGGATAAAGCTTCATCCTATCCTCGACCGTCCTTTTCCTGTCCATGGGACTCATAGCGAAATCACATTCGATGTTCGCGACCTCGTTCAGGATCACCGCATCCAGGACCTCGTATCCTATCTGAAACTCAAATGGAAGTGCCCGTAGGTACAAGAGAATGGAAGGGAAGATCCAACTCCTGGTCAAGGAGGGTAAGATCAAATCGATGTCTCCCAAGAACTGGACCGAGAGCGATGTGCGCGAGTACATACTCTACTGCAAGACACTGGTGAGCACTGCGGATATGGTGCATGAGATCAACGCTCTGCGTCAGCTGCTGCTGTTCATCGACAACCCTGCGGTGGATCTGTGCCTTGCGCACAATCCGATACTCAAGCCCAAGTTCAAGGGAACGAGGAGGAAGGATAGCATGTCCGATGACATGTACGACCTGATACTCAACAGATCGAGGATCATCGACACCGGCGACTTCCATCTCGTCAGGGCGTATGCCCTGGTATTGATGGCCATCACCACCGGCACCAGGAACAAGGAGATCCGTCTTGCAAATGTCGAAGACGTCGACACGACTCTTTGGACATTCGACATAATCCATGTCAAGAGCGAGGCGACCTACGGGATGCCGAGGACCATTCCTCTGCATCCGGACGTCCGCGAAATCCTCACTCTGTACCTGATCCTGCGTAAGAAGTGGCTGGTGGACAATGGCGTCAACTCACACGCGCTCTTTCCGTCGAAAGACAGCGGTGACGGGTATCTTTCCGGCAAGGCGATACGCAAGATCAAGGAGACGGTGGAGAAGGATCTCAATGTGAAATTAGACCTCCGCATGTGCCGCAGGACGTTCGGCCAGAGATATCTGGACAAGGATGTGGACATCGAGTCCGTGTCCGTCCTCATGGGACATGCGAGCACCAAGACCACGGAGGGATTCTACAGCAGGAAGAGGCTCAATAAGGCGATGGATAATGCAAGGAACTCATGGTTGTCCAGTGACGGACAGTAATCCTGTCCACTTTTGGACAATCTGGATGGTGATTAATGGTGGACAGGGCGAGATCCGAATGCATCTCGTATCGGTTCCCCTCTGAGAGGCTGGCTATCGAGTACCACTTATCAGCCAGATCTCTTGATTGTGGGACCTGCACGCCTTCGCTGTAGATCTCGGCCAAAGTGAGCTGCGACATGACATTTCCCTTGATGGCGGTGCGATAGAGGGCCTTCACGATCAGCGGGGAGCCCTTGGCCATCTCGGGATACTCAATCTGTTCCATGATATGGGCAGAGTGGCCGAGAATATAATTACATTATTCTGTAATCTTTGTTATCCAAGTTGCATACCTATCAGGTGGGATGAGGCCGCGAGCGCCATCGGATCGATGCTGGATGCTTCCGTTCGACCTGGATGTCAATCCTCTTGATGCTTCTTGTTGCGCCTTCTTAGACCGATCGGGGACAGCGAATCGAATCTATCCACAGTGTTGTCCACCTTCTCCGGATCGAATACCTTCGTGTAGTGATAGAGCAGAAGGAAAAGGCCTATGCCACCAATTACATTGATGAAAGCTTCGACGTACGCGGCATCCATGATACCATGTACCAAGAAGGACAACATGATGATCCTGAGTATCCCGAAACCTATGTTCGCCGGAGCGGATATATGGGCCTTCCTGACCACCTGGAGCATATTGGAGCACATCCTCATCAAGAGATAGAAGGGCATCATCAGCGCATAGAGACGCGTGACAAATACGAGGTCGTCGACATTGACGCTCTGCCTGCTACCGAACACGGAGAGTATAGGTTCGGTGAAGACCAATATTACCACCGCGGCTATCAGGGACAGCCCCAGCATCAGGAATACCGAGTACTTCATGGACATCCTCATTTTAATCAGATCTTTCGCACCCGCCTGTGCGGAACAGACCGGCTGTGCACCTGAAGTGAGGGAATCTGGGATCATGGTCATCAGATAGGGGAGCGAGAACGCGATTCCGGTAACCGCCAATGCGTCGGGGCCGGCGTTGATCGATACCAGGACGGACTGGGCGAGGATGATCACTCCTCCCAGGATCTCCTCGATGGCCTTGGGGCCGCCCACGGTGAGGACCTCCCTTATCATCGAGGACTTCGGAATCCTGAACCTTATCTTGAAATGGTACTTCCCCCGCTTGAAGAGCCACACGGAGACGATCAGCGATGCCACCGAGCCCAGGGCCGTGGCGGCCGAGGCCCCTGTGATCCCCCATCCGAACTGTTGGATGAACACCGGGGTCAGGATCGCATTGACCGGGATGCTGATCAGAGCGCTCAGCGTCATCATCTTCATGGCCCCTTCCGCCTTGAACAGACTTCCCAGGACCCCTGAGAGGATGATCGCCGGGCACCCAACGGCCAAGGGTAGCACGTACTGGTTCGCCAGCATCATGATCTCCTCTCCCTGGACGCCGACAACGGGGTCTACGAGCAGCACAAGGAAAAGCGCGGTCGGTATGGAAAGGAGAAGAGCAAAGAATATGGAAGCGTCGGCAAGCGCCTGGGACCTGGTGAAGTCCTTCCTCCCCAGGCAATATGCGATACAGACGCATGCACCTGTTCCCAGACCGACCCCGACGGCCGAAACGACGGAATAGATGGGTGATACGGTGGAGATCGCGGAGACTGCGGCATCGCCGATGTTCGCGATCCACATCTTGTCCAGGAAGGAGTTGACCTTCGTGGCCACGAAGGACATGCACACCATGAGCGACATATAGACTATGGCGCGCTTGGGATCCTCGAGCATCAGCCTGAGGTTGTAATCCACATCCTTCTTCGCCTTGTCGGACCCCTTGCGGCCGAAGAGACCCTTCTTGGTCTCGGCAACGGTCTCCTCCTCGGATTCCGATGGGCCCTTCTCAGGCTCCGTCGACTCATCCCTGACCTTCCAGAGACCCGACTGAATCTCATAGAGCTGGATCGTGATGACGAGACCGTACAGCCATATCGCCCAGCCTATCAGGATGACCACGGCGTTGAGGATCGCCGTCGCCTCGGAATCGTCGATTAAAGTCAGATGAAGCGTGACATATTCGGCGATGGCCGTCACCGCCGCCAAGGAGAACAGTTTCAGACCCTTCTTGACCTCTCCGAAATAGATGGGCCCCAATCCCGTCACTATGATGGATAGCAGGATCGCTATGACGATCTTCTTGGAAGACCTCTTCTTCATGCGCTCTTCCATTTCCGAAAGCGATTCATCCGGGATGATCTGCGGGGTATGAGACATGTTCCATCGTCTTCCTTTATTCACATTCTCCAACTCCTCTCGGGATACGGACCTTTCGGTACGCATCAACGGAATACATCCGACCGTCCCGGAAAAGGGAAAATGCTCGGATGCACCTTTGTCCCTGCAAGAGGTGCGGCGACTATGCCGCCGTAGCCATTGGAATAATATAACAACCGATGGTCGAACCTAAGGACAGGATTGGAAAACTTACCGGGCACCACGAAGATGCCCGGAAATGGTTTTTCGCCCGGTCCGACGCTGGGCGTGTGCCGATAGTGCCTTATCGGCACTGTCGGCACCGTTTGTTGGTATTTCGTATTATCAAGCTACAGCGGCCAACATCAATTTCGTTCCCACATCCGGCAGCCTTCCCGCATATCCGTAGTCCTCATAATAGATGTACTTGGACTTCTCATCAGCGGGGAGATCCTGGTAGTCGGCCACCCAGAGGTACTGGTCGAAGACGATGGCGAAGGTCGTTCCCTCGGTGTAGGTAGCGGTGGGCTTCCATACCTGTCCATCTGCGTAATAGACAGCGAAGTCGTAGTAGACGGATCCTACTTCCCAGGTGCCGTGGGCTGAGAAGTCTCCGATGGAGACCAGCCATCCGGAATCGGCGATGTTGGCAGAGATCCCTGCGTTCGCAAGGACCTCCCTGAGGGTCTTGACGAAGGACTTAACGCTCTTGGATTCCGCGGTCGCGGACCCAGCCCACATGATCACGTCGTCGAGTCCCATCTCAGCATCGTGGAGCTGGAGGTAGAATTCGTAGGTGAAGCCATTGGGGCCGTTGGGACTGACATCAGGCACCCTAGCGGCATACCAGTAATCCTCGTTGTAGCTGTACTTGTCCTTATCCTCGTCGGGGAGAGCTTCGTAGTCGTCCTTCCAGAGGTACTGGTCGAAGACGATGGCGAAGGTCGTTCCCTCGTCGTAGGTGGAGGCGAACTCCCACTCGTCGCCGTCTGCATAGAAGACGGAGAAGTCATAGTAGACGGACTCGTAGTCCCACTCACCGTGGTTCTTGAAGTCGCCGATGAAGGAGATCCATCCGGTGTCGTTTATCCTGCATTCCATTCCTGCAAGTGCGGCCGCCTCCCTGAGAGTGGTGACGAAGCCGCTGACGTCCTTGGACGTGGCGATGAGGGTACCGGACCACATGATCACGTCGTCGAGTCCCATCTCGGGGTCGTGGAACTGGAAGTAATACTTGTAGACGTAGATCTCGGAAGGCGTGGTGCCCACATCGGGCAGCCTCGCCGCATACCAGTACTCCTCGTTGTAGCTGTACCTGTCCTTCAGCGCATCGGGAAGGGCCTCGTAGTCGTCCTTCCAGAGGTACTGGTCGAAGACGATGGCGAAGGTCGTTCCCTCGTCGTAGGTGGAGGCGAACTCCCACTCGTCGCCGTCTGCATAGAAGACGGAGAAGTCATAGTAGACGGACTCGTAGTCCCACTCACCGTGGTTCTTGAAGTCGCCGATGAAGGAGATCCATCCGGTGTCGTTTATCCTGCATTCCATTCCTGCAAGTGCGGCCGCCTCCCTGAGAGTGGTGACGAAGCCGCTGACGTCCTTGGACGTGGCGATGAGGGTACCGGACCACATGATCACGTCGTCGAGTCCCATCTCGGGGTCGTGGAACTGGAAGTAATACTTGTAGACGTAGATCTCGGAAGGCGTGGTGCCCACATCGGGCAGCCTCGCCGCATACCAGTACTCCTCGTTGTAGCTGTACCTGTCC
>Ga0310786_10011539_pt1 | contig 11017 bp, 5 predicted proteins | sample AusTroGonzalo_MG_FD_203881 | JGI IMG/M metagenome (GOLD analysis project Ga0310786, IMG submission 203881) | Bovine rumen microbial communities from tropical cattle in Woodstock, Queensland, Australia - Gonzalo_03 (v2) (version 2) | ecosystem: Host-associated > Mammals > Digestive system >...
CAGGCATGTGAGATTTTTTGTTCACTTTTCGAGTGTCAGATTAGAGTTGAACACCGATAGCGTTGTAACGTACACCATTCTTGATGATTACGAGCTGGCCGTTCTCGAATACCTTAACAGCCTTCTCACCAACCTTGGTGTTCTCTATGCCCTGGCCAGCACCAATCTGGATAGCGCTGATACGATAACCACCAGCGAACTCCTTGATTTGAACTTCACCACCGAGAGAAATGAACTCCAACGTTTTCCAAACATAGCCCTGCTCGTCAGCACCTTCGCTACCCTTTGCCGGGAGAGTAAGGTCAGCCGAAATAGCCGAAGCATTTACCGGGAAACCGTCACCTGCAAAGTTAGCAGCAGTACCACCCTTAGCAGCTACGGTCAGGACAATCTTGTCACCAGCCTGGGTGCCCTTAAGAATCAAGATACCGTTCTTACCACCGTACTCATAGCACTTACCAGGATAAACAACGAAAGCCTTTGCCTTATCCGAACCATTCTGGATCTGGAATACTACATTCGGCTCTGCGGTAACATAGCTCTGGCTAGGAACACCAGCCTTGATGTCATAAACATACTTGCCGGCAGCTTCGTCAGAGTTGTCTGCATTCAGAGTAGCATCGGCAATAGTCCAGTCACTAATAGAAGTAGCAGTAGCGGTCAGGTCGAGCACCTTAGCGTTAACAGTCAGAGCTGCAATAGCAGCAGCTGCGAAGAGGAAAAATTTCTTCATGATGTTGAGTTTTAATTGTTAATAATATCTAGTTGATCTAGTAGTTCTAGTATAACTAATTTTACTTTCGGCTGCAAAGTTACTACATTTTTTACAAACATACAAGTACAATTTGACGAAAAATGTAGATTTTTTTGATTTTCGCGGGAAGAGCTTATTCCGCAGCGTCAGGATCCTTGCCGTTGTAGCGGATGTTTTTGATCTTCTTATACTCCTCTACGGGCATCGGCTTGGGGTTGATATTGCAGTTTTCGAACTTGATATCCTCAGCATATTCTAATTTGATTCCCTTCTTATTGCCGATAATCATCACATTGTCGAAGAGAATATTATGGACGGGTTTACCCTTGAGACCCTGGATATCCACCGCCTGCTTACTACCAATACACGTGATATTGCGGAAGGTGATATTTGACCAATCAGGGAAGAAAGCATTCTTATCATCGCTATCCGTAGCACTCACACCGGCGCCTTTGTCAGCATAGCCGGAGGAGATGAGGAATGCCGACTCGAGGATATCCTTCATAATGATATTGTAGCAATAAATATCTTCACACCAGCCTCCTCGACCGGGAGCCGACTTGAAACGGCAACCGATGTCCGTTCCCTCGAAACGGCAGTCCTTAACTACAAGGCGCTGCATACCGCCGGAGAACTCCGAACCGATGACGAAGCCACCATGAGCACGATAAACCGTATCATTGCAGATAAGGAAGTCGCGTTGCGGACCGGCTTTCACGCCCTTCTCGCCTACACCACCCTTCATACAGATACCGTCATCACCACAGGAAATATTGCAGTTGACAATTAGAGCCACCTGAATATTACCCGGGTCCATAGCATCTCCATTCTGTGCCCAGTGCGGACAACGGATATTCACACCATCTATAATAAGGTTTTGCACGCGCGTAGGCACGAGATGGAATTTCGGCGAGTTCCAGAGGCGAACATTCTCTATCAGGACGTTCTTGGAATCGGTGATATTCACCAGGTGCGGACGCATCTTCTCCTGGATAATCGCATCACTGGCAATATTCGGTATGTTGAGACTCTTATTGAGATTGAACGGATACCATATCTTCCAGTTCTTGCTATTACCGTCGGGTTTTTGCACACCGCCCATTGATAGGAATTCATTCCATTGGTCTTCGGTCACTTTTTTCTGCTTCACCGGACGCCAATAGATACCCTGTCCATCAATCGTACCGCGACCAGTAATACCTACGTTCTCCAACTTAGAACCATAAACGAGAGCATGGCATTTCTTGCTGCCGTCGCGCAAACTATCCGATGCCTGGACGTAGAGTTCCTTATTGGTCGAGCCAAGAATAACGGCGTTGTCAGCCAAATGAAGGTCGACATTCGACACGAGCTTTATCGGGCCGGTAAGCCACTGGCCGTCCGGCACGAGAAGGTGTCCGCCACCTTGCTTCTTGAGGTGCTTGAGCGCCGCAGCAAAGGCTTGGGTATTATCCGTCACGCCGTCACCTACTCCACCAAAGTCGGCGATAGAAATCGTATAATCTGGGAAACTGATTTCCCGCACCTCTTCCACGGCACACGGCAGATCGGTATAATAATGCGAATACTTGGTTTGCGCCTGCAGACCAACTACGGCCAGCACGGCCATCAAAGAAAGAGCGATTCGTTTCATTGTGATTCTATATTTCTCTGTTCTGATTAGAACAAATTCTGTACCAAACTATTGAGGTAGACCTCTAAATTTGTATATTCCTGGGTGATGGTATATAATTTTCCGTCCGCAGCCGAGGTTTTGTCCAGTCCGTTAGCATCCTCCCACAGGTCGGGCATGCCATCACGATCGGTATCAGCAGGTGCAGTACCGGCATTGAGCGTCGGATAGCCTCCTACGTCGGAGGGCGAGTCGACAAGGCCGTTGGTAGAACCATTCGAACCCTTGTAGGTATATTTGCCCTGGCGAACCTCGTCGGCGATACGCGTATCAATCACATCTCGACTGAGCGAGCAACCGGCTTTCTGCAGGACGGTCTCGAAGGCTGCTTCAGCACTCTGCTCCGCAGAAAGCATAGTAAGACCATCTGTCCAACGAGCGGAGGCTTTGACTGCATCGGTTGTAACGGTCGAGCCCTTCCAGTTGTCGTTGGTCACGTCCGTAGAACCGTACATATAATTGCCGGAGAGCCAGAATTTACCGGGAATCAATGTATGACCATCCGAGCAATAGGAACACGAGACAGTGGGATCAACGAGGCGTGTCTTCTTGCTCGTAGCAGGGCCGTACTTGTAGTAGTTGTTGACCATGTTAATCTTGCGCGCCTGGTCATAACCTTCGCCGCCATAGGTCGAGTTTCCGCCCCAGTTATAGACGACGTTGTTGACATAATCTATCGGACCGAAGCACTTGTTGTTGACGTACGAATGGTCGAAACGCGGATTTCGGCTGTCGTGGTGGGCCAGCAGGTTATGGTGGAACGAAGCATTCGTTCCGCCCCATATGCCGCCATAGCCGTGGTTGCCTTTGACGTGAACCGACTTGCGCAAGCTCTCCGTGATGAAGCAGTACTGGAGCGTGAAGTCCGTGTTGCCATAGCAGCTGACGCACTCATCGGTGGACCAAGAGAAAGAGCAGTGGTCGATGATGATATTCTTGCGATCGTTGATAGAGAGCGCATCGCCTTCCACCTTGTTCTGGTCACCCATTCGGAAACGCAAGAAGCGGATGATGACGTTGCTCGCTTTGACCACTACCGGATAGCCGGCAATACATATACCGTCACCCGGAGCTGTCTGACCGGCAATAGTCAGATTGCCACTGGCAATATCCAACTGGCTATTGAGATTGATAGTACCGGCTACGTCGAAGACAATCGTACGTGTGCCATCCATCTGCACGGCCTTACGCAGCGAACCTTGGATCGGTTGGCCGGTGGATTTATCGCGTTCGTCGGAGAGCGTTGTGACATGCACCACCACGCCGCCGCGGCCTCCCGTAGTGTATCTTCCACCACCATCCGCGCCCGGGAAAGCGAGCACGGACGATGGTTGAGGAGTTGGCTCATCCGGTCCCACACACCCAACGAGGCAGAGGAGAGCGAAGAGCAGGATATATGCGCGATTAATACTCATAGTCATTCCAAAGCGTACCATTCGATGCAGAGATATTCACATCGAAGATAGGCCAGTATTGGTGCATATCGATGTTGGTGCCCGGTTTATATAGGTACCAATTCTCGGTAGTGATCGAAGGCACACTTTCTTTGTCGAAGAAGGACTTAACAACCCAACCGTTCTCCTTGGTGCACTCAGCCGGTTTCACAGCACCGAGGTCGAGACCAACGAATTGGTCAATCACGTATGCTGCACCATTCTGGGCGTACGCATCGTTACGAACAAAGTGGTAGTAAACCGAGTCAGGACGACCGGCATAAGCGCCGGTATTGTTCTGCAGGTCGTATACGTCAGCCTGTGCTTTCTCGAGTTTCTCCTTCAAGAGGCCCCAACGCATGAGGTCGTACTTACGCAGGTTCTCACCGCAGAACTCAAAGGCACGCTCGTTAACGATATTGTCGAAGGTAACGGGCACACTGGCCAGGCCGGCGCGTGCACGCACCTTATCCATACATGATTGTGCACTGATGCCATAGAGGTTGCTCGGGGCATTGCCTTCCTTCGAACCGATAGCTGCCTCGGCAAACATAAGGAGGATATCCGTATAACGCAGAACCGGCATGTCGATAGCATCCTCGTTGGACGAGTAGCTACGCTTCATCCATTCTACACGCAGTTTTCCCAGATACAGTTGGCTGATATTCGACTGTTTCTGATATACTTTCTTATCCGTTGCTGCAACACCCGGGAAGGTCTCTGCTACGAAGCCGCTGGAGGCCGTACCGGAACCATCGTCATACTCCCAGGTCCAAGGCAGGATGGTGATATCACGACGCTTGTCGTTCTTGTCGTACGCATAGTAGAATGTCGGCACGATCTCGATCATAGCTTGTGTCTTGGAGTTGTTGGTGTTTCCGTTTCCGAACGAGATGGTATTGATAAGCGCACCGGCACAGTTGGTCGACATCTTATTACCCGTCAAGGCAAGCACCTGTCCGCGGGCACCATCCAGGAACGGGAGCGCCCAGATCCACTCGGACTTGGAGTAATCCGTTACGTCCTGGCAGAGATCTTTGAAGACATCCTCAAAGTTATCCTTGAACTTATAGTCCTCTTGTTTGATGATTTGAGCGCAAGCCCAAACAGCCTCTTGGTAGAGTTCCTGACGCACACCGGCATCCTTGACGTTATACTGCACGGAGCAAGCCTTGGTGCCGCCCTCGGTAAATACATCAGGACGCATAGCCAAGCCGGCATACATCAGATCCATACGAGCCAACAGACCGAGTGCCAATGCCTTGCTCGGACGACCTGTATAGTTGGCTGCACTTCCCGGACACTGAGCCGACCACGGCATCAGACGAGCGGCATCCTTGAGGTCGATTCGCAGTTGATCATAGATCACATTACGATCGGATTTCTTGGTATAGAGCACCTCGGAGTTATGGCCATTGAACGACTCAAAACTTGCCGGTACGTCACCCCAGAGCTTGATCATCTCCAGATAGCAGAATGCACGCAACGTCAGCGCCTCGCCAAGCAGGTACTTGAACGTAGCATCCGTAGTATCGGAATTAGCGCGAATACCGTCTATTACTACGTTAGCACGCTCGATGGCGGAGTTGAGGTATGCCCAAGGATCCTTACCATTGGAGGTAGAGAGGTTGCCCGTACCACCCGTCATGTTATACGCAGCGTACTCTGCATCCTCGGACTTGGAGCAGTGCTCGATATCCGTATTCATAGCTACGTAGCCACCGCAGAGGCGGTTACGGAACGACTTGTCCTCGCCGAAGGTGTTGTAGATAGCACCGATTGCCTGCTGGGTCAAGTCAGCCGATTTGAATACAGCCTCATCCATTGCGGATGGCGAATTGGTTTCGAAGAAGTCTTTCTCGCAAGCTACCAACGAGAGAGCCAAGAAACTCAGAATAATATATTTTGCTTTCATATCGAATAAAATTACAATGTTAGAATTGGATATTCAAACCGACATTGATACCGCGGCTCTTCGGATAAGCCGAGAAGTCAACACCCGGAGTAAGCGGGTTCTTCGACGAACGTGTATCTACTTCGGGATCGAGGCCGCTATACTTGGTTGCGCAGAACAGGTTGGTACCCTGAACGTATACACGGATCGTATTGATCACCTTGGTCTTCTCCATCCATACCTTCGGCAGCGAGTAGCCGATAGTCAACTGGTTGAGGCGCAGGAACGAGCCATCCTCCATACATTGGTCGGTCACTACGTAGTGCGACATAATCGGGCTATAGGTGTTAGCGCCTTTATTTGCATTCATCTCATCGAGTTGGTTTGCAAACGTAGTATACGCGTCACCAAATACCATCGCACCCGTTGCATAGACATCCGGCATGTACTGACCTTCAGCAGAGAAGAGCGAGTAACGATTCTCGAAACTCATCGCCGAGATAAGGTTACGCATCTTTGTCTTCTCGGTGATCGTGGTGTACTCCATCTTAGAGAGGTTCAGGATCTTGTTGCCGAACGCAAAGGTGAAGTTAGCTGCGAGGTCAAACTTACCCCATTTGTCGCCACCGATATTGAAGTTCAGGTTGAAACCACCCGAGTGAGTAGGAACGGTATTACCCAGAATTACCTTGTCGGCCTCGGTGATCACGCCGTCACCGTTCTGGTCTTTGAACTTAATCGAACCCGGGACAGGCTTGTTGGTCAGGAAACCGTCGCCATAGTTGACCACGCCGTCCTTAAGGCCCCAAGCGTGGGTGGAAACCAGATACGACTGGAAGTCATTAGCTGTATAGTAGCCGTCCGTTTCATAACCAATCACATTACCAACCGGCTGACCTACCTCGAGCAAGAACTCAGCGGTTGTCAGATACTCGGACGAACCGAAGCAGCTGGTCTGAGCCAGCATAGAGGTCATGTTTCCGAGGTCCTGAACGCGGGTCTTGTTGAACGAGATATTGGCATCCAAAGAGAGTTGATAGCTGAGGCTCTTCGACTTATGATCCAGAATGATACCCTTGATCGAGAACTCCATACCCATGTTGCGGGTAGAACCGATATTCTGGTACTGGAAGTTATAGCGTGCCGGCATGTTCTGACGAATGATCAGGTCCTTAGTGGTGTTCCAATACAGATCAATCGTACCGGTCAGACGGTCGCGCAAGAAACCGAAGTCGATACCAAAGTCACGGGTGATTGTGGTCTCCCATTTCAGATTCGGATTCGAAGCAATCTTCTCCGAGCCTCCTACAACAAGGATGTTGCTGGTTCCCTGGCCCATATCGAAGTAGGTCATCTGCTGCGAGAGGAAGTCGGGATGGAGGTAACCGAGGTCTACGTTGTTGTTACCGGCCATACCATACGAAAGACGGAACTTGAGGTTGGTCAACCAGTCTGCCTCCTGCATAAAGTCCTCGTCCGACATACGCCATGCCGCAGCAGCTGATGGGAAGTAGCCCCACTGATTGCCTTTAGCGAAACGCGTAGAACAGTCGGCACGGAACGTAGCCGTCAGATAGTAACGTCCCTTGTAGTCGTAGTTAGCACGTGCCAGGAACGAGAGTTGGTTGTCACGCGGATCTACGTAGTTGGTAATCTCCGAATAGGCAGCCTGGCCGAGATAGTTGAATATCTCACCGTTCTCTACGTCGTAGCTACCCTTGTAGCCGAAGCCATACTGGTTGTTGGTCCAGCCCTTGCGGATGACAGTCTCCTCACCGACCAGCACACTCACGTTATGGTCGGAGTTGAAGCTCTGCTTCCACTCGAGGGTGTTATGGTTTGTCAGCACGGTGCTGTATTCGTCCGTCACTTGCAGTTGTGCCGTTCCGGCCTGGATACCAGGACGACCGGTATTGCGTGCAAAATAGGTCGTAGGACCATAGTAGCGGTTGGTAGAGATATGACGATTCTGGTAACCCAGGTCTACGCGAGCCGTGAAATACTTAGCAAACTTATAGCTGGCATAACCCTGAATATTCCACTTGTTGTCCACCTTCATCTTATAGTTGTCACGAATGGTTGTCAGCGGGTCGTAGAGCGAGCCGAAGGTCTCGTCTTCCTCATCCGTACCGTCGTTCTTCGAGAGCAATTGGGTCGGTGTATATACTACGCAGTTACGCAGACGCGACTCGGTAGAAGTACCGTTATCCTTGATAGCGTTCGAACCGGAACCCAGCACCTGGGTGTTGGTAAAACGCGTCGTAAAGCCAAGGGTGAAGTTCTTGAACGGTTTAAACTTAGCCTTGGCCGAGATATTGTTACGCACGTAGTTCGACTGCTCCATGATAGCCTTGTCGTCGATGCGGTTGTAAGAGAGGTTGAAATTAGCCACCTTATTTCCACCCGACAGACTAACCGACTGATTGGACGTGAAGCCCGTACGACCGAAGGTCTGATCCTGCCAGTCGATAAACGGATGCTGGGCAGGATCAGCATATTCCTGCAGCAAGGTCGAGATAGACGAGTTCTCTATCTCCGACGGATCTTTGTACTTGGTGTTATTATAGAGTTTGTCGAAGTATGCATAGAAATTGCTGCGCATAGCGGAGAGTGTGTTGTCTTTCTGCCAAGCCCACTCGTACTGCATCAGTGCGAAATCCTCGGGATCCATCACATCGTATTTCTTAGCGATCTTCTTCCAACCGATAAATCCGCTGTAGTCCACGTGGAATTTCATCTTGTCGTCATCCGAACTCGACTCCTTGGTCGTAATAATGATAACGCCGTTAGCACCCTGTGCACCATAGATAGCGGTAGCCGCAGCATCCTTCAGTACGTCCATCGACTGGATATCACTCGGCGCAATATCCGAGATAGACGAAACCGGCATACCGTCCACGATATACAATGGGTCGTTGGACTGAGTAAGCGACGTTCCGCCACGGACACGAATCTTCAGGTCGGCATCCGGACTACCTTCGGTAGTCGTAACGGTCACACCCGACAACTTTCCCTGCAATGCCTCTGCAGCCGAAGTAACAGGCACGTCTTTGAGTTGCTCCGCACCGACAGAAGCCACCGACGTAACGACGTCACGTTTCTTGGTGGTACCGTAACCGGTAACGACCACTTCCTCAAGCACTTGCTTGTTCTCTTCAAGCACTACGTTAATCACATTGCCCGTGATATTCACCTCTTTGGTCTGCAGACCAATATAGGAGAACACAAGCACCTTGGCATCCGCCGGAACATCAATCGAGTACTTACCGTCAAAATCCGTTACTGTTCCGATTGTTGTACCCTTGACAACCACCGAAGCCTGAATCACGGTCTCACCCGTTTGATCTTTCACAACACCCGTGACGACGCGCGCTTGCAACCCCATGCCAACAAACAGCAGAGCCAAGACGATCATCACACGAATTGCACTGAAATTTAATTTCATAAAGATAAATGTAAAAAATGGTTATTATTAGATTTTATTTTTGAATATTTCCGGTATTAGTAACATTCGGGTGCAAAGATACGCCTTTTCGCGCGCATGTATGTGCAAAAATTGACGGAAAAAGTATCTTTCCGCCAAAAACTGCACTTTTTACGATTCAAAAGGTTCGGAATAGTTACATCCCAACTGCCAACGCGAACAGCCATAGCGTGTACGGCCGCGAATAATAGTTCCCTTGCGACAGATCGGGCACATCAGACCCGCCTTGTTCAGTTTGAGTTCGCGCACCACGTCTACGGTCATCTGCTTGAGTTCGTCCAGAAACTGCTGGGCCGTATATTCACCACGCTCTATCTCTCGCAACTTCTTCTCCCACCGGCCTGTCAGTTCGGCTGACTTGAGCAAAGGTGAGATAATCGTATGAATCAGGTCGATTCCCACCTCGGTGGCCTTGATCGTCTTGCGCTCCTTGACGATATACTTGCGTTGGTATAGTTTTTCGATAATAGCCGCACGCGTAGACGGACGTCCGATACCGTTCTCCTTCATCGCATCCCTTAGATCCTCGTCTTCGACCGTCTTGCCGGCCGTTTCCATAGCGCGCAAGAGCGTGGCCTCGGTATAATACTTTGGAGGCGTGGTCGTCTTCTCCTTGAGTTGCGGTTCGTGAGGGCCGCTCTCACCCTTGAGGAAAGCAGGCAGCGATTTGGCATTCTCGGAGTTCTCCAAGTTTTCAGAGTTATCAGAATTATCCAAGTTTTCGGACTTCTCCGAATTATCTGACTCCTTGTCAAAGACTACGCGCCAACCGGGTTTCAGCACCTCGCGACCGGTCACCTTGAACGGTATCTCTCCCGCCTCGGCCAGCACGGTGGTGTTGCTCACTTCGCAATCCGGGTAGAAAGCGGCGATAAATCGCAATGCCACCAGGTTGAATACTTTCTGCTCGTCGGCCGTCAGTCCCGTAGGCCGCTGTCCGGTAGGAATGATTGCATGGTGGTCGGTGACTTTCTTGTTGTCGAATACCTTCTTCGACTTTGGCAACGATCCGGGACCCTTGCCGCCATCCGCCTTGAGTGCAAGGAGTGGATCCACCTGCGGATATTGCTCGCGAATACCGCGCAGCGTTGCCGGCACCTTAGGATAGATATCGTCACTCAGGTAGGTCGTATCCACACGCGGATAGGTCGTGATACGCTTCTCGTAGAGCGACTGAATCAGCTTGAGCGTCTGGTCAGCCGAGAAGGCAAACTTCTTGTTGCACTCCACCTGCAGGCTGGTTAAATCGAACAGTTTCGGGGCAAACTCTGTTCCTTTCTTCTTCTCCACCGACGTGATGGTCAACGGCGTACTGCCGGCCTGCATCATCAGTTTCTGACCTTCGTCCAGGGTGTTGATAGCATATTCTCCCTCCTCCACCGGCAATTGGGCGGTAAAGAGCGTGTCGCGATAGAGTGTCTTGAGTTCGTAATACGTCCGAGGCACAAAGTTTTCAATCTCCGCTTGCCGCTTGACGATCAGCGCCAGGGTAGGTGTCTGGACACGCCCGATCGAGAGCACCTGACGATCGCGCCCTATTCCTTTAGAATAACGCATTGTGTACGCGCGCGTGGCATTCATGCCCAACAGCCAGTCGCCTATCGCACGCATCAGTCCTGCTTCGTATAGATGTTGGTATTCGGATTGGTCCTTTAGTTGACGGAATCCCTCCGCGATGGCCTCTTCGGTCAACGAACTCACCCACAGACGTTTGACCGGACATTTGCAACCTGCCTTCTGATAAACCCAACGCTGGATCAACTCTCCCTCCTGGCCGGCA
>Ga0310786_10011542_pt1 | contig 11016 bp, 3 predicted proteins | sample AusTroGonzalo_MG_FD_203881 | JGI IMG/M metagenome (GOLD analysis project Ga0310786, IMG submission 203881) | Bovine rumen microbial communities from tropical cattle in Woodstock, Queensland, Australia - Gonzalo_03 (v2) (version 2) | ecosystem: Host-associated > Mammals > Digestive system >...
AGACACAATTGAGGACTACTACTGCGACCCCTACAAGAGCCACACTCCGCTGCCAAGCATGGCGTTTGAGCGGTTTGCCCGGCTTGTCGGGGCGATTGATGAGAAGGCGGGAGAGGCGGCTACAGCGTAGAAAAGGGGTAACGTTACCCAGAAAACGAGGCGGCGAGGGGCAAAATAACTCCTCGCCGCGTCATTTTGTGCTATGCTTTCGGCAGAATTCACAGAAACCGAAAGGAGCACAACAATGGCACTCTCGCATGAAGATTACATGGCTGCACGGAGGAGGAGACTCGAGACGAACGCTATGATCGCCCGCAGCGATCCCGGGCGGTTCTCGTCGTTCGAGCGCAATGCGCTGCTTGGAATGCAGCACACGAAGGGCGGTGACATCGCGCTCGTTGATAACGACGAACGCGCGGGGCTTCGGCAGCATGAGATGGACATGCTGAAGCAGAGGGGCGAGAATGAGTTCAAGGTCGCCCAGGAGAAACGATTCGGGATGCGGGAGCAGGGATCGGACGCGGCGAAGTTTGGCGCCAATGCTACGATCAATAAGGCGGAGACAGAGTGGGGTGCGCGGCAGGCAATATCGCAAACCGAGTCCGAAGCGAAAAAGTACGGAGCGGATCGCGGGCTGTCAGCGGCCGAACTTGAATGGGGCAAGAATGGTTCGGACGGCACCAGGATCGCCGGCGGACGAGAGGCCGTTGCGGGAATCGAGGGGAAGTCCAGAGTGGATGCGGCGAGAGAGCAGGCGAAGATCGCGGCGGAACAAAACGAGCAAAAGCGTGCGCTCGAAGAGCAGAAGAGGCTTGCGGCAGATGAGAGAGCCAAGGCCGACCGCGAGCTTAAGTACAGCAGGCTCGACGCGCAGACCAAGAGGGATATTGATGCCGCTGCAAACAAACTTGTAGAAGCGAGCATGGGAAAACTGTCCTTTAGCGACGCCCGCGCACAGGTTATGGCAGAGCGCGAGCAGATGCAGCAGCAGGGCCAACCCCCTAAGGATGGCGAGACAAAGACACTCTCCAGCGGCCGAAAGGTAATTGCCAGAAACGGCAAGTGGGAATTCGCCGATTAACATCTTACGAAAGCCCGACATCATGACCGACGACGAGGAACTTGCCGCGCTGAACGCGCAGGTAGGCGAAGGATTACGCGGGGCAAAGACCGCGAATCAGGACGACAAGGAGCTGGCTGCGCTGAACGCCGGGCTTGGCGGCAATAGCGACGAAGAAGAGCTCGCGGCGCTGAACGCCGGGCTTGGCGGCAATAAAGACGAAGAAGAGCTCGCGGCGCTGAACGCCGGGCTTGGCGGCAATAAAGACGATGAGGAGCTTGCCGCACTTAATGGCGAAACACCAAAGAAGAGCCTTGGTATCTTCGGGACACTGGGTGCGCAGACAGACGCGAAGGCTGGGCGCGAGGTGGGGACGATCGAGGCCATTGCCGAGAACACGCCAGTCGTCGGGCAGATCATGGACGCGGAGTACAACCGCCAATGGAACAACCTGCGGCGACTCTACGAGGGCGACTTCAACGATGCAATCGAAGCGACGAGGCTTGCGCGGTCGCTCGGGTTTTCCGACGAAGATATGCGGCGCATCAACGAGGAGGCGGGTTACGGCGGGAGGAACCTTCTCGGCAATTACACCCAGTTCGATATGGAGAAGGGCAAGGCGCTCTTCAAGGAACTTGTCGCGCCGGAGTTTGCAAAGCGCCTTCAGGCGCGCCAGGCGGCCGAGGAGAAGCTTGCGAACAACGACCTGAACTGGGCGCAGAAGGGCGTTGTCGGCGGCGTGGGTGCGACGAAGATGATCGGTTCGATGGCGACACCGTGGCTCGCGGCAGGCACACTCGCCGTGGACGCGACGAACCGTGCGGCTGGAATGGTGGAGGGCCGCTACACGCTGGACGATAACGGCGATCCTACGAAGATTTGGTGGAAGATTGACGCAAACGGGAACCCTGTCCGGGACGAGGCCGGGAACTTGGTGCCGCGCGAAGAGGTTAACGGCGACATGGCCATGCTGAAGGGCTTTGCCGGCGCAGGGGCTGAACGATTCATCTGGATGGGGCTCGGCAAGCTCACGAGGATTGGCTTTGGAAAGGCGGTCGGTGCGGCGGAGAAGACAGCCGTGGGCGCGAAGGTCTCGGAAATGCTTGCTAAGGCAACGAGCGGAACGATGAAGGGCGTCAAGGAGGCGACGGAATGGCTTGGCAAAACTTCTACTGGGCGCGCTGTTCTGAGCGTCGGCAAGGTGCTTGGCTGGCTCAATGAGAAGGGAAAGTTCGGGTCGATTCCTGACATGATGGTCAAGAGCCGCATCCAGGAGTTCGCCGACGAGGTCGTTGGGTTGTCGGTGGCGGATCCGGATGAACGCGAGGAGTTCACCAAGTGGCTCGGCAAGTTCGTCTCGGTCAAGGAGAACGCGGAACTGTTCACAGAGATGCTGGCGATGCATCTTGCGATGAAGGTGGGCGGGAAGACGCTCAATCTTGCAGGAAAGGGTTTGGAGAAGATAGGGTGGAAGGAGGAATCGGAATTCAACCGAAAGAACGCGTTCGGGCGCAAGGTTGAAGAAACTGTGGCCGAGCTGATAGGCGAGGAGCGCGCGGCGAAACTTTCGGAGAAGGATCTCTTTCATCTTTACGAGCTAATCACTTGGAAAGGCTTCACTTTAGAGAGGGCCGAGAAGTTCGCAGAGAACCTCGCCGGGGACGTCGACGCAGCGCAAAAACTCATCGACGAGGGGGCGTCGCTTTCGTCGCTGGCCGAAGGTTTGAAGGCGCGGCGGCAGTATTCGGAGGAGTTCGTAACGGGCGCGAAGGCGGTAGCGGCGGAGCTTAGGGACCGTGTAACATTGGACGAAGTGCAGTCCGGGAAGATCAACAACGCGGCGCTGAATGCCGCGGAGGGCAATGTCGAGATCGCGGCGAAAGTCGCGGCGCTTGCAAAGGCGCGGCTTACGAACAAGCACACGCAGGTCGACGACGCGGAAGGGCTAGAGTCGCTTGTCGCGGAGGCGATGCGTCCGTTTGCGCCTGAGGCGCGCGCGGTGAAGATCCACGACATGAAGGGCAATCGGAACGTCGGCGAGCAGCTGACGGCCTTGGAAGAGCTGGGGATTGCGACAGTCGAGGACGCGGAGCTGAACGGCGTGGTGAAGCGCGACGAGAACGGACGGCTGACGGGCGACGCGCGGCAGGCGGTCAACATTGCCGCGCATGGCACGGACGCGCTCAAGGCGGCCGTGAAGGACGGAACGATCGATGCGGCGACGGCAGAAGCGTTGATCACGGTGTCGCATACCGAACTTGGCACGGAGACACCGGAGGCGCGAGCGGCGCTTATCGACGGCATTCTGGAGCGTGCGAAGGGAGACGCCGCGCTTGCACGCAGGATGGCGGAAAACGAGGCAACGGAGTTCGGAACGTTTCTCGCTTCATGGAAGACTGGGAGTGAGGCCGAAATCAAAGAAGAGCTTGATAGCGCCGCGGACTTGGCGAAGACAGAACTGAAGCTGGAAGCCGAAAAAGGCACCACAAGTGAGATCACGGAATGTAAGCTGACGAGCATCGAAGGCGGCGTGCTAGGCTGCAACCGTTTCCGGAGCATGACGGCACAGTTTGAAGACCGTCCTTCGCCAGAGGCTAACGGCGCGCCGGGAAAGGTGCTTGCAGTAAAGGGGCTGGGCGAAGGGCAGCTAGCGAAGCCCGGCAACTGGGCGGACGGCGCGGTGCTGGTAGCGGAGCTTCAGCGCGTCGCCGAGAGGAACGGCGCGGTGCTGGACTTCGGCAGCATCGAGGCCAACACCGAGGCGGCGGGACTTCTCAACAAAGTCAAAACGGAAGGGCTTGAAAGGGCGAAGGCACGTCTGGAGACGCGGGCGAAGCTATTCGACATACTTGCGCGCTCGGCGCTGGACACGGGCGTGACATTTGACGAAGCTAGCTTTAGGAAGGCGCTTGCCGAGACGCCGAACGGAAGGAAATTCCGTGACAACCACGGCACCATCTACGGTTTTGCGAGCCCGGACGGGACGCTGCACTTCAATCCGCTTGCGCTTGACTACAATATCCCGATCCACGAATATGGGCACCTAGCCCTAGAGTCGCTAAAAGGCGTGAACCGCAGGCTGTGGGAACGCGGCATGGAGCTCGTCAGAGGAAGCGACTACTACCGCGACATCAAGGCGATGTCTGAGACGGAAGGGCATGAATACTCCTACCTGAAGGGTGACGATGCGGGAATCTGCGACGAGGCGCTGGCGACGCTCATCGGCGACAAGGGCGAGAAGCTAGTCGAAGCGCAGGGTGTCGGCGCGGAGCTGAAGGCGTGGCTTAAAGACTTCTGGAAGGCGTTCAAGGGTGCGTTCGGGCTTGCGGACATGACCGACGCGCAGATCGAGAAGCTGACGCTTGGCGAGTTCGTCGACGCGGTGAACGCGGAGCTGCTTCGCGGCAAGGAATTCGGAACGCGGAAGTCCGCGCCGCTGAAGGAGAAGAGCATCAAGCGTTACGACGAAGCGGAGGGCAGCGGATCCAACGGGATGCTGCGGTGGAAGAACGATCGAGGCTACCTGTTCGCGCTGCCTGTGGACATGGAGAGGACGCAGCCTGGTGGAAGAGTGGTGCTTGCGACGGATGACGCGAACATTACCGACTGGATCCAGCAGAGGCTGAACGGCGTTGAGCTCAGGATGTCGAAAAGCGGCAACATTTACGTCAAGGGTCGCAACGGATTCGAGGGCGAGCTTGCGGAGATATTCGGGCGATATCCGACGATCGGGCGGAACGACGGAATCTTCGACCTCATCGCCGACGAGCTTGGCGACGAGACATGGCGCAGCGCGACGCCCGACCGGCTTGTGGAAACGCTCGCAAAGGACAGGGCGAACTACGACGAGTGGGTAAAGGCGACGCGCGACGGCGCCCGATCGCTCGAAGACGCGAAGCTTGAGGAGCACTATGCCGAAGAGGCTGAGCGCGAGGAGTACGAGGCGCGGCAGCGGTGGGAATCGAGTGGCATGGACCTGCCGGAGTACATCTTGAGCCGGATAGAGGAGGGCGAGCCCGGATTCGACCTCGACTGGGAGACGATGCGCGAGATCGCGCACGATGTGGAGCAGGGGAAGTTCGCGGCGGGAAGGGCGGTGAAGCCGTCGGCACTTGGCGACGGCAAGCAGCGGTACTACGAGGTGCCGTTCGACAAGGCAGTAGACAAGATCGTCAAGAACCGCAAGCCGGTATCGGACGAGCATGTATTCATATCGGAGACGCCAGCCGTGTTCAAAGACATCGGGATGCCTGCGTTGCCGGTGATGATGAACCAGCAGCATGTTTTGAGCTGCTATTTTGGGGCGGCACAAGGCGTCAAGGCGGGGAACATGCATGGTCTGGGCGACCGATTGAAGTCCCTGCCCAAATCGCTGGCAAGGCCCATGATGATTATCGCCAACGAAACCAACCCTTCAAGCAGCGTAGTGGCCATTGTAAAGATGCAGGACAAAGACGGACATACTGTCATTGTGCCTGTCGAGATAAATGGAATAGGACAATCGACCGAAGGGCGCATTACCGCAAACATTGTCAAGTCCGCGTTTGGCAAGAAGAACCTCTGGAGCGAGAAGATTGCAAAGGCGTTGCGCGATGAAGTTGACGGCAAGATCGGCGTGTTCTACGTAGACAGCAACGAAGCCAGGCAGATTTCAAACCGCCTGGCTCGCGAAGCGTTCAACTTTGGCAGGTCAGAGCGCCAATTGCTAAGCAGTGCCAAAGGAACAATACATAGTCTATCAGATTCTGGTTCGCCTGTAAAGGGGGTGGACGCACAAAAAGATTCTCAGCAGTTCAAGCGGTGGTTCGGGGATGCGAAGAAGAATCCAGCTGGCGCATCGAAAGTCGTTGACGAGAACGGTGAGCCGCTGGTGGTGTATCGTGGCGCGGAGTTCGATCCGCTTGCACAGGAAACCGGCAAAGGCGTAATCAAGCCGGAGGCGTACTTCACGGCCGATCCAGAATACGCAAAGAGGTACACAGGGGCTGGCGGTAAAGTTCGCGCCTACTACCTGAATATCAGGAAACCGTTCGACATTCGGGATCCGGAATGCCTGAATGATCTCAAGAAGATATATCCCGATCATGAATTTGCGCGTGGTACATCCGGCGCGCTCGACTGGGCGGAAGCGTCGATCATCGACGGCGAATTCCTCAAGGAGAATTTCGGCAACAAGTACGACGGGATTATCTTCGACGAAGGAGGAGACCCAACGGAGAACGGTCCAGCGCACAGGGGTGTAAGTTATGTCCCACTTGATGGCGGAGCGCAGGTGAAATCGGCCACAGACAATGCCGGAACTTTCGATCCTGGCAATCCGGACGTGCGCTTTGCCGCCGGCGGGCAGGTCGTTGGCGACTGGATCGTAGGGCTGAACGGGATTGCGCGGCGCGGCACGCCGCAAGCGGAGATGATCGGCGGCGCTCGCGTCGCGGACGACGCCGGCATGGGCGAGCGCACTCCTGGTTCGATTGCGGCGAGCCGCGAACTGAGCGAGCAGCCGCGCTCGCGCATTGATGAACTCGGCAGGATAAGGGCGGCGAGCTTCCCGATCAGCGAGGTGTTCAGGATGCTCAAGGAAATGACCGGCAATCCGATGCCTGTGCATGTGTCGAAGCGTCTCAGGGGCGGCAAGGTGTCCGCAAGCTCTAAGGACGGGCAGATATACATTTCGTCGGACGTGATAGGGCTTGTAGACAGGACGGACCTGGCGCCGCTCAAGGACAGACTGCGGCAGCACGGCTTCTTCCGAAACGAGGACGCGGCATGGGCGGCGAACCACTCGCCGGGCGAAGTGCGGCAGGAGCGCGAGAGGAGCGAGAGACAGCTCGGCGACGAGATGAGGAAGCTGGCCGACCGCCGCGCGAGCGGCAAGGAGCCTGGCGGGCAGAGCGCGGAGCGGATCGTCCTCATGCACGAATTCGCCAAGTACGTCATGAACATGCCGCGCAAGAGCGGCAGCCTCGTCGGGGACGTCCAGACGGTGGGCAACGCGGTGCGCGGCGCATTGAACGCGCGGCTTGCCGAGAGCGGCGACAAGCGCGCGGCGCGGGAGAAGAAGATGCGCGACGAGGCGAAGAAGCTTCTGACGTGGTCGGGCTGGCGCGTCGAGGACGCATCCGAGGCGGACATGAAGGACCTCACGGACACGATGTTCGGCGCGTGGCTATCCGTCCCGGGCGAGATGGAGAAGCTTGCGCCGGCGTGGCACGACGCGATTCTCGAGACGATCACCGATACGCCTGTCGCAGCCAAGGCATATCGCGCGGCGCTTGACCGCATGCAAGACTCGCCCCAGGCATACAGGCACGTGCTCGCGGAGATACAGAGGAGCCAAAGCGCGGCGGTCAAGGCGATGCGAGACAAGCTCGACGCGGAGGCGAAGGCGAAGATCACGGCGCGAAGCCCGTTGCGCAGGTTCGCGGAGGGGCTTGTTCTCGGCTACCACGACCGCATGGGGCTTACGTGGATGCGGTTCGACGAGGAGACGAAGATGAAGCTCCGGGCGCGCAAGGCGGCGCTCGCGGAGTTGAAGCGCAAGGGTGCGACAAAGGCGGAGCTAAAGGCGGCTGCCGAGGAGATAGACCTTTTCACCGGGCGGATATACCAGCAGAAACAGAAGTTGGAGCTGAGCCGCACGGCGATGGAGCGGGGCATCCAGAACGAAAGCGTGAGGTACATTCTCCAAAAGCGGCTTCTCGCGAACAAGGCGGCGAAAAAGTGGGGACTGTCGGTGGCGGACTGGAAGCTTTACCTCGACCAAATGCGTGTCGTCGAAACGCAGGGACTTACCGGATCGCGCGGCGAGAGCGCACAGCAGGCGCGGCTCATACTTGGCGACATGGCGCGGCGGCTTGGCGCGGAGAAATGGGCGAGAATGGAGGAGTTCGGGCGCGAGTGGTCCGCTATACGCGAACGCGAGCTGCTGAACGACCCGCGCCTGGAGCGGCTCGTCGGCAAGGACGTGGTGGCCTACTGGCGCAGCAACGCGCACTACGTGACGACGAAGCGCGTACAGTCCGAAGAGGAGATGGAGGCGATAGAGAGAACGCGGGAGAAGATGCGCAAGGCCGGAGTGAACGGCGGCGACGACGTGTGCGGCGAGATGTACACGTACATCGGGCCGCGCGGCGGAACCGAGATGCTGGGCGAGAAACTGTGGAAGGGCCGCCTCGTCGGATCGTTCGCGGACAAGGCGGATCCGGATCAGGCGACCACCGAAAAGGACATGAAAATACAGCAGGCCGCGCGCGTCAACCAGTATGCCATAGACCTGCGTGACGCTCTGCTGATGGCCGAGGTTCCCGGCGTGAGGGACATGCCTTACGGCAAGGCGGACGTGAAGCAGGGGAGCCGCTACGGCTTCATAAACTACTTCGACTACGGCGAGAAGCGGACGCTAATCGTGCCGCGGCAGATTGCGGACGGATTCAAGCAAGCCCCTGACACTTTCCAGTGGACGGCGCAGATGCACCGCTTCGCACGAGCGATGATGATCGACTACAACGCCGGGTATCTTCCCGTCAACCAGATGCGAAACGCAGGGTCGATCGAGAAGAACGTGCAGGGAGTGTATGAGTCGTGGATCAAGACGCTGACGAGATTTACCGGCATTCCCGGCGCGGCACCGCTCGTAGACCTTTTCCTGGAACACGCGGCCCGGAAGTCGGCGAAGGTGGATCGCATTCTCGACAAGGTGTTCTTCGGGATCACGAGGTTCGGACACATCAACCCGGCGGAGCGGGCGGCGAAGTTCATCTTCGATCCCGAGGGATGGCAAAAGAAGTTCTGGGACGCGGAGGCGCGGGGCGACGAGGACGCGATGCGCGGAATGCTAGAGGACATGGACTTCGCGATGTCGGCACTCCGTGCAAACATGTTCACGACGCTTGGCGGTGCCTACGGGGACGCTGTGCGCGACGAGAGACTTCTCAAAGTCGGCAAGAAGATCGGCGAGGCAATCGACCGGACGCCGGTTGCGCGGCAGGTGAAGAAGGCGGCAGACTGGCTGCCGCATCAGAACGAGTTCGAGGACGTGTTCGCAAAGCTAGTCGCGTTCCACCACGACAGGGCGACGTTTGGCAAGGCGCACAACCGCACCGTCGAGGAGTCGGGGTTGATGGTGAAGCAGAACGTCTCGATTGCTGAGGGCGAGCGGAAGGGCAGGAACACGGGCGCGATACAGACGTTCTTCGGCCAGTTCTTCAACATGCGAGAGAAAGGCGTCGTGCGAAACATCAAGGCGCATTTCGACAGGCCGAAGGAGATGTTGGTGAAAGACGGCATGGTGTGGAGCGGGCGCTTCGTCGGCACCATGTTCGCGACGGGCGCGATCGCGGCGTTCATACGGTGGCTCTACGGCGACGACGAGAAGAAGGCGGAGGCATCGTCGCTCGGCGACGTCTACCGCTTCGCGAAGTTCATGCGCGATGCGAGCCAGAACATAAACGACTATGCGCGGAAGCAGCATCAGCTCGTCCCCGTGTGGCTGTCGCCTGACGGGTTCACGACGATTACGCTTGGCGCGAGACTTAACGACGAAGACAGCCTTATTGCGCCGTCGGCAGACTTCGTGGCGCGGGCCATCTCGGCGCGAATGGGACTGAACCCGCCGCCGGAACTCGGCCAGACGGTGCTTGACACGGTGTGGCGCGGAATCGCGCCCGACCTCGATCCGTCGACGCCAGTTGTCAAGACGCTGCGGGACACCCTGTATGCGCTTGCGGACAATCCGACCGACGATTTCACAGGGAAGCCGGTCTACGATCCCGTCCTATACGCCGTCAGGAACGAGAGCTGGGCGGCAAGAGTGGACTTCGCAACCGAAATGGCAAAACGTGTCTGGGACGACTGGGGCTTGAGCTCGATATGGAAATTTGACCGATACGGGAAGGAAAGCAGCGACTACGGCTCGGCGTCGAAATGGCTGGGGCTTGCGCTCAACGACATTCCTTTCATATCGTCCGCGTCGAGGCGGTTTGTCAAGATACACGTCCGTGAGCCTGGTGGCGGTAGCGGCGTCGAAGCGGCGGTGTCGGCTGAGGACAGCCGCAGGGCGAAGGTAAGGACGTATCTCTCGAACGAACTGCTGAAGAAGTCCGAGAAGATGGGCGGCGAATTGAACCGGCTTGATCCGAAGCAGTACAGGGAGCTGCTTGAGGATTGGCAGTATACTTACGGCCTGAGCGGCTACGACATGAGACTGCTCGAAAAGAGATTCCTCAACAAGTGGAGCGAGAGGGAGAACAGGGAGTGGATGCGGAACAAGAAGCGCATCCAGCTGCAGAAGAAGGCGCAACGCATCGGTATCGAGGAGTACGAGCGTCGCTTGATCCGCGGCGAGCAGTAAGGTCAGTCGTCAAACTGGTCGTAGATGCCTGGGGGAACGCGATCTTCTAACTTCATGCGAATGAATAAGTAGAAAATGTAGAAGCCGATGGTCAGGATCGTTATGTCACAGACGTCGCTCCAATAGAAGAACGAGGCTGTCATTGTGTAAAATGTGATGGAGAGTGCATAAGCTGCGAGCGCCCAGTACCACGAGCCTCGAATGAAGCGCAGAAGTGCCTCATCATTCGTCTCTTCACGCGGATTCTTGCGTTGCGAGGCGGTCGGAGACTTCAGAGCCTGTTGCTGTTCGCGATTTTTCATGTCATTATTATACCACATCCAGAAGAGGTTCGTTGCGTGGACCTTGGGGATGCCGAGCGCTACATGATTAGAGGCGACTTGTGAAATCGGCTGCATAGCTCCGGTTCACGCATCGGCCAATAACTTGCACAAAATGCACAAAGTTGCGTAGGCAATTAGGTGTATTTATTGGCGTTTTACGCTATTTTCGCTCTGTCGTACAGAGTAGAGTAAAGTTGACAAAAAATTTGCACTAGAACTGTTAAATTTTTTCTGATAATTTTTTACAATCCCCTATTGCGTTGAATCATCATTTTATGATAAAA
>Ga0310786_10011543_pt1 | contig 11016 bp, 11 predicted proteins | sample AusTroGonzalo_MG_FD_203881 | JGI IMG/M metagenome (GOLD analysis project Ga0310786, IMG submission 203881) | Bovine rumen microbial communities from tropical cattle in Woodstock, Queensland, Australia - Gonzalo_03 (v2) (version 2) | ecosystem: Host-associated > Mammals > Digestive system >...
ATGATCACCCATCAGCTGGTGGTCTCTTACACCACCTTCTCACCCTTACCCACTCCAGGGGCGGTCATTCTCTTCTGCCGGCACCTACTGTCACCAATAGCTTCCATTTTCAGAAGTGGGGCGCCCTATACTGCCCGGACTTTCCTCTCGCACCCGGAGGTACCAGCGACAGACCGGAGCAGTGCTTTTCAATCTTACAAATGAGTGCGGATTACAGATCGTTGTAATTCTGCACGTTAAAGGTCGAGGTGGACATATTGCCCGTATCGAATCCCTTCTTCAGCCAGCGCTTACGCTGATCAGAAGTACCGTGGGTGAACGACTCGGGAGTAGCCCTGCCCTGTGCCTTCTTCTGCAGCCAGTCGTCGCCAATGGCTTTGGCCAGCTCCAGGCCCTTCTCCAGATCGCCATACTCCATCGAGTGGTTGATAGCGTCCTCGTAGTGAGCCCATACACCAGCATAGTAGTCGGCCAACAGCTCCAGACGCACGCTGATCTGATTAGCACTCACCTTATCGGTCTGGTTCATCGCCTGATGGGCCTTACCTAGGATACCAAGTGAATTCTCCACATGGTGGCCAATCTCATGAGCAATCACGTAGGCGTAGGCGAAGGTGTTACCCTCGACACCCAGCTGACGCTTCATCTGTGTAAAGAACGAGAGGTCGATGTAGAGTTTCTGGTCGCCCGAGCAATAGAACGGACCGACAGCAGCAGTGGCAGAACCGCAGGCAGAGTTCACCTGATTGGAGAACAGCACCAGTGTAGGTGGCTCGTAAGTACGGCCCATCTCCTGGAACACACGGCCCCACACATCCTCCGTTGAGGCCAAAATCTGCTTGCACTCCGTAGCCAGCTGCTGCTCCTCCTCGGTGAAGTTCTCAGGATCCACACTTTCCGTCTTGGCTTGCATCTGCTGCTGAGCAGCCTGAAGTCCGGCAGACACGGGGTCGCCACCACTCATCCACGCAAACAGAGCTGCCACGATAATAGCTCCGATACCACCGATACCAGCTTTCGCACCACCACTCAGACCACGACGGTCTTCCACATTACTACTTTCTCTTCTTCCTGTAAGTTTCATAATCTATTGAACATTGAACATTAATTATTCACCGAGCCTCCAACAATGTCGAGAAGTTCGTTTGTGATAGCCTGCTGACGGCTCTTGTTGTACTGAAGGTTCAGTTCGCGGAGCAATTCGTCAGCATTATCCGTAGCGGTCTGCATAGCCACCATACGGGCTGCATGCTCAGAAGCATTCGAATCAAGCAGAGCCGTGTAGAGCGCCAGATGGGCGAGTTTGGGGATGAGCTGTGAAAGCACCGTGTCCATATCGGGTTCGACGATGAAGTTATCATTCAACGGCTTCACCTCTTCCTCTTCACGGGTCGTCTCACGCTCCCCACGCTTCTTCAGATATTCCTGACTCTCCTTGGTGGCAATCACCGAGGTAAGGTCACGCTCGTGATCAGCCTGCAACTCCGACTCGATATCGATAGGCAGGAAGGTCTTACGGGTGAGCACCTGCGAACCGGCACTCTTGAAGTGGTGATAGATCAATTCAACCTTGTCTATCTCCCCATCCGCGAACTTCTTACCCAGCTCCATCGCAATCTCGATACACTGCTGCACATTAGGCTTGTCGGCCAGCGCGGAGAATTCGCCCTGTACCTTCAGACCCAGTTTCTGCGCCTTCTCATAGACCTTACGACCGATGGGATAGATCTCCACATTATCGCGACCGATGGTCTGATCGTACTCGTTGACAGCCTGTAGCATGAGCTTGATGGTGTTGGCATTGAAGCCGCCACAGAGCGACGAGTTGGATGTGAAGACCACCAGCGCAGCCCTTTTTACGGGGCGCACCTGATCATAGATGGTCTGTGCCTCGGCCTCGGCAGCGAGGAACGACTTGAGGATGTGCTCCAGCAGCTCCTCGTAAGGCAGCATGTTTTGTATGGCCACCTGTGCGTGGTGTAGCTTGCTGGAAGCCACCATCTTCATCGCCGACGTGATCTTGCGCGTGGAGTTGACGGAGGCTATGCGGCCTTTGATTTCTTTCAGGCTGGGCATAGGCTATTAGCTTTTATACGTTCCTGCGATGTCGGCCATCACTGCCTCGATCTTGCCTGTGGTCTCGTCATCGATCTTTCCGCTGGCGAGCGTCTCAATCACCTCAGGATTGGCAGAGCGTAACTTATCGAGGAAACTTGTCTGGCACTCGCGCACCTTATCGATGGGCACCTCACGCATCAGACCGTGTACACCACAATAGAGGATGGCAATCTGCTCACCTACGGGCATCGGGCTGTACTGCGGCTGAATCAGCAGCTGGTTGTTCTTACGACCGCGGTCGAGGGTCATTGCTGTCACAGCATCCATATCGCTGGAGAACTTCGAGAAAGCCTCGAGCTCACGATACTGTGCCTGGTCGATCTTCAGCGTACCTGCCACCTTCTTCATCGACTTGATCTGTGCCGAACCTCCCACACGGGATACGGAGATACCTACGTTGATGGCAGGACGGAAACCCTGGTTAAAGAGGTCGCTCTCGAGGAAGATCTGACCGTCGGTGATGGAGATCACGTTCGTCGGGATGTAAGCCGACACGTCGCCAGCCTGTGTCTCGATGATAGGCAGAGCTGTCAACGAACCGCCACCCTTCACATGACCCTTCATACACTCAGGCAGGTCATTCATCTGCTCGGCCACCTCTTGCTGCTCGTTCATCTTGGCTGCACGCTCCAACAGACGGGAGTGCAGATAGAACACGTCACCAGGATATGCCTCACGTCCTGAAGGACGGCGCAGGATCAGCGATACCTCACGATAGGCCACAGCCTGCTTCGAAAGGTCGTCGTAGACCACGAGTGCGGGCAGACCTCTGTCGCGGAAGTACTCACCGATAGCAGCGCCTGCGAACGGTGCATAATACTGCATGGCGGCAGGATCGGCAGCGGTGGCAGCCACCACGATGGTGTAAGGCATAGCACCGTGCTCCTGCAGCGTCGAGACGAGCGCAGCAACGGTAGAAGCTTTCTGACCGATGGCCACATAGATACAATAGACAGGCTTGCCTGCCTCATAGAAACTCTTCTGGTTGATGATGGTATCAACGGCGATGGCGGTCTTTCCCGTCTGACGGTCGCCGATGATGAGCTCACGCTGTCCGCGACCGATGGGGATCATCGAGTCGATGGCCTTCAGACCGGTCTGCAGCGGCTCCTTCACGGGCTGACGGTAGATCACACCAGGAGCCTTACGGTCGAGCGGCATCTCGAATGCGTCGCTCAGATCGATGTCTCCCTTGCCGTCGATAGCCTGTCCCAGCGGATTGATCACACGGCCGAGCATATTGTCGTTGACGCGGATAGAGGCAATACGCTTCGTACGCTTCACGACCATACCCTCCTTGATGCCCGATGTACCACCGAGGAGCACACAACCCACGTTGTCTTCCTCAAGGTTCATCACGATAGCCATCGTGCCGTTCTCAAACTCGAGCAGCTCGTTGGCCTCGGCATTGCGCAGTCCATAGATGCGGGCCACACCATCGCTGACGGTCAGCACGGTACCCACCTCGTCGAACTTCTCGGCACTGGAGATACCCTTCAGCTGGTCGAGCAGCACCTGGGACACTTCGCTTGGTTTAATCTTATCTGACATTGTAATATACTATTTTAGTGTGTTAAGAATTGAGTTGAGCTTCGACTTGACACTCGCATCCATACGATAGGTGTCGTATTCAAGGATGAAGCCACCGATGATGTCGGGGTTCACCTCCGTCTCAAACTCCACCGTTCCATTAGTCTTGCTTTCCACCATCTGACGCATCTTCTGCTCGGTGGCAGGAGAAACAGCAGCAGCGGTAATCAGTCTGCCACGGATGACGTTCTTCTGTTGACGATAAAGCGTGACGTATGAATTGGCGATGAATTGCATCACGTTCTCGCGGTCTTCCTTCAGCACGAGACTGATAAAGGCCTTGGTCAGTTCACAGGGCTTCTCACCGACGGCTGTCAGCAAGAGCTGCTGCTTCGTGTCCTTCGAGAGCATCGGGTTGTCAATCGTCTGCCTCAGTTGTGGCACCTCGGCATAGGTCTTCGCCATCGTCTGCATCTCCTTGTAGACGTCGGCCTCGATCTTCGCGTCGGTAGCACTCTTCAGCAGCGCCCTGGCATAACGAACCGATATGACTCCTATATCCATACGCAATCACTTAATTTACAGAAACCTCATCCAGCATACGGTCGATCAAATCCATCTGCGTCTTGTCGTCCTTCAGGTTCTGACGAAGCACCTTCTCGGCAATCTCGACGCTGAGGGTAGCTACTTGCCTGCGGATATCGGCGATGGCGGCTTTCTTCTCCTGTTCGATGGCGATGCGAGCATCCTCCATCAGACGGGCACCTTCCTGACGCGCCTTATCCTGGGCTTTCTCTACAATGGCATCGCGGGTCTCTGCAGCCTCCTTCAAGATCTGAGCCTGCTTCTCGCGTGCCTCCTGCAAGATGGATTCACCTTCTTTCTGTATATTGGCAAGTCGTTCGTTGGCCTCATGCGCCTTGCGCAGCGAGTCGTCGATGAAAGCCTGACGCTCCTTCACCATCCCAGTGATAACGGGGAAGCCATACTTCCACAACAGGAAGAACACCACTAAGAAAGTGATGGTCATCCAGAACAGCAAACCAGTACTCGGAATCAATAAATCCATACGCTGTGCGGAGTTTGATTAGATACAGAGGAATGCAATAACGGCTGCGAAGAGGGCAACACCCTCGATAAGGGCAGCTGCAACAATCATGTTTGTGAACAACTTGTTCATTACTTCCGGCTGGCGAGCCATAGCATCCATAGCCTGACCACCAATCTTACCAATACCAAGACCTGCGCCAATAGCTGCGAGACCTGCGCCTACTGCGGCACCCAATTTTGCAACACCTTCTGCTGCTAATAATGCTGTAATCATAATGTTTAATGTTTTAATTGTTAATATTTTAGATGATTTTTATTCATGTTCTGGTTCAACTCTTGCCAAACCGATAAACACGGCCGAAAGCATGGTGAACACCATCGCCTGGATGAAGCAGACCAAGCACTCGAGGCACATCATGAAGATGCTCATGATGACGCTCAGTGCCGACATCGACAACTGTACGGCCACTGTTTGGGCAGCCACCAGGAAGATGATACACGTAATGGCCACCGCAATGGCATGTCCCGCCATCATGTTGGCGAAAAGTCGAATCATCAGGGCGAAGGGCTTCGTGAAAATACCCACGAACTCAATCACAGGGATGATGGGGATCGGCGCCTTGAGCCAGGTGGGCACATCGGGCCAAAAGATATCCTTCCAGTAATGCTTATTGCCCGAAAACTGCACAATCAGGAAGGTGCAGAGGGCGAGGAAGAACGTCACGGCGATATTGCCGGTCACATTTCCCGAGCCTGGAGGGAACGGTATCAATCCCATCACATTACACGTGAAGATGAAGAAGAAGCAGGTGAGCAGATAGGGCGTGTATTTCTCGTAGCCCTTCCCTACTCCCGGCTTGATAATCTCATCCACCACATACATCACGAGCATTTCGACGAAGCCGACAAATCCACCAGGGGCGCTGTCAGATGCCTTGCGGTTCTTGTACCAGCGGGCGCTGAACAGGATGCAGCAAAGCAGGATGGCCACATTGATGAACATCACGGCAACCGTCTTAGTGATCGAAAGGTCGAGCACGGGTTCGCCGTTCTCAACTATCTTGCCTGCGTTGTCACCCTCCGTCGCAATGGCCAGTCCATAAGGACCCTGGCGCAGTCCGTTGGCATCGGCATTGTGCTCGAACTTCGACGAGCAGAACACATGCCAGCCGGTGGAGCTGTTGACAATGATGGGCAGCGGGATGACCAACGACTTCCCTCCTCCGAGGTCAGTCACATGCCAGTCGTGCGAGTCCTTGATATGCTCAAGCACCACCTCCTTGGCCGAGAAGTCTTCCGCCATCGCAGGCACCAATGCAAACATCAGCAGTGCAACGCTAAGCAGTCGTTTGATGTGATTCATTATTTTTTGTTACTTAATGTCTTAATTTCAGTGTTACAACCATCGTTATCGCGTACATTATTAAAAATATAGCGGCGAAGTGGATGGCATCTTCTCTATTCTCGATGAAGAATACGTAGAGCCCGACAACCGTTGCGACGAGCAACATACGTATCGTTGCCATGATCAGATAGAAGTGAACCAGATGGTCGGGCGAATGCCTCTTGACGATGTCATAGCCCTTCACATAGGCCACACCTAACAGGGTGAAGAAGAGGACGGATAGAACGTATTCCACTACTCCTGACGCTCTACGCAGAGAGAGACCTTGTTCTTCTGTACCTCTACAAATCCACCGAGTATGGCCAGTTGCTGACCATCGTACTCTACCACTCCCTTCGTCAGAATGGAGATGATGGGTGCGTGATCGGTCAGAATCTCAAAGTTTCCCTGTGCACCAGGCACCTTGACACTCTCCACCTCACCGGTGAACTCTATCCTTTCAGGCGAAACTATCTTTAACTGCAGCATATCTGTAAACTGTAAACTGTCAACTATCAACTGTCAACTATGCCTTTGCAGCTTCCAGCAGTTTCTTCGCCTTCTCTTTAGCATCATCGATCGTACCCACGTTGAGGAAGGCCTGCTCAGGCAGGTCGTCCACCTCACCATCGAGAATCGCATTGAAGCCCTTAATAGTATCCTCGATGGGCACCATCACACCGGGCAGACCGGTAAACTGTGAGGCCACCGAGAACGGCTGAGACAAGAATCGCTGCACACGACGGGCGCGGTTCACCGTCAGCTTGTCTTCATCAGAGAGCTCGTCCATACCGAGAATGGCAATGATATCCTGCAACTCCTTGTAGCGCTGCAGAATCTCCTTCACACGCTGGGCACAGTCGTAGTGCGCCTTACCCACAATCAGCGGGTCGAGAATACGTGAGGTAGAACCCAGCGGATCCACAGCAGGATAGATACCCAGCTCCGCAATCTTACGGTCGAGCACCGTCGTTGCATCCAGATGGGTGAACGTTGTGGCTGGAGCGGGGTCGGTCAAATCGTCGGCAGGCACATAGACGGCCTGTACTGATGTGATAGAACCCGTCTTCGTCGAGGTGATGCGCTCCTGCATGGTACCCATCTCCGATGCCAGCGTGGGCTGATAACCTACGGCCGACGGCATACGACCCAGCAGAGCAGACACCTCAGAACCAGCCTGAGTGAAACGGAAAATGTTGTCGATGAAGAACAGAATATCGGCAGCACCGCCGTCCTTACCACCGCCGTCGCGGAAGCCCTCGGCCACCGTCAGGCCCGAAAGTGCTACTGAGGCACGGGCACCGGGAGGCTCATTCATCTGACCATACACCAGTGTGGCCTGACTCTTCTTCAATTCCTCAGAATCAACGAGACTCAAGTCCCATTTTCCTTCGTCCATAGCCTGACGGAACTTCTCACCATAACGGATAACGCCCGATTCAATCATCTCTCGAATCAAGTCATTGCCCTCACGGGTACGCTCTCCCACTCCTGCGAATACAGAGAAACCGTTGTGACCTTTAGCAATGTTGTTGATAAGCTCCATGATGAGCACCGTCTTACCCACACCGGCACCTCCGAAGAGTCCGATCTTACCACCCTTCATATAGGGCTCCAACAAGTCGATTACCTTGATACCCGTAGCCAGGATCTCCTTCTTCGTAGAGAGTTCCTCAAACGAAGGAGCCTCGCGGTGGATGGGATAGGCACCCGTCATGTCGAGTGGGTTCATACCGTCGATAGGCTGACCGATCACGTTCAGCATTCGACCTTTAATCTGATCACCGGCAGGCATCACGATAGGTGTGCCCATGGGGATTGCCTCCAGTCCGCGATGCAGACCGTCGGTATTGTCCATAGCCACGCAACGCACCGTATCCTCGCCGATGTGCTGTTGCACCTCGACAATCAGGTCGCGTCCGTCACCACGGTCAATCTTCAGGGCATCGTGAATCTTCGGCAGCACCTTCTCAGCCTCCTGCCCCTCGGTGTCGAAATAGACGTCGATGACAGGGCCGATAATCTGCGAAATGTGTCCAGTTATTTGTGACATACGCTGTTAATATTTAAAGTTATAATTCGTTTTGGCAATTAAGTCGATTGCAAAGATAGTGATTATTTTCGGAACAAAAAAACTTTTCGGCGAAATAATTCCAAAAAAATACATTTCGCGTGAAATATCCATCAAAAAAAGCTAATGGCGTGCAGATGATGCAAGCAATGAATGTTAATATTACTGTCCCGATCTGATGTGGTGCCTATCCTTTTTTACGCAAAGGTTTTCGTGGATTTTAACGTAATATGACACTTCAGATTTGGAAGTTTAGCAGAAAAACACTATCTTTGCATCCGCAAATTAATTATCATTCAAACAATATTTAAAAATGAAACCGCTAAACAAACAATTCGCTCCTAAGAGCGTAATGCCTGAAAAGGTGATTCAGTTCGGAGAAGGCAACTTCCTCCGCGCATTCGTAGATTGGATTATCTGGAACATGGACCAAAAGACCGACTTCAACGGTTCCGTCGTTGTAGTCCAGCCCATCGAAAAGGGTATGGCCGAGTGGTTGAACGGTCAGGACTGTCTGTACCATGTGAACCTTCAGGGCCGTGAAAACGGTAAACCTGTGAACACACTGGAACGTATTGATGTAATCAGCCGTGCGCTGAACCCCTATAGCCAAAACGCCGCTTTCATGGCGCTTGCTGACCAGCCCGAAATCCGTTTTGTTATTTCAAACACCACAGAGGCCGGTATCGCCTTTGACCCCAGCTGTAAACTCGACGATGCCCCTGCCAGTTCGTATCCCGGCAAGTTGGTGCAATTGCTCTATCGCCGCTATCAGACGTTCAACGGCGATATGAACAAGGGTCTTATCATATTCCCCTGCGAACTGATTTTCCTCAACGGCCACGTGCTGAAGGAGTGTATTTATAAGTATATCGACCTGTGGAATTTGGGTGCCGATTTCAAGAAGTGGTTCGAGGAGGCATGCGGCGTATATGCCACGCTCGTGGACCGTATCGTACCGGGCTTCCCCCGCAAGGAGATTGCTGAAATTCAGGAGAAAATTTCGTATCGCGACAACCTCGTGGTACAGGCCGAGAACTTCCATCTCTGGGTGATTGAGGCCCCGAAGGAAGTAGCTATGGAGTTCCCAGCCGACAAAGCTGGACTGCACGTGCTGTTCGTACCATCAGAGGAGCCTTACCACAAGCGTAAGGTGACACTTCTGAACGGCCCGCATACCGTATTGAGTCCTGTGGCATTCCTCTCAGGCGTGAACATCGTGCGCGACGCCTGCAACCATGAGGTGATTGGGCAATATATCCACAAAGTGCAGTTCGACGAACTGATGCAGACACTCGACCTGCCAATGGACGAGCTGGAGAAGTTTGCCGGCGATGTGCTGGAGCGTTTCGACAACCCGTATGTCGACCATCAGGTAACGAGCATTATGCTGAACTCGTTTCCAAAGTTCCAAGCCCGCGACCTGCCCGGTGTGAAGACTTATTTAGAGCGCAAAGGCGAACTGCCTAAGGGTCTGGTATTCGGTCTGGCCGCCATCATTACTTATTATAAAGGTGGCAAGCGTGCCGATGGTGTGGACATCATCCCCAATGACGATCCGAAGATCATGAAGCTGCTCAGCGACCTCTGGGCTACTGGCGACACGCAGATAGTTACTGTCGGAGTGCTCGGTGCCGAGGCCATCTGGCAGGAGGACCTTAACAAGATTCCCGGTCTGACCGCAATGGTGAAGCAGGATCTCGACCTCATCCAGAGTGTCGGTATGCTTGAAGCCGTGAAGTCAATCCTTTAATGAGCGATTACATTGAAATCAAGGGGGCGAGAGTCAATAATCTGAAGAATATTGATGTCAAGATCCCCCGGAACCAATTCACAGTGATTGCCGGAGTCAGTGGCTCCGGTAAATCATCTCTGGCCTTCGACACATTATATGCCGAAGGTCAGAGGCGTTATGTAGAGAGTCTGTCGAGTTACGCCAGGCAATTCCTCGGCCGCATGAACAAGCCAGAGTGCGATTTCATCCGCGGCATCCCGTCCGCCATCGCCATCGAGCAGAAAGTTATCGCCCGTAACCCCCGTAGTACTGTGGGTACAACGACTGAGATTTACGACTATCTGCGGATGCTCTTCGCCCGTATCGGACACACGTTCTCGCCCGTCAGCGGTCAGGAGGTCAGGAAGCATTCGACAGAGGATGTGGTGAAGAAAACGCTGGAGTATTCGAAGGGTACACGATTTGTGGTGATGGCACCGATACATCTACCGGAGGGAAGGACACTGGCACAGCAATTGAAGGCGTATATCCTTGAGGGCTACGCGAGAATCTATGTCGACGGTGATTTTGCCAGGATTGATGAATATTTGGAAAGTCTGAGTAATCAGAAAACTCTGAATAATCAAACTAATATTTTCCTCGTCATCGACCGTATGAGCGTGGATGATTCAAAAGATGCTATCTCACGACTGGTAGACTCTGCAGAGACCGCCTTTTTCGAAGGTAATGGCGAAATGAGACTGTTATTTCCACCTTCAAATATTTGCTATGACTTTTCGCAACGCTTCGAGACTGACGACATTACCTTCGAGGAGCCTACAGATATCCTGTTTTCTTTCAATTCACCCGCAGGTGCCTGTCCGGAATGTCAGGGGTTTGGCTGTGTTATAGGCATCGACGAACGGTTGGTAATCCCCAACACGACGCTAAGCGTTTATGATGGTTGTGTAGTTTGCTGGCATGGCGAGAAAATGAAGGAATGGAAGGACTGGTTCTGTCGCCATGCTGCGAAAGACGATTTCCCCATTTTCGAGCCCTATATGACTTTGACCCGTCAGCAGAAAGACTGGCTCTGGCACGGATTGCCTTCTGACAAGGACAAAAAGGAGAAACCTTGCATCGACCAGT
>Ga0310786_10011545_pt1 | contig 11016 bp, 10 predicted proteins | sample AusTroGonzalo_MG_FD_203881 | JGI IMG/M metagenome (GOLD analysis project Ga0310786, IMG submission 203881) | Bovine rumen microbial communities from tropical cattle in Woodstock, Queensland, Australia - Gonzalo_03 (v2) (version 2) | ecosystem: Host-associated > Mammals > Digestive system >...
CAACACCTCATCGCGTTGGCGGAAGAAGTCAATGAGAAATTCAATGCCATAGATCTCTTCACCAGTTGGGGTAAACGAGCAGACAGAAGCATTTGTGGAAAACACCCGGTGCCCTAGCTTATGCAGACTGTCAATCTTCTCGATGGCCCATTCCGGCATTTCGCCATCGGTGAGTGGTGGGATAAAAGCGGAGATGAGTTGCGTCTGTTTGTTCCATTCCAAGGCTTTCTCGTAACTTCGTTGGTTGATGGCAATAGGTACATCGGACAACTTTACGGTCAACTTATCCAACAGATTTCCGAACCAATTGAAGCGTCCGAGATTTCCATGAATGGTGAATATCAGTTTCTTTCCCATCAGCTTGGCTATCAATGCGTACAAAATCCGAAGCACTGGATGCGACACATGCAGATGAATGATTCTGTACTGCTTCATCAAACGTATTTGTTCTTTGAACGGTAGGGCTTTGTAGTCGCAAAGCGTGTATATAATCCCGTTTTTGTCCAACCGCTCATGTAGCCGCTCCACATGCATCGTTACACCGCCGATACCGGCAGTGGCTGGGATAGTGCCAAGAATCAGGATTTTATTCATTGTCTTAAGCTTTGGGGGTCATTGGCCATCCATTATTACCGCGATATTTCACAGCTTTTTCGCCTTCATAGTCTTCCATTGAGATGCCCTCTTTGATAATCCTTGCAGGAATCCCTGCAACGATACAATTGTCGGGAACGTCTTTTACCACAACGGCATTGGCTCCAATGATAACATTATTACCGATTCGTACGGGACCAAGAACACGGGCACCAGCTGATATTCGTACATTGTCGCCAATTACGGGCACTTCGTACCATCCAGACTTCCCGCCGATTGTGGTGTTCTGGCCGATGACGCAGTTACAGCCAATGACGGCACGAGCATGAATAGCAATGCCTATGCCGCCATACGCCAATACCGTTCCCTTGCCTAATGTGCTACTTGCAGGAAGCGTGGAATTAAACAACAGATATTGGAGTTTCCAGATAAACGTGGGCAACAGGGGTATATGATGCCTGTAAAGCCAGTTGTTGAATCTATAGAAATATATCAGCATAGGCATGTTATTTGAATAACTCAGTAAATTTTTTAACAAACGACTCTTTTGAAAACAATTCCAGCGATAGGCTTCGGCTCTTTTCTCCCATAGCCTTGCGTCGTTCCAATGGCAGATCCATAAATTGGATGATTCTTTCTGCAAGTTGCATGGCATCACATGAGGGAATCATGTAACCGTTTTCTTCGTGCCTCACGATGCGTCCATTATCGCATACCTCAGTAGCAATGACAGGCAGTCCACACGACATGGCCTCACACAGTACATTGGGAAAGCCTTCGTAGATGGATGGTAACACAAAGAGGTCGGATTCTCTATATTTTTCTATAATGTTGTCGCAAGGCTCATGGAAATCAAAAACTCCTTCAAGGTGGTATTGTCTGATGAGCTGCATACAATCGTTATACGTGTCAAACTTTTCCCCATACCAATCCACTCGAACATTACATCCCTTTTCGAGAATGATATTAATCGCCTCTATCAATATAGGGATGTTTTTCTGCTTGAGTATGCGGCCAACACCGATGATGCGTAACACATCGCTGTCGTTATCCTTGGCGACAGGACTGAAAATCTCTGTGTCCACAAAATTGGTGATGACATGACATCTGTCTACAAGATGCGGATAATGCTTAGCTATAAAATCGCCTTGACTGAACGAGTTGGGGACGATGTGGTCGGCAAAATGATAAAGCGCAAATTTAATGCGTTCCTTCAGTGAGAGATTCTGTGTGGTATTCCTTTCACTGACAATAAGTTTCCAGTGACGTCTGTTTGTAATGTGTAGCAGGCAGGTCAAGATATTGGGGGTGTCAAGATAAGAAATGACCACATCTGGATTGAACTGTTTAATGGCGCGGCCTATTTTGTGGAGTCTGTCCAATAGTCCGCGCCCACATGGAACATTTTCGTAGTCCACCTTTTGTTGCTGCAATTGAGGGAGATAAAAGGGGAGGTCATGGTAGGTGACAACCTTCACATGATACCCTTTTTGCTTCAATAGCATGGCAAGACCCACCATCTGTCGTTGCGCACCGCCAGAAGCTAAAGAATCTATGACGCAAAATACCCTTTTATTACTCATCTTTATTTTTTTCTATGAGATGACCTACAATCCTATTACTAGCATTGCCGTCACCATACGGATTGATAGCAGTACTCATTTTCTTGTATGCTGCAGCATCGTCAATCAACGTACTCACTTCAGAAACAATCAAGTCGTGGTTTGTCCCGACAAGATGTACAGTGCTTGATTCAAGGGCTTCGGGACGTTCTGTGGTATCTCGCATCACCAGCACAGGCTTGCCTAAGCCGGGAGCTTCCTCCTGGATGCCGCCGCTGTCGGTCAGCACCAGATAACTCTTCTCCATCAGATACACAAACTCCAAATACTGAAGCGGCTCAATGAAGAAGAAGTTATCGTATTTTGTCAAGTCTTCGCCAAATACCTCATGAATAGGCTTGCGCACGTTGGGATTCAGGTGCATCGGATACACGAAATCCACCTCGGGATACTTCTCCGAAAGGTCTTTCATGGCCGTCACCATGCGCATGAAACCGTCTCCAAAGTTTTCACGACGGTGACCCGTGATCAGGACAAGCTTTTTACCTTCAGTTAGACGAGTAACGTCATATCCGGCATCAAACAGTACTTTCATCTGTTGTTTTGCAAGCGCCTTATCGCGCTTCAGCTTGTCAACCACCATGTGAAGGGCGTCGATCACTGTATTGCCTGTCACAAAAATCTGACCCTGTGCGTTCTCTTCGCGCAGGTTCTTTTCGCTGAGAGGCGTTGGAGCAAAGTTGTAGGTAGCGATACGCCCTGTTATCTGTCGGTTCATCTCCTCTGGCCAGGGGCTGTAGATGTTGTGCGTGCGAAGCCCCGCTTCCACGTGGCCGACGGGGATTTGCTGGTAGAAGGCAGCGAGGGCAGAAGCTGTGGAGGTCGTGGTGTCACCATGCACCAGCACCACGTCGGGCTTCGCCTCTGCCAACACGTCACGCATACCAGTAAGTACACGCGCAGTCACGTCATACAGGTCTTGCCCCTGCTTCATGATGTTGAGGTCGTAATCGGGTGCCACCTCAAAGATACGCAGCACCTGATCCAGCATCTCGCGATGTTGTCCCGTAACACACACAATGGTCTCGAAGTCCTCAGGATGTTTCTGAAACTCCTTGACCAACGGACACATCTTGATGGCTTCAGGGCGTGTGCCGAAAACGAGCATTACTTTTTTTTTCTGCATCGTTTTTACTTTTTATAATATCCCTTCTCGCTATATTGCGACCAGCGGAGGTACATCTCCTGGTAGTGGTCTTTGATAAACTCGGAAATACGGGCTATCTCGCGGTCGGTGAGGATGCCACGGTTCTGTAGCACCGAATCGCCGTTGCTCTTGACAAAGAACTTAGCCGAACCGCCCTCGGTGAGTTTGCTGTCGCTCGCATGAACGTGCATGCACTCAACCACACAGAACGACGTGAAATAGAGATAATAGCCAGCAACCTTGAAATCGTAGTACTTTGGCATGGCTCAATCCTCTAAATATTTAAGGTTCTGCTTCAGATAGCGACTTACGATGGAGAGTTCTATGTCGTCCATCGTGGTTTCAAGTACCTCGCCATCAACACTGAACACCACGGCCTTGTTGGGGCAATTCAGGTTAAGCACTTGGATACGGTCGTCAACATGAGTAAAAGCGTATCCATTGACGATGAAGTCAGCCTTGTCGGCAATGGTTTTGATATCAGGCATAAGCAATTCGTACTTTTTTTATTGGTTTAAGGAAATCAGAAGGGTCAATATACAAGCCTTCGAGAATGGGCTTGAGGTCGATATACTCTTCCTTTGGCTCTTCGCTATGCTTGTACTTAGCCATGACAACCAGATAACCGTCATCCCACGTCACAACATCCACATACCGCTCCAAACTGTAAGGCGCCCGGAAGCGGATATGATACCCCCCGAAACAGAAGGCGGTAAAACCTCTGCTGCTACTGAGGATAGCCTCGTGGCTTGTGGTTTGTATATTGATGTGACCTTTCATATTTGATTTATATGACAATCATCTGCTTGCAAAAACACAATAATTACATTACACAAACAAAAATAAATCACTTTTTTAACATTTAGATATGATACACTCCTTCTAATGGGCAAATGTTATGGCAGTCGAGAATAACTTTGCCTTTCAGCTTGTTCCAATTCTGCTTGATGTGGTCGTGCTTCACCATGATAACTACCATATCGATCTCGCTAAGGAACCGGTCGAAGTCGAGGATTTGGTTCTTTACAATCTCCTTCTCGGTGAAGAAGGGATCGAAAGTCTTGAGCGGACGGGCCAGGTGGCGTTTCTGAATGTCAAGCATCTGGAGGGTCGGACTCTCACGGATATCATCCACATCCTCCTTGTAGGTGAGACCGTAGAGGCCCACACGGCGGTTATCGATAATACCATGTTCTTCCATAATCTCATGGATGCGTTCCAACACAAAAACAGGCTGGTAGTCATTGGTTCTCATGCTTTCATCTATCACCTTTGCCAATTGTGGATAGTCGCCGACAAGAAACCAGGGGTCAACACTAATGCAGTGACCGCCAACGCCAGGACCTGGTTGAAGGATATTCACACGCGGATGCATGTTGCAGATGCGGATGATTTCGTAGACATCCATGTTGTCGTGACGGCAAATACGCGAGAGTTCGTTGGCAAAGGCGATATTTACGGCACGGTAGGTGTTCTCTACCACCTTGGTCATCTCGGCCGTGTGGATGTCGGTCACCACAATCTCACCCTGGCAGAACGATGCGTAGTACTGCTTGACCTTTTCGCCGATCTCGCGGCTGTCAGCACCAATGGTGCGGTTGTTGTGCAGCAGCTCGTACACCATGTTGCCGGGGATGATGCGTTCAGGAGCATGAACGAGATGGATGTCCTCACCAATCTTAAAGCCATTTGCCTCAATCACAGGGCGTACGAACTTATCGATGGTTCCTGGGCTTATTGTTGATTCTACAACGATGGTTGCACCCTTCTGGCACACCTTGATAACATCCTTGATGGCAGCAACCACATAGCAGGCATCCACTTTTTTGCTAAACTTATCATACGGAGTCGGCACAGATACAATGTATATATCGGTCTTCTGATACTCGGTGGTGAATTTGATTCCTGCCTTCACCGCAGCCTGAAACAGTTCGTCCAGGCCGTCCTCCTTAAAGGTAGTCTTCCCCGAGTTCAGTGTAGCCACCAGCTCATTGTTGTAGTCCGTACCGATGACCTCTACACCATGGGAAGCCATCATCAATGCTGTGGGCAGTCCAATGTAGCCAAGTCCAATTACGTTTATCATAATTCTGTGTTTTTATTCTTCTTTATTCTCTTTTATTCTTTTCAGAGTGCAAAGGTACGAAAAGAAATCTGATTAGCGGCATATAATGGGTGGAAAATTCTTTTTTTTGCCCATAATTACATATCGTCTAATGTCAGGCAGGCCGTGTCTATCTTATACTTTGAGAACAGCTTGGTTTTGATGAGCTGCACCTTGTGTTCAAACTTTGCTGCATCGAAATTTTTTCTCTGTCGCTTTACCTCAGCCAGTAGCACCCGTTTCTCTTTGAGATAGATTGCCACGATGTCTATCTCATGTTGGTCTGTGTCATCATTCCTGCCACGCTTTCCTTCCCACCAAGAACCAATTTGCTCCAATGCGTGTTCTTCGGATAACTTGTCACGAAAGTATGCCTCTAATACATGTCCTGAATAGTCAGCATAATCGTGTTTTACCAACGATTGTAAGTCGTCAAACCTTCCTGACTGCACCAGATTCTGATATTTCACGATGTAACGGAACCAAAAGCGCAGGAAATGGTCTCGAATCTCATATTTCACTGTCTGGGTGCCCTCCTTCGCCTTTACGGGACGTAGTTTGCTGATGAGGCCATAGTCATCCTCCAAACGCTGCAGACTGCCTCCCAAGCTCTGCTGGCCTGTTACGTCGGAAATCCGGGAAGTCTCATTTGCGCCAGAGGCAATGGCTGAGAGAATGGCATAATAGTTTCCGTATTTCTTGCCAAACTCCTGCACAAGCATGATATTGCCTTCCTCTATGAACACCGAATTCTCTTTCACCATATAGTTAATCATCGCCTCAACCGTAAACGCTCCTCCATCCATCAGCAGTTCTACGTATTTGGGCACGCCTCCTGTCAGCATATACAGGGCAAGGAGGTCGTCATTGGCATATTCAGGCGAATGTTCGCAGAGTATTTGCTTAAGCACAGACACGGCAAAAGGCTTCATACGGATCATACTTGTGGCACGGCCATAAAGGGGTTCCTTGTAATCCATGAATATATGGTGCATCAATGAATACACAGAGCCACTTATCATCAGGTTGACACGGGCCTCATCCTTTGTCGCATCCCAAATGTTCTGGATGTCGCCGAACACGGAGTTGCTGATACCCTCCAATTCCTGAAACTCATCAATAATCAGATTATAGGCCTGCTGCTTGCCTATCTCCATCATGTAGCGGAACAAGTCGCGGAAACTGTCCATGCCGTTGGGAACAAATACGCCAAGCGAGTCTCTCGTCACCTGGGCAAACTGTCGGCACAACACAGACTCGCTGCTACGGCTGACGAACAGATAGACCGTGGGGGTACCCTCGCAGCTTTTTAGCATCAGCTTTGTCTTGCCGATACGCCGTCTGCCCGTCACCACCGTCATCTGTGACGCCTTACTGAAAGCCACCTTACGGGTTTCTTCCAGTGTTTTCAGTTCTTTGTCCCTGTCATAAAACCTCATAATGTCTTTATATGCTTAAATCGATGCAAAGGTACATCTTTTTCTTGAATCATCCAAATTTCACCGCCGTTATTTTCGCAGCCGCGAAATTTCGTCTCGTTAGATGACACACAGAACTTGAACCCCTATAAGTCAGTCTTTCTGCCATCGTTCAATCTGGCACTCATGCTGCTTCGTGTCCCTGTCGTAGTTGATGCCCACAAGGAGGATGTCGCCAGTGTATTCGGCCACCGCCTGCGGATAGTTGCGAGCCTTGATTTGACTGATAGCGGCCTGCGTGTCCTTGTTATATTTCAGTTCAATAACGAGTGCAGGACTATTCACGTTCTTGCGTGGAATAAGCACCAGATCGGCGTAGCCACAGCCGGTAGGGTACTCACGATGAACATGATAGTCGTTTCGGGCATAGTAGTAGGCCAGGCTGATGACACAAGCCAATGAATTCTCGTCATTGTAAGACAGAATGCTCGTATGTTCTGAGTGTGTAGCTGCCAGTGCCTTCTCCACATAGCCGGCATCACTCCGAAGGGTAGCCTGCAGTAGTGCTTCCGAACGAGCGATGGCCTTGGTCACCTCATCCCATTTGTTCTCCTCAACAGCGTTTACCAGTTCATCACCGACCTCCTTGTTCGGCACATAGCACTCACTGCGTTGCCAGTTGAACGCCAGATAGCCAAGATGAATGAGAAGGGTCAACACATCATCCTTGCTGCGAATGATGGACATGTCGTTCTGGAATTTCGTGGGGTTTACTTTCACCCGTCCGCCACCAAGCATGCAGATGACATCATCCTTAAGCCCGTCGAAGTTCATTGCGATGTAGGAGGTAACAGCATCAAAGGAACCTGTAGAAGCCCAGAAACTACGACAGCGGCCTATCTCTACCGCCTGCATCACACTATTGGGATTGAACATCGAGCATTCATCGCCAATCTGATAGCCGTCATACCACTTTTCCAACTCGTCGAAATTCACACCATGTTTCTCTGACAAGTTGTGCACTTCATCCTTAGTGAAACCGAAGAACTTCGCCATCTTCCTAGGTTCCACCATAGAATACTCGATGAAATTATTCAGGGCCGACTGTGTCTTATATTTCTTGATGGGCAGAATGCCCGTCATGTAAACACCGGCAAATACCTGAGTACTTGCGCCACCCTTAAACAGACGACGCAGCAAGTTGACATAATTATCCATGACCTCTGCTGTCTCACGGCAAATGGCATCCCACTCATCGATGATCATGATGAACTTCGTTCCGTAGTGAATGGCTGTCTTGGTTAATACCGCCATCAGGTCATCTTTCGGCTCCGTCACAGCATCAGGATAAGAAGCGCGAACTTCAGCAATCACCTCACTCTGAATGGTAGGAACGATGTCGGTCATCCTAAGACCGTCGCGCGTTGTAAAGTCAGTAATGTCAATGAAGATAACAGGATACTTGTTCAGATGTTCCTCAAACGACGGGTCTTGGGCAATCTGCAAGTCGGCGAACAACTGCCGTGAGTCACAGGATTGATCATAGTAGGCCTGTAGCATCTCAGCTGCCATTGTTTTTCCAAAACGGCGGCTGCGAGTTATACAACTGAAACATTGTCTCGTGAATAATGTCTTGTTGACAACAGCAATCAGCCCCGACTTATCGACATACTCACTGTTGCGAATCCGCCTGAACCCTTCATTTCCTTTGTTGATATATATGCCCATCTATCACTTTTCTTTTATCATCCATTCCACGGGTATTCGTTTCTCCACATCAAACTTCACGCCTACCTTTACAACTGGCCGCCCATCGGTCTGGTAGGGGATGGCGTAGTTTTTGCTCTCTATCTGTTCCAAGGCTTCTTGGGCTGTACCGTTCGCTTTCAGTTCAAAGACATAGATGGTGTCTGGCATCCAGACAACCATATCCGTACGCCCTCCGCCACATTTCACTTGCGTGCGGACATAAACATTGAGCATCGAGAATATGAGGTACATGGTATATTCATAGAATCCCTCTGCGGTAGCAGCCTCTTCGAGTTTTTTCTTGAATCCCTCAACGTATGGAATCGTTGCCATATAAGCCTGCATCTCGCGCAGAGCCAGATCAACGTCGGGCTTTTTCAGTGCCCGCCAGAACTTCAATGCAAAGCCTGTTTGGACACTGGCATCATTTATTCCGATATATGTGGGTAACAACCCTTTGGTATATCCTATTCGCACTTCTTGATTGGGTATCCTGAGTGTATAGATTTCACCCTCGAAATCATAGTCCTTGATGGTGAGGTAACCACTCTGATATAATAGTGGTAAGGCATCGTGCATGTTCTCGGTAGGCTGGTCAAAGGCCGACGAAGGTACCTCCATGTGGTCAAGCGACATAATATCGGTCTTGAAGTGTTGCATCTGTCGGATGAGGAAGGTTGGCGTGCCGCTCTCGAACCAGTAGTTTGACAGTTCGCAGTCGGTGAAGGCATTGAGCAGGCTATACGGATTATAGATGTCTTCCGACTCCTTGGAAAAGTGATAGCCGTCATAGCGCATCTTGATCCGCTCGAACATCTCCTCTGCCGAACAATTGTATTTGGCTGCCATCTTTTCAATGCCATCAGCCAGTGTGTTTCTAACCTCATGCTCGGTAAAACCGCAAATGGCAGAGAACTGAGGAAGCATGGTCACGTTCTTCAGGTTGTTGATGGTGGAAAAGATGCTCAGTTGCGAGAACTTCGTGATGCCGGTGATGAAGCAGAACTTTATTATGGCTTCGTTAGCTTTCAGCGGTTGGTAGAACTCCTGCATGACCTTTCGCATGGCCCCAAGCATCTCATTCTCATGAAGAACTTCAAGTAGTGGTGCGTCATACTCGTCAAGGAGTACAACGACCTGATTCCCTGTTTTCTTGTAAGCCCTTCTGATTAGTCCTTCAAATATGCCTCCTGGTGTCTTCTCGTCTGGGTCACAGCCATACTCTTCCTTATATGGCTTCAATAATAGCTTCAGCCTGTCGCGAAGTGCAGCGGGCGACTCCTGACCTTTTGCCGTACTCAGGTCGAGACGTATCACTGGGTAATCTTTCCAATCCTTTTCAAGTTGCATGATATTCAGGCCTTCAAAGAGACTCTTCTCCCCCTTGAAATAACTCTCTAAGGTTGTGCTCAACAGCGACTTCCCGAAGCGGCGCGGACGGCTCAGGAACACAAAGGCGGAATAGTGGGCAAGCTGCCACACCAAGTCCGTCTTGTCAACATAAACAAGTCCTTCGCGTATGATACGCGAGAATGTCTGAATGCCTATTGGATATTTCCTTGCCATAGCTCACTGTATTTAAGTTCCGCAAACTCTGCGAAGACGGCCTGAACGGCCAGAAAGCCCATAGCCCAGGGCGTTCTTGCGTCCCTTTGGTTGCAAGCGACCAGAGGCCGAGCGGCCCTGGGTTATGTGCTTGTTGGCCTTTCAGGCCGTTTCTATGCTGGAGTGTTTTCACTTGCGGAAGTTGAATCACTGTATTAATCTTGGTGCAAAGGTACAAAAAACGCATCAATTATACAAATTAAATTGTGCAAATTAAATAATTAATTCAAGTTTCGTAAGTTTTGCGTTCACCAATGGAGCCTGTTTCATGATACAAACTCATCGACTTTGTTAGACAAACTCGTTAAGTTATTCAAGTTTTGCAAGTTCTGTTTGCCTTTCAGGTCGCATACGTACGTTGCTTTCATAGCTTGCGAAACTTGAATAATGAGTCCACTTTATAAAGTGGTCTCATGTATTATTCTTCCACTTCCCATTCCTCTATGGTTCCCGTCTTGCTGCTGAACGAAGCGCCAACAAGCAACTTGGGGCGAAGGTCGGCCTCGTATGCACGGGCATAGCCCCTGTCGTGGATTTGCTGAAAGGTCTCCTTGGCGGTGCCGTCGAGTTTGAACTCAAAGATATAAATCTGTTTGGGAGTCTCCACAATGCAGTCGGCACGGCCTTCCGAGAGCTGTTTTCCGTATATAGACAGTGTAGCATGAGATGAGGCGCATGAGCAGCCTTCAGCAGCTCGTCAATCAGTTCGTCAGGAGTACCCTGATAGTTGTAGAAGCCATCTGGCTTCTCCGTCTTTATCTTGCGTATAGCATTGAG
>Ga0310786_10011546_pt1 | contig 11015 bp, 7 predicted proteins | sample AusTroGonzalo_MG_FD_203881 | JGI IMG/M metagenome (GOLD analysis project Ga0310786, IMG submission 203881) | Bovine rumen microbial communities from tropical cattle in Woodstock, Queensland, Australia - Gonzalo_03 (v2) (version 2) | ecosystem: Host-associated > Mammals > Digestive system >...
TGTTCGGATTCTTAGGTTCATGCATTCAGGGATATATGGCTCTGCGCAGCGGGCTTTACGCCAATGCCGTGCTGTTCCTGCTCTATAATGTGCCGATGCAGTTCGTGGGCTGGGCCCAGTGGCGCAAGCGCATGCTGGGCGGCGGCAGCGAGGGCATCAAGACCCGTTGGATGAGCTGGCCTCAGAGAGCTTTGCTGATAGTTTTAAGTACTGCTGCAGTCTGGGGCATAAGCCGTCTTCTGCTTAAGACCGATGACCCTCAGCCCGTATCTGATGCGCTGGCCATGACCGTGGCCGTGGGCGCTCAGTTCCTGCTTACATTCGCATTCATAGAGCAGTGGTTCATGTGGATAGTGGTGAACGGAGCCAACCTGGTGATGTGGGCCATTGCAGCCACCCGCGGTGTGCAGTTTGCGCCCATCATGGTGGTTCAGTATGTGTTCTACATGATGAACTCCATCTATGGAATAGTGTGGTGGAGCAAAATGTCCAAAAAAGCGTAACGTATGGCATCGATAAAGGATAAGACCGTTTTTGTATGCTCCGAGTGCGGCTTTGACTCGCCCAAGTGGAGCGGCAAGTGTCCGTCTTGCGGCATGTGGAACACCATGAAGGAGATGACCGTTAAGGCTCCTACCGCGCCGACCGTGACCGCCGCCGCCCGCAAGAGCGCATCGGGTAAGGCCGATGAGAGCCGCCCGCATACCCTGAGCGAGATTGACAGCACTATGGAGCCCCGCATAGATATGCACGATGAGGAGCTGAACCGCGTGCTGGGAGGCGGACTGGTGCAGGGGTCAATCGTGCTGTTAGGCGGTGAACCCGGAATTGGCAAATCCACCCTGACGCTGCAGACAGTGATGCGCCTGCAGGACCTTAAGGTGCTGTACGTATCGGGCGAGGAGAGTGCCCGCCAAATCAAGATGCGCGCCCAGCGCTTAGCTACCGCGAACGGCAGCAACCGGTTGAACGACAATCTGCTTATTCTGTGTGAGACATCACTCGAAAAGATATATGAACAGATAAAAGCCGTCCAGCCTCAACTGATAGTTATAGACTCCATACAGACCATTAGCAGCGAGTATGTGGATTCATCGGCCGGAAGCATCACGCAGGTGCGTGAGTGTGCCTCATCGCTGCTCAAGTTTGCCAAGGAGAGCGGAACCCCGGTGCTGCTCATCGGCCATATAACCAAAGACGGATCTATAGCCGGCCCTAAGATTCTGGAGCATATCGTGGATGCGGTGCTGCAGTTTGAGGGTGACCAGCATTACCTTTACCGCATACTCAGACCAATTAAGAATAGGTTTGGCAGCACTGCAGAACTTGGTATCTATGAGATGCTGGAGACGGGCCTGCGGCAGGTGAGCAACCCCAGTGAGCTGCTGCTTACCGACAGCCATCAGGGCATGAGCGGCGTATCCATTGCCTGCACCATTGAAGGGGTGCGTCCGTTCCTGATTGAGGTTCAGGCGCTGGCAAGCACCGCAGTCTATGGAACGCCGCAGCGCAGTGCCATAGGATTCGATGTGCGCCGCATGAATATGCTGTTGGCCGTACTGGAGAAACGTGTGGGATTCAAACTGGGGCAGAAGGATGTGTTCCTGAACATTGCCGGCGGACTAAAGGTTAGCGACCCCGCAATAGACTTGGCTGTAATCAGCGCAATACTTTCCAGTAGTCTGGACATTGCCGTTGACCGCACCGTCTGCATGACGGGTGAGGTGGGCCTGTCGGGCGAGATCCGCCCCGTGAGCCGCATAGAGCAGCGCATATCCGAGGCCGCCAAGCTGGGATTTGAGCGAATCATCATCCCCAAGAGCAACATGCACGGCCTGGAGAACCGCCAGCTTGGCATCAGCCTCATTCCCGTAACTAAAGTTGAGGAGGCTTTCAAGCACCTCTTTGGATAAAAAAGTACAAAAGGGGTCAGGCCCCTTTTGTACTTTTTTTCAGTCTTTGTATTTCTGGAAGTCGTATTTTTTGCGCAGGGCCTCCCGGGTTTCGGGGTCCTGATGGGTGAAGTATGCCTTCCAACCCGGGCAGAAATTGATGTGCCAGCGCCAGAAACGTCCTTTCAGTGACTTGGGATTCTTGTCATAACTTGCTTTAAACTTGCAGTTTTCACAGGGATAATGTGCCATATTCAGTATAATTATATCGTTTGCGATACGAATGTACGGTAAGTCGCTGGAACGGCAAGCGATATGTGCGTTAATCTATATTAATGAAAGGGGTGGACGTAACCGGCAGCGGAGAGATGTGGGCGTTTTGAAATATGATGGCGTTTTTGTATTTTTGTATTCTGATGGCGTGTATCCCGTCATCGTTATGAAATGAAGAAGGGCCTGCTTGTAGTATTATGTCTCATATTTGCATCGCTTTCGGGTGTGTATGCCCAAGAGCGTGGTATGGGTAACCCCAAAGCTGTGTTTATTGAGAAAGGAACACGATCTGCCGGATTATCAATGGGCTGGAATTCGTGGAATGCCAATGGCGAGGATGGCGTGAACCTGCTTGGAATCATAACGGGAATTAAAGGTAATGTAAATCTTTTTGACATTGCTGCCAGTGGTGCATGGTTCGTAAAGGACAATCTTTCAGTAGGCATCAGGGTGGGTTTTTCCGATGCCCGCGTGGACGTGGATTCCATTCGGTTCCTGGGTAATGAGGAGCGGAACCGCCATCTCATACGCGAGGTGCTTAATGGTGCGGTCACATGCCGTCAGTACTTGCCGCTTTTTGACGGCAGGATAATAGCGCTTTTTTTTGAGGGCCGCCTGACTGGACAGACCGGATTCTACAAGAATTACAACCGTACGGCCCAGGGAAAAGAGGGTGCATATACCGGTTTGGGCAGTGTATCGCTTGGATTCTATCCAGGTGTGAGCGTGTTTGCAACAGACCGTATATCGTTCGAGTTCTCCTTGCCTCTACTTGAGGGTGGCTATTTATGGAATGACGAGAGCTCAACAGACTGTGCCGATGCAAGCCTCAATCATGCTTTTGTGCGTTTCAAGCCTTCGCTTATAGGTCTTAATATGGGTTTGGTATTTCATTTCTAAGGTTCATGAGAAAGATATTTCTGTTATTTGCGACCGCTGTTTTGCTATTCTCCTGCGATGAATGGCAGGATGACCTTTACAGGCCCGATGGAAACGGATATGAAACTCTACCTGCTCCGATACCGTCCAGGGCCGAGGAGGGCCAGCTCTACAACATGAGTCTTGACGAGTGGAGCAAGAGCGGCTCCGTAGAAAAATGTTATGGGGCCGATGTAAACGATCAGGACCGCACGGTGTGGGGCTCTGCCAATGAGGCTACTGCCATATTGGGCATTCAGAACTGCGTCCCGGAGAGTTCAAAAGTGGCTGTATCAGGTAATGGCAAACGGGCGGCTAAGATTCAGTCCAAATATATCAACGCCGTGTTGGTTAAGAAATTCGCGGCGGGCACGCTGTTTACCGGCCAGATGGGTACAATAAACATACTCAAAGGAAATGCATCGCTCAAGTGGGGTGTGCCCTTTACAAAAAGACCAAAATCGCTTGAGGGTTTTGCCTGCTATCAGCCGGTGGCTATATCTCATGTAAAATCACCCTATGAAAATAAAATGGGTAAAATGGATACCGGTGTGATTTACGTGGTGTTAGGTGACTGGAATGGGCAGGTCACGATTGATCCGGCTGAGTCCATGTTCCTTGACGTAAACAATGACCCGGCCATAATAGGCTATGGCATAGTCTCCTACAACAGCCATATGGATGATTATAAGAAGTTTACCATCAACATAGATTACCGTAGCGACAGGACTCCCACACGGGCTATAATCGTAGCCTCGTCAAGTGAGCTTGGTGACTTTTTTACCGGTGGTGACGGATCAACTCTCTACCTGGACGAGCTCCGTTTCATATACTGATTCTTCTTTACCAAAATAGTCACTATTGTGTAAAAATACACAATAAGAGTACACCTGCCTGTGTAGTTTGCTGAAAAAGGAGTAAATTCGCAGTCGGAAAAATAGTATCGCTGTGAAAGTACTTAAATTCGGTGGCTCGTCCGTTGGATCCAAGGAGAGCATCACCAACCTTAAGGAGATTGTTGAGTCACAACAGGATGATGTGATAGTAGTGGTTTCAGCTCTTGGCGGAATCACTGACAAACTTATTGCTACAGCCCGTATGGCTGCAGGCGGTGACCGTCAGTATGAGACAGAGATGGAGGCCATGCTCACCCGTCATGAGAATATGATAAGTGACGTAATCATCCCGCAGCGCAGAGCCGCGGCGCTTGACGGCGTGCACGGTCTGTTTGGTGAACTTAAGGAGATCATGCAGGGGCTCTACCTTTTGCATGACCTGTCAGAGAAGACCATGGATATCATAGTAAGCTATGGCGAGCGTCTCTCTTCACAGATTGTTGCCCAGCTTATTGATGACATCAGGTTGTTTGATTCACGTGAATTCATAAAGACTGAACATAACACTCATAACCACTCCATAGACAGTGACCTTACTTATCGTCTCATTCGTGAGACCTTCCAGCCCCTCTTCAAGAAGTCGGGTAAGGATAAGGTCAAGGCGCTTGCCCCCGGTTTCATATCCAGTGATGCCCAGACAGGTGAGATAACCAACCTGGGCCGCGGCGGCTCAGACTATACCGCATCACTCATTGCAGCAGCTCTCGATGCCAGCGTGCTTGAGATATGGACCGATGTGGACGGATTCATGACGGCCGATCCCCGCGTGATATCCACTGCCTACACTATTGATGAGTTGAGTTATGTGGAGGCAATGGAGCTGTGTAACTTTGGCGCCAAGGTGGTCTATCCGCCTACCATCTATCCTGTGTGCCAGAAGAACATTCCCATACTGATAAAGAATACATTCAACCCCACGGCCCGCGGCACCGAGATCGTGAACGAACTTCCCGCCGGAACCAAGGCCATCAAGGGTATATCAAGCATAAGCGATACCGCTCTGATTACCATGCGCGGCTTAGGTATGGTGGGCGTGATAGGTGTGAACTACCGCATATTCAAGACCTTGGCCGAGAACGGAATCAGCGTGTTCCTGGTATCGCAGGCATCGTCCGAGAACAGCACTTCTATCGGTGTGCGCAATGAGGATGCCGCTCCCGCCTGCGACCTGCTGAACCGCGAGTTCAGCAAGGAGATTGCGCTGGGTGCCATATTCCCCATATCGGCCGAGATGGACCTGGCAACCATCGCCATTGTGGGTGAGAACATGAAACGCAGCCCCGGTATAGCCGGCAAGCTGTTCAGCGTGCTGGGCCGTAACGGCATCAACGTTATTGCATGCGCACAGGGCGCATCCGAGACCAACATATCGTTCGTGGTGCAGAAGAGCTCGCTGCGCAAATCGCTCAACGTAATCCATGACTCGTTCTTCCTGTCAGAGTATCAGGTGCTCAACCTGTTCATCTGCGGTGTGGGCACAGTGGGTAACAGCCTGCTGGAGCAGATACGCGGCCAGCGCGAGAAACTGATGCAGGAACGCGGCCTCAAACTCAACGTGGTAGGTATTGCACGCGGCAGCAAGGCCCTGTTCTGCCGTGAGGGCATAAATTTGGAGAATTACCGCGAGCAGCTTGACAAGGCGCCGGCCAGCAACATACAGAAATTGCATGATGAGGTCATTGGCATGAACATATTCAACTCTGTGTTTGTGGATTGCACCGCAAGTGCCGATGTGGCTGGTCTGTACAAGGATTTCCTGGATCATAACATATCGGTTGTGGCAGCCAACAAGATTGCCGCATCATCGGAGTATGAGAACTACCTTGCCCTTAAGCAGACTGCCCGCCGTCGTGGTGTCAAGTATCTGTTTGAGACCAACGTGGGTGCAGGACTGCCTATCATAAACACCATAAATGACCTGATAAACAGCGGTGACCGCATTCTCAAGATTGAGGCTGTGGTGAGCGGTACCCTGAACTTTATATTCAGCACCCTGAGTGCCGACTGTCCGCTGAGCCAGACCATACGCTTAGCCAAGGAGAAGGGTTACAGTGAGCCCGATCCGCGCATTGACCTGTGCGGAAAGGATGTGCTGCGCAAGCTGGTCATTCTGGCACGTGAGAGCGGTTACGCCATTGAGCAGAAGGATGTGGAGAGTTCACTCTTTATCCCGCAGGAGTTGTTTGACGGCACTATTGACGAGTTCTGGGCCAAGCTCCCGCAGTTGGATGCGGAGTTTGAGCAGCGCCGTGCACGTGTGGAGAAGGAGGGCAAGCGCATGCGTTTTGTGGCCCGCTTAGAGAACGGCAAAGCCAGCATATCACTGGCTGAGGTTGACAAATATCATCCGTTCTACAACCTGCAGGGCAGCAACAACATAATACTGCTAACAACTGAGCGCTACAAGGAGTATCCCATGATGATTCAGGGATACGGCGCAGGCGCCGCAGTAACCGCAGCAGGCGTATTTGCCGATATCATGAGTATAGCTAATATCTGATTTTACAGCAATGAAATACATTATCATACTTGGAGACGGAATGGCCGACTGGCCGGTAAAGGAGTTTGGCGGTAAGACCATACTTCAGAATGCCCGCAAGCCCTATATGGACATGCTGGCGCGCAAAGGCCGCACAGGTATGCTCAAGACTGTCCCTGACGGATTCCACCCCGGCAGCGAGGTGGCCAACATGACCGTGATGGGCTATGACGTAACAAAGTCATTCGAGGGCCGCGGTGTGCTTGAGGCCGCCAACATAGGCGTGGATATCAAGCCTGGCCAGATGGGCATGCGCTGCAACATAATCTGCATAGAGAACGGACTTATCAAGAACCACTCGGCAGGTCATATCACCACCCCTGAGGCCGATGAGCTTATCGAGGCCTTAGACAAGGAGTTGGGCACGGATAAGGTGCATTTCCATACCGGCATCCAGTACCGCCATCTGTTAGTGGTGGACGGAGGCCGCAAGGAGCTTATCTGCACTCCGCCGCATGATGTGCCGGGACAGCCGTTCAAGGATCTGATGATCAAGGCCACAACCCCAGAGGCACAGCCTACGGCAGATTTGCTCAATGACCTGATACTGCGCTCACAGGATATCCTGTCCAAGCATCCGGTAAACCTTAAGCGTGTGGCAGAGGGTAAGGATCCCGCCAACAGCATCTGGCCCTGGTCACCCGGTTACCGTCCGTCAATGCAGCCCATCAGTGAGCTCTATCCCAATGTACGCAGGAGTTCGGTGATATCGGCCGTGGACCTTATCAAGGGAATTGGCCATTACGCCGGCATGAAAGTGATTGACGTGGAGGGCGCAACAGGTCTGTTTGATACCAATTATGAGGGCAAGGCACAGGCTGCAATAGATGCCCTTAAGACCGATGATTTTGTATATGTGCACGTTGAGGCCCCCGATGAGGCCGGCCATGAGGGCAACTTTACCCTCAAGAACCGCACCGTTGAGGATCTGGACAGCCGCCTGATAGGTCCTATCTATGAGGAGGTAAGCCGTTGGGATGAGCCGGTGGCCATTGCCGTACTGCCCGACCATCCTACTCCCTGCGCACACCGCACGCACACATCGGACCCTATTCCGTTCCTTATCTATGCCCCGGGACTGGAGGCTGACGGCGTTACTGCTTTTGACGAGGAGAGTTGCAAGCAGGGCGGCTACGGCAACATTGAGGGCACAGAATTCACTAAGATTTTCCTATCACTACGATGAAATACTACAGCACAAACCATAAGTCAAGTGACGTGGCCCTGCGTGATGCGGTGGTTCGCGGACTTGCCCCTGACCGCGGCCTTTACATGCCGGAGCGTCTTAACAAACTGAGCAAGGAGTTCTTTGAGGGCATCGATAAGATGACGTTTCAGGAGATGTCATTTGAGGTAGCCAAGGCATTTTTCGGCGAGGATATCCCGGCCGATGACCTTAAACGTATTGTCTATGATACTCTGGCTTTTGAGACTCCCGTTGTCAAGGTTGATGACAACATCTACTCGCTGGAGCTGTTTCACGGTCCCACACTTGCATTCAAGGATGTAGGCGCACGCTTCATGGCCCGCCTGCTGGGTTACTTCAACAAGGAGGAGAAACAGCTGGTCAATGTACTGGTGGCAACATCGGGCGATACCGGAAGCGCAGTGGCCAACGGATTCTTAGGCGTGGAGGGCGTACACGTGTATGTGCTCTATCCCAAAGGCAAGGTAAGCCCCATCCAGGAGTGCCAGTTCACCACTCTGGGCCGCAACATCACCGCTGTCGAGGTGGATGGCGTGTTTGATGACTGCCAGGCTCTGGTCAAGAACGCCTTTATGGATGCTGAACTCAATCAGCACATGAAGCTGACATCGGCCAACTCAATCAACGTGGCCCGTTTCCTGCCGCAGGCGTTCTACTACTTCAACGCCTACGCACAGATGAAAGCCTTGGGTAAGGCCGATAACCTGGTGATATGCGTGCCCAGCGGTAACTTTGGCAATATCACGGCTGGTCTCTTTGGTTGGTTCATGGGACTGCCCGTAAAGCGTTTCATTGCCGCCAATAACGCCAACGACATATTCTACAATTATCTTAAGACCGGAGTATATAGCCCCAAACCGTCGGTTCAGACACTGGCCAACGCAATGGATGTGGGTGATCCCAGTAACTTTGCGCGTGTGCTTGCCCTGTACGGTGGCTCACACAAGGATATTGCAGGTCATATTGGTGGTGCAACCTACACTGATGATCAGATTAAGGAGACTCTTAAGGAGTGCTACCAGCGTACCGGTTACCTGCTTGACCCGCACGGAACCTGCGGCTACCGCGCCCTGCGTGAGCAGCTGCAGCCCGGAGAGTACGGCGTGTTCTTAGAGACCGCGCATCCCGCCAAGTTCAAGGAGAAGGTGGATGCCATTACCGGTGGTGACGTGGAGATTCCCGCCCGCCTGCAGGCCTTCATGAAGGGCACCAAGCAGAGTGTTGAAATCAGCAAGGACTACTCTGACTTTAGAAACTTTTTGTTTAACGAAGCAAAGTGACGCAAAGGGGTCGCATCGTTTTGCGTCATTAAAACGACGCAAAGCGAAACGACCCCTTTGCGTCCGACCCCTTTGCGTCACCTTGGGAAAAATGAGCTGGCAGCAGATAGATATTAACCGACTGGATATACCCCTTAAGGAGGTCTATTCATTCATGGGGTACAAGGACGGAGAGCCCGATGCTCAGACCGTGCGTACCACCGAGTATCTGCTGCGCGAGAGCGCCCAGTTCCTGCGCCCTCAGTTCAAGTATGTGCTGGTGGACGGCAGCCTGGACCTGGAAAACAATAAACTTACACTGATAGGGCAGGGAGGCCCCGTAACCTTTGATGCCGGCAGGATAATATGCCGCCAGCTGCGCGGAGCACAGCGCTACGCCGTATTTGTGGCAACGGTAGGCAACGGCTATTTCCAGTGGTCCGATGCCGTAAAACGCCGTGATGACATGTTCCAGACCTACGCTATGGACTGCGTGGGCAGCCAGATCGTTGAGAGCGTGGCCGATTACATGGAGACCGTTCTGCAGGCCGAGATAGATCCCGCAGGTTTCAAGCGCACCAATCGGTTCAGCCCCGGATACTGCGGCTGGCACGTATCGGCACAGCCGGCACTTTTCAGCCTGTTTGGCGAACCGCGTCCCTGTGGCATAGAACTCACGGAGTCCTGCCTCATGCTGCCCATGAAATCCGTTAGCGGCATAATAGGAATAGGGCCCGATGTCCGCTACCTGCCATACACATGTGGTATTTGTGACAAGAAAGACTGCTACAAGAGAAGAATGAAAAATGCAACTTGATTATTTGAAAATATCATACAGAAAACTACTCATCTGAGTGTTTTATCAATAGTCCAAAAAAAGAATTCAAAATATAATATGTTAACAGGAAAGAAGACTGGAATTCTTTCAAGAAAGAAGTCACCATAGTCGAGATTACAGATGAAGTGTTGAACATCTGCGATGATGCTTTGGAACTGTGACAGGTAATCTTGCCATTGATGCCATCATCGGTTATACTAATAATAATTCTGGAGCAATTGAAAAAACGACGCAAAGTTAAACGACCCCTTTGCGTCGTTTTCGTTTAATCAGGAGCAGGCAGGTCACCAGGATTACGGGAAATATTGAAGCTGCCAGCAGACCGCTCTGGATATCGTCACCGCCGGATTTGGTGCATATTCCTACAAGTGAGGGACCGAAAGTGCCGCCTACATCGCCAGCAAGTGCAAGCAGTGCAAACAGTGCCGTACCGCCGCCGGGCATACTGGCCGATGTAAGGCTGATGGAGCCGGGCCACATGATGGCAACCGCCAGACCGCTTATCATACAGCCTGCCAGGCTTACGATGGGATTGCTTGAAAGTGATGCCACCAGATATGCCGCAAAGCAGAGAACTCCGGCCCATGTCATATAGGCCCTCAGGTCCATGTTCTGCCCTTTCTTGCCGTACCAGAGCCTTCCTATACCCATAAATAACGCAAATCCGCAAGGTCCGGCCAGATCTCCTACGGCTTTGTCAACGCCCAGCGATGCCTCGGCAAAGGCCGATGTCCACTGAGCCATGGAACTCTCGGAGGCTCCCACAGCCACCATCAGTATCAGGAACATCCAGAATCCCTTGTTCCTGAGCAGTTGCGACATGCTCATGCCATCGGAACCCTGTACTATAGGCTCAATGGGACATGTGGCAAAATTGATTATGTTATAGAGCGGAATAAGTGCCCACAGACATGCCAGAATACGCCAGTTCTCCAGTCCGAAAAGCGCAAAGAACAGGGTGGAACCTAAAATGACTCCCATCGTTCCCCAGCAATAGAAAGAGTGCAGCAGACTCATCATACCCTCCTTGTTGGGGAACGGGCAGGCCTCGATTATGGGACTGCACAGCACCTCAATGAGTCCGCTTCCCACCGCATAGACGCATACACTGATGAGAATACCCACCATGGGACTTGAAAACAACCCGGGCAGGAATGCCAGGCCAACCAGTCCCAGGGCCGATGTCACCTCCG
>Ga0310786_10011547_pt1 | contig 11013 bp, 8 predicted proteins | sample AusTroGonzalo_MG_FD_203881 | JGI IMG/M metagenome (GOLD analysis project Ga0310786, IMG submission 203881) | Bovine rumen microbial communities from tropical cattle in Woodstock, Queensland, Australia - Gonzalo_03 (v2) (version 2) | ecosystem: Host-associated > Mammals > Digestive system >...
TGAGATCCTTACAAAGATCACAGACGGTACAGGAACACTTGAAGACCTTAAGGCTCTCGAAGATGTTGCTGTTGCTCTCAAGAACGGTTCTCTCTGTGCTCTCGGCCAGACAGCCGCTAACCCGATCCTTTCTACTCTCAAGCATTTCCGTGATGAATATGTTGAGCACGTAGTAGATAAGAAGTGCCGTTGCGGCGTATGTAAGAACCTTCTTACATATACGATCGAGAAGGATAACTGCTTCGGTTGCGGAATGTGTGCTAAGGCTTGTCCTGCAGGCGCAATCTCCAAGACTGATTACACGGCTCCGGGCAAGAAGCTTCCTGCAATGGAGATCGATCCTTCCAAGTGCGTTAAGTGCGGAGCTTGTATGGCAACATGTAAGTTCAAGGCTATTGTTAAGAAGTGATAAGAAAGGAGATTAGAAAAATGGCTGATAATATGGTTAATGTTACCATTGACGGAGTTAAGGTTTCTGTTCCTTCATCTTATACAGTTCTTGAGGCTGCCAGAGCTGCCGGAATCAAGATCCCTACTCTTTGTTTTCTTAAAGATGTAAACCAAATCGGCGCATGCCGTGTTTGCCTCGTTGAAGTCGAGGGTGCACGTGCTTTGGCTGCTGCTTGTGTTATGCCTGTTAACGAAGGCATGGTTGTTCACACAAATTCTGCCAAGGTTCGTGAGACAAGAAAGAATACTCTCGAGATGATCCTTTCCGATCATAACGTAGATTGTCTTTCCTGTATCAGAAACGGTAACTGCGAACTCCAGTCCCTTACAGAGGAATATGGTATCCGTAAAGTTACATTTAAGGGCGTTAAGTCCCAGTCCGTACTCGACGATAAGTCATTCTCCATCGTCAGAGACGGTTCCAAGTGCGTTAAGTGCGGTCGTTGCGTAGCTGCTTGTAAGAAGCAGAGCATCGGTGTCCTGAGCTTCCTCAACAGAGGATTCGAGACATCTGTCGGTCCTGCATATGATATCTCCATGGCAGATGCTCCTTGTATCTACTGTGGTCAGTGTATCGTTTCCTGTCCTGTCGGCGCTCTCCATGAGAAGGAAGAGACTGAGAAGGTATGGGATGCTATCAACGATCCTTCAAAGCACGTTGTTATGCAGGTTGCTCCTGCTGTCCGTGCAGGTATCGGCGAAGAATTCGGTCTTCCTATCGGAACAAGAGCTACAGGCAAGATGTTCGCAGCTATGCACCGTCTCGGTGTTGATAAGGTATATGACACTAACTTCGGTGCTGACCTTACGATCATGGAAGAGGGTACGGAGCTTCTCGGCAGGATCAAGAATGGCGGTGTTCTCCCTATGATCACTTCCTGTTCACCAGGATGGATCCGCTTCTGCGAATTCTATTTCCCTGAGTTCATTCCTAATCTTTCTTCCTGTAAGTCTCCTCACGAGATGGAAGGTGCTCTTATCAAGACATACTATGCAGAGAAGAACGGAATCGATCCTAAGGATATCGTTGTCGTTTCAGTAATGCCTTGTACTTCCAAGAAGACAGAGGCTGCACGTGAACAGCTCGTTAACAAAGACGGTCTCCGCGACGTAGATATCGTTATCACAACTCGTGAGCTCGCTCGTATGATCAAGCAGGCAGGTCTTAACTTTAACTCACTTCCTGACGAAGGACCTGACACTGATCTTCTCGGTGAGTACACAGGTGCAGGCGTTATCTTCGGTGCAACCGGCGGTGTTATGGAAGCTGCTCTCCGTACTGTTGCTGATATCCTTGAAGAGAAGGATCTCCCTGACTTCGAGTATACTCAGGTACGTGGTGTGGAAGCTGACGTTAAGGAAGCTACTCTTACACTCGCAGGAAAAGAGATCAAGGTTGCAGTTGCTCATTCTACAGCAGCTGCCCGTGAACTCCTTACCAAGATCAGAAACGGTGAAGCAAACGATTATACATTCATCGAGATCATGGGTTGTTCCGGCGGATGCGTATGCGGTGGCGGTCAGCCTATCGTTAAGGCACAGGATCTCATGGATATAGATATCCGTGCAGAGCGTGCAAAGGCTCTCTATGAAGAAGATAAGGTTATGCCTGAAAGAAAGTCTCACAAGAACTCCCAGGTTATGCAGCTCTACAAGGATTTCCTTGGCGAGCCGAATGGACACAAGGCACACGAACTTCTCCATACAACATACGGTCAGCGTGATATCTATCCTGATTCCGTACTTGAAAAATAAGTTTGTATTAAACTGAACTTTTCGGACTGCTCCATTTCTTTGGAGCAGTCTTTTTTTACGCGAAAATAATCCGGGCATTGTTTTTTCGAAAAGTTTGCTATAATCAGAAAAAACCGGAAAAAGGGAGGATCCCTTATGAAAACACCGATACTTGAGACAAAGAGCCTTATTTTAAGACCTTTGACAAAAGCCGATGCAAAAGAGGCTTTTGAGCGATGGACAAGCGATCCTGATGTCGCCAGATATATGATCTACAACACTCATCAAAGTATTGATGATACAAATATGTGGCTGTCTACGATCAACAGTGACAGCGATACGGCATACGATTTTGCCGTCTGTGTAAAGGCTGAGGATAATTATCTTTGCGGAAGCTGCGGAGTTTATCTTTCTAAGATCGATGATGTCTTTGATGTCGGCTATAATATCGCAAAAGACCACTGGAGAAGGGGATACGGCACAGAGATCATCGAGGCTTTGAGGGATTTTGTAATTAACGGACTTCATGAGACCCAGCTCGGCGGAAGATATCATAAGGAAAACGTCGTATCGGGACACATACTCCAAAAATGCGGACTTATGCCGATCGGAGAGGCAAAAGGGTTTAAGTTGGATGGAGTGACACCTTTTGAAACTTATGTCCTGAGATATCAGGTAAAAGGTAATAAGACTTCTTTTGTACTCTCAAACGGCGTATCGGTCGATCCTGTAGGATTCGGGACATATAAATCCGAACAGGGAGCCGTAACTAACGCACTTAAAGCAGGATACAGATATTTTGATACGGCTTCTTTCTATAAAAATGAGGAGATGGTAGGAAAAGAAATCAGTGATTACGGGATCTCAAGGGAAGAAGTCTTTATCGCAAGTAAGATCTGGCCTACGGAATTCGGCTACGAGGAGACTTATAAGGCTTTTCAAAGATCGATCGATAAGCTCAAGACCTCATATCTCGATCTTTATCTGATCCATTGGCCCAAGATCACTGCGTCCGACAAGCAGTGGAAAAACAATCTGTGCAAGACATGGAAAGCCATGGAAGAGCTATATAAGGAAGGGAAGATCAGAGCAATCGGAGTAAGTAACTTCCTGCCTCATCATCTTCGTGTGATCACGGAAAATTTCAAGATAAAACCTATGGTTGACCAGCTTGAACTCCATCCGGGGTATATGCAGCATTATACTGTTGATTACTGCAGAAAGAACAATATCCATGTTCAGGCATGGAGTCCTCTCGGAAGAGGCAGGCTCAGTGATAATGAACTGATAAGAAAGATCGCTGACAAGTATCTCGTAAGTCCTCAAAAGTTGATGCTCAGATTCTTGAATCAGGAAGGGATATCCGTCATTCCGAAGACTAATGATCCTGAGAAGATGAGTAAAAATCTTGAGATTTTTGATTTTACGATATCGGAAGATGATATGTCTTTCCTCAATACTCTCCCGCCATGTGGCTTTTCAGGGGAGTTTGCGGATACGGTGGAATTTGAAGGAAGAATGTAAATACACTAATTTTGCCCTATTTGTTGACACTTTATTATTTTATTTCTATAATTTATTAGACATTTTTTGTCTTATTAACATTGAACATTGACAATTAAATATTGGAGGTGAATACCAAGATGGAGTGGTTATATGCTCTTTTGGGACTTATTCTTGGTATTCTTTTGGGTATTGTTGGCACAGTTGTTTTTTATAAGCGGGGTTTATCTTCGCAGCAGAAGCAATTACAGGAAGACATTCAAAAGGCTGAGGATGAAAATGCGAAGCTTTTGGGTGAGGCTCAGAAGAATGCAGAAAGTCGCAAGAGAGATTTACTGTTGCAGGCAAAAGAGGAGATCTCTAAGGCTCGTGCCGAATTAGAGCGCGACGTCAGAGAGAGAAAGCAAGAGCTTGCCAAAGAGAGAAACAGGCTTGACCAGAAAGAAGAAACACTTGATAAGAAGCTCAGTAGTATAGAGCTTAAGGAAATCGAGATCGAGAATATCAAACATGAGATCACGGCAACAGAACAGCGCACCAGAGAGATCGAAGCGAAGAAGACTGTTGAACTCGAGAAGATTTCCGGACTCAGTATTGCAGAAGCCAGATCACTTGTTTTGGAAGATGCTGAGCGTGAATACAGCCATGATATGGCTACGATGCTCAAGCAGATGGAAGAAAAGACCAAGGCCGAGGCCGATAAGATCGCTAAGGATATTATCGTAAGCTCTATACAGAGATATGCTTCGGATTATGTTTCAGAAGTTACAGTATCAGTCGTTTCACTGCCAAGCGATGAGATGAAGGGACGAATCATCGGTCGTGAAGGTCGTAACATACGTGCGATCGAGACGATCACAGGTGTCGATCTGATTATTGACGATACACCTGAAGCTGTTATTTTGTCGTCCTTTGATCCGATCAGACGAGAGATCGCCAGACTTACGATCGAGAAACTCGTTGTTGACGGACGAATTCATCCCGCAAGGATCGAGGAAATGGCTAACAAGGCCAGAAAAGAAGTCAATAACACCATCAAGCAGGAAGGTGAGCGCGCAGCTTATGACACAGGCGTCATGAATCTGCATCCTGAGATCATCAAATATCTCGGACGTTTGCGCTACAGGACCAGTTTTGGTCAGAATGTTCTTCAGCATTCGATCGAAGTATGCTGGATAGCAGGGATGATGGCTTCTGAATTAGGTCTGGATGTACAGATGGCCCGCCGTGCAGGATTGTTGCACGATATCGGTAAGGCAGCTGATTTTGAGCAGGATGGCTCACATATTGAGATCGGTGCCGAGATTGCCAGAAAGTACAAAGAATCACCTGAGATCATCAACGCCATTGAAGCACATCACGGCGATGTTGATCCTCAAACTGCCATTGCAGTTTTGGTTGCAGCTGCAGATGCTATTTCAGCTGCAAGACCCGGAGCACGGAGGGAGAATCTTGAGACTTACATCAAGAGGATCCAGAAGCTTGAAGAGATCGCAACTTCATTCGAAGGAGTCGAGAAGAGTTATGCGATCCAGGCAGGCAGAGAGATCCGTGTTATCGTTTCCCCTGAGAAGGTTGGAGACGACGATATGATCCTTAAGGCCAGACAGATCTGTAAGAAGATCGAGGATGAACTTGATTATCCGGGCCAGATCAAGGTAAATATCATTAGAGAGACTAGAGCAACAGATGTTGCAAAGTAATTAAGTATCTTATTATTTTGAATATAGATTGTTGTATGTCACCTCGGAAAGACCGTTCTTACAGGGACGGTCTTTTTTTTATTTATATAAATATATGATAAAATATATCCTGGATTGGAGGATTATTAATTGAAGATCTGTTTTGTAGGTGATATCGTAGCTTCTCCGGGTAGAAGGGTACTGAAAAGTCAGCTTCCTTCGTTCCTTAGAGAGAATAATATAGATTTTTGTATTGCTAATGCAGAGAATTCCGTATACGGACTGGGTGTCTCGCCCAAGGTCTTGGATGAACTGTTCGGACTCGGTGTCGATGCCGTTACCTTAGGTAATCATACTTTTTCATATCATGATTTTATTGACCGGGCAAACAGCTACAATAATGTAGTTGTTCCGTCAAACGTTTCCTCAAAGTGGCCCGGAAGAAAATATGCCATTATCCAAAAGGGAGATAAAAAGCTCGCAGTCTTTAATCTCATGGGACAGGTCGATATGGGGATGTATAGCGATTCTCCTTTCGAAAAGGCAGATGAGATACTAAGATCCATAGAAGGATCCAAGCCTGATGCCATATTCCTTGACTTCCATGCCGAGGCCACTTCCGAGAAGCAGGCTATGGGTTATTATCTTGACGGCAGGATCTCTGTCATTGCCGGAACCCATACCCATGTCCAGACTTCAGACAGTAAGATCCTTCCTCACGGAACGGGGTATATAACCGATGCAGGTATGACAGGATGCCTGGATTCGATCATCGGAATGGATATTGAGACTTCGCTTGTGAGATTCATCGATAAGATACCTGCCAAATATCAGCCCGCAGAAGGCGAGGCTGCGATGTGTGGCATTATTTGCGAAGTTGATTATAATGGTAAATGTATTTCTATAAGCAGGTTTTGTGTATATGAGTAAATATTTGATCGAGAAAAAAGATGTTAAATTATGGAAACCGGCAGTATGCTATCTGTCGGTCATTATCCTTACAGCCATAGACCAGTTGACCAAGTATCTTGTTGTAAAAAAACTTCCGTTATATGGCCAGCATATCGTTATAAAGGATTTCTTTTCCATCTACTATGTCCAGAATACGGGAAGTGCTTTCAGTATGTTCGCAGACAGGTCGTGGGGCATATATTTTCTGTCTGCAGTCTCTCTTTTGATGGGACTTGTCCTTATTATTGCGATCTATAAGACTTTGAGACATAAGGATTTCTTCTTCAAGGCTTCTTTGGTGCTCTTTTTGACAGGTGCTGTCGGAAATCTTATCGACAGGATCAGACTTCACTATGTAGTCGATTTTCTGAGATTTGATTTCGGAAGTTATACTTATCCGATATTTAATTTTGCAGATATATGTGCCGTTGTTGCGACATTTATGATGATCTTACTCGTGATCTTCCGTAACAAGTCAATCGATTCTTATCTGTCTCTTTTCGAGATAAAGGGTAAAAAGAAGAATGATAAAACAACTTGAAGTTGAAGAAGGCGGTCAGCGTATCGATGCTTATATAGCATCCAATCTGCCTGATATATCCAGGTCCTATGTTGCTGTGCTCCTTTCGGAAGGAAGGATCACATGTGACGGAACCGGTAAGCTCAAGGCAAGTTATAAGGTAAATCCGGGAGATAAGATCACGATAGATATCCCGGCTCCGGTCGAGACTGATACCAAGCCGCAGGATATACCGCTCGATATCGTTTACGAGGATGATGACCTCATACTTATCAATAAACCGCAGGGAATGGTGGTTCATCCTGCCTGCGGACATCATGAGGATACTCTGGTAAATGCATTGCTTCATCACTGCAAAGGCAATCTTTCCGATATAAACGGAGTCATCAGACCCGGTATCGTTCACAGGATAGATAAGGATACTTCGGGCATCATGGTCGCCGTAAAGAATAACGAGACTCATCAGGCGCTTGCGGATATGCTCGCCAGACACGAGATCGTAAGGCAGTACAGATGCATTGTTCACGGTATTGTAGGGCCCGAAAAGGGAACGATCGATGCTCCGATAGGAAGATCCGGAACAGACAGGCGTAAGATGACCGTAAAAGAAGACGGCAAGGAATCCGTAACACATTTTACAGTTATCGGCAGGTATAAAGAAGCTACCGATCTGTCGCTGCTTCTCGAGACAGGAAGGACCCATCAGATCAGGGCACATATGACATATATAGGCCATCCGCCCGTCGGAGATCCCGTATATAGCGGCAGAAGGCCTTCATACGGACTTAAAGGCCAGGCTCTTCACAGTAAATCCATCTCGTTTATCCATCCGAGAACCGGTAAAAAGCTCTTTTTCGAAGTGGATCTGCCTGATTATTACAAGGAAGTACTTAATATACTTACACCTATAGAGATTAAATAAGGGGTTATTTATGACAGAAAGAATCGATGATTGCCGTTCGGATATCGTTAGCGTAGGATCACTTCTCGAAAAGATCAGGAGCGTTTATAACGTAAGCATAGAAGTCGACGGGGATTCAATAGTAATAACCGGTGACAATAATCTTATGAACCTGAGAGCCAAAGAAGCAGTAAATGCTCTTCTTATCCTTTCAGACAAGAATGATATCGATCCCATGCTTGTCGATTATGTCATCTTTCTCGAAAACAGCGGCAAGCTTCAGGAATTCCTTGATATGGAAGACGAAGTATTCTTTACCACATATAGCGGAAGACCTCTAAAAGCCAAGACTTTGGGCCAGAGGTTCTATATCGATGCACTGAAAAGAAGCGAACTTGTCATCTGCAGCGGTCCTGCAGGCTCAGGTAAGACATTCCTGGGCGTAGCCATGGCAGTTAAAGCATTCAGGAATAAGGAAGTATCAAGGATAATCCTTACGAGACCTGCGGTTGAAGCAGGGGAGAAGCTTGGTTTTCTTCCGGGTGATATAGCCGAAAAGGTCAATCCTTATATGAGACCGATCTATGATGCCCTTATAGCTCTTTTGGGACTGGAAAACTTTGAGAAATACTACGACAAGGGTCTTATCGAAGTATCACCTCTGGCATTTATGAGAGGCAGAAACCTTGATGATGCTTATGTCCTTCTTGACGAAGCTCAGAATACAACGGTTGATCAGATGATGATGTTCCTTACCAGGATAGGAATGAACTGCAGGGCATGCGTATGCGGTGACTTTACACAGATAGATCTTCCGAGAGGCGTAATATCAGGCCTTTATGACTCCATGGATGTACTTAAGGGCGTAGAAGGTGTATCATTAATTAGTCTGGGAGAGGCGGATATCGTACGTAATCCGCTCGTTCAGAGGATCGTTCGTGCTTATGCCGACAGAGAGACGAAGAGGACGGAGGGAACCTGATGCATAAAGGACTTAAGCGTACTTTAGCCGTATTCATTTCTCTTTTGATGATAGCAACTATAGTTGTCTGTGTTTTTTTCGGTTACATTCCGGTCAAATATGATTATGAGGTAGGTTCTATTGCTACTTCCGATATCTACGCATCCCGTAATGTTATCGACAGTTATCAGACAAAATATGATGCAGTCCTGGCCAAGAATTCCGTTAAGAATATATTTGTAAGATCGGGTTCCGAATCTGATGATAATATAAAGAACATCAAGAGTTTCTATCAGCTTGTAAGACAGTCGAGGGCACTTCTTCTTGATGAATACGGAACGCCTGTTGATGACGTAACTCCGATAAGAGACAACCTCATTAACAATGTATATAACACTCTGGATTATCAGATGTCTGAGGAAGACGCGATGTCCTACCTTACAATGTCTTATTATTCATTCAATTATCTTGAAGATAAGGCAAGATCAGTTACAGAGATCCTCATGATGGACCTGGCAGATAAGGACAGTCTCGATATCCAGATCAACAGCCAGCTCAATGCGATCTTTGAGGAAGACGACTCTTTTTCCTCATATAAGGATCTTCTTAACCGCACTATGTCAGGCATTATAAGGCCTAATGCAATCTATGACGTCGACGCAACAAATGAAGCTGCTGAGAATGCCTATAATATGGTAATGGAAGATCCTGTTGAGATACAGAAAGGAACCAAGATCGTATCTTCCGGTGATGTTATCACTGAGCACAGTTATCAGATCCTTTCAGATCTTGAACTTCTCTCGGATGATTCCTTTGATCTTTTGCTCCTGTTCAGAGTACTTCTATATGTAGCAGTCGTATCTGTCGTATTGTTCTTCTTCTTTAAACTCCGTAAAGATAAGCTCAATATCGATTTCAGGATTATGCTGTCACTTATTATTCTCTTTGTGATCCCTGTACTTGTAAGTGTCTATGTTTCTACGATATCGCATCAGGCAGTCGTAATACTGTTCTTTACGACTTTGTGTGCCGCATTCATAGGAGTTTCAGATTCGATCATCCTGTCGGTATTCCTCCTTGTCTATATGTGGCCGATATATTCTTTTGACTCTGATATGTTCATGGCTTCACTTGCAGGTATCGTTATCTGTGCGTCTCTATCGGGAAGAAATAAGGCAAACAGCAATACCGCAGGTCTTATCATTTTCCCGACATTAAGCGTATCTATCGTTGCATTTATCCTTAACTTCCTTAACGGATCCACCAGGAACGATTATATCGACACACTCGGCATATCATCCTTGTCGGCTGCTATTTCGATAGTAGCGGCAATTGGACTTATGCCTATATTTGAGCTTATATCGGGATCTGTCTCGCCTGTTAAGCTCATCGATCTGTCTCAGCCGAGCCAGCCTCTTTTGAAGAGACTCTTTATCGAGGCACCGGGTACTTCGCAGCATTCCATGATGGTCGCGAACCTCTCTGATGCCGCAGCTGACGCTATCGGCGCGGATGCTCTTTTATGCAGGGTCTCGTCTTATTTCCATGATATCGGTAAACTTAATAATCCGGGATATTTTACAGAGAACCAGAAAGACTTTAATCCGCATTCGGTATTAACGCCTGCCGAGAGTACGGCTATCATTACCGCTCATATCGATGACGGAGTCAAGATGGCTCAGAAAGACAAGCTTCCCAAGGCCATTATAGATATAATCAAACAACATCACGGAACGACTTATCCTTCCTTTTTCTATAAGAAAGCATTAGAAGAAGCCAAGCTCAAGGGACTTCCCGAGCCTGATGTGAATTCATTCAGATACAGGGGAGAGGTCCCTCAGACAAGGGAAGCAGCGATCGTAATGCTTGCCGATACATGCGAGGCTGCGATCAAATCCGCCAAGACTACTGATCTTGTACAGTGCGAGTCGATCATGAGAAAGCTGATAAAGTACAAGATAGAGGAAGATCAGCTCGTAAGTTCCGGTCTGTCCTTCAATGATATAGAGAAGATCATCAGCGCTTTCCTGAATATCTATTCGGGTCAATTCCACGAAAGGATCAAATATCCTGAATGATAATCAAACTTATAAATGAACAACGTAAATTCTCCAAAGATACGGTCGATGAGATCATGCCTTTGTTTGAAAAGGTGTGCGAGAAAGTCATCGAAGAAGACATTATGCCTTCTTTTCTTTCAAAAAACTCCGACAATGTCTATATTGATCTTAACCTTGTAGGGACAGATAAGATCCGTAAGATGAATCAGGAATTCAGGAATGTAGATAAGGTCACTGATGTTTTATCCTTT
>Ga0310786_10011548_pt1 | contig 11013 bp, 9 predicted proteins | sample AusTroGonzalo_MG_FD_203881 | JGI IMG/M metagenome (GOLD analysis project Ga0310786, IMG submission 203881) | Bovine rumen microbial communities from tropical cattle in Woodstock, Queensland, Australia - Gonzalo_03 (v2) (version 2) | ecosystem: Host-associated > Mammals > Digestive system >...
GAGGGGAGCGCGACGATTGCGGCGATCAGGTCGTCCTCGATGATCCGACGGCGGATGTCGCCCTCGCCGCCGGACTGCGAGGAGAGGGAGCCATTGGCGAGGACCATGCCGATCCTGCCGCGCGGCGCCAGGTGCCAGATCATGTGCTGCAGCCACGCGAAGTTGGCGTTGCCGGAGGGCGGGACGCCGTATTTCCAGCGGGGATCGTCCATGAGCTTGTCGCCGCCCCAGTCGGAGAGGTTGAACGGGGGATTGGCGAGGATGAAGTCGGCGCGCATGGCGGGGTGGCAGTCCTGAAAGAACGTGTCGGCGTTGTAGGGGCCGAGGTTCGCCTCGATGCCGCGGATGGCGAGGTTCATCTGCGCCATTTTCCAGGTGGTGGGGTTGGAGTCCTGGCCGTAGACGGAGATGTCGTTGATGCGCCCGGAATGGCTCTCGACGAACTTGGCGGACTGCACGAACATGCCGCCGGAGCCGCAGCAGGGGTCGTAGACGCGCCCCTGGTAGGGCTTCAGGATCTCCACAAGCGTCTTCACGACGCAGGCGGGCGTGAAGAATTCGCCGCCCTTCTTGCCCTCCTGCTCGGCGAACATGGAGAGGCAGTATTCGTAGGTGCGGCCGAGGATGTCACGGGTGTCGCCGTGCTCCTTCATGCGGATGTTCGTGAAGAGGTCGACCACGTCGCCGAGGCGGCGCTTGTCGAGCTCGGGGCGGGCGAAGGTCTTCGGGAGGATGCCCTTCAGGCGCGAGTTGTCCTTCTCGATGGCGAGCATGGCGTTGTCGATGACCTTGCCGATCTCGGGTGTGTGGGCGGCGTCGGCGACGCGGCTCCAGCGGGCTTCCGCCGGGACGAAAAACACGTTCTCCTCCGTGTAGGCGTCCGGATCCTCCTCGAATCCCTCGCCCTCCTTCACGAGCTCGTCGTACCTCGCCTCGAATCGGTCAGAGAGGTATTTCAGGAAGATGAGGCCGAGGACGACGTGTTTGTACTCGGAGGCGTCCAGATTGCCGCGGAGAATGCAGGCGGCATCCCATATTTGTTTCTCGAATCCGATATTCGCTGTGATTTCCGGCATAGGTCCTGCTCCAAAAAGGTGTGTCGCTTATTATATTGGAATAACAATAACACATCCGGCCGCATTTTCAAGCGGGAAACCGGCATTTTACCCTGATTTACCGCAGATTAGCGGTATTTAGCCATGGGGGAGGAGATGGCGGTAGGTTCCTGGGCTTTCTCTGAATGTCCTGCGAAAAAAATCATCATGTAGAATGTATCCGCGCAAGTTGACTACGACTGCTCGCCGGAATGCTGGACTGGGGTGGATCGTGGCGTATTTCCAAACTGTACACGGGGCGGTCGTTTCAGAGCATTTGCGAGGTACTATCCATGCGGGGAATTGTGATCTACTGAGAACTTTGCATTCATTGTTGCAAAGTTTGCAGTACGGTGATAACTTTTGCTTGACTTTTGCAAAGTTTGCAGTATATTATTGTGAAACACTGGTTCTGAACAACACTCGGAGGTACCAAAATGATTCTACGGGAACACTACTTGCAGCAGATACGTCCTTTTTACGACAGCGACCTGATCAAGATCATCACGGGTATCAGACGTTGTGGAAAATCCGTGATCATGCAGCAGGTCAGAGATGAGATCCAGGCCAAATCGGAAGACGTCATTTACCTGGAATTTGAGAAACTTGAGGTCAGAGCACAGTTTCCGAATGCGGCTTCCCTGTTGGAATATGTGAACACAAGAAGAAAATCCGGTAGGTGCTACGTCTTTTTGGACGAGCCACAGGAGATAAAAGGCTGGGTGGAGGTCTGCCAGTCTTTGCGATTGCATGGAGACTCCGTCTTTGTGACAGGATCAAACTCGAAAATGCTTTCCACGGAGTATGTGAAGGAGCTGAGCGGGCGGTTCGTTTCGTTCCGTGTGCGTCCTTTCGTTTACAGTGAACTCATGGAATATGCCCGTGAGCTTGGCAGGGAGATTACACCCCTCGACTACCTGATATGGGGCGGCTTCCCCAAACGGCTGGAGTTTTCGGGAGAAGCCATGCGGCGATATCTGGAAGATCTGAATGAAACCATCATCTACAAGGATTTGATCGTCCACTTCAAAATCAGAAAAGAGGCGTTGTTCCGGGCTGTGGTGGATTTTGTCCTGCGTTCCAATTCGCGTATTGTCTCGGCGAACTCAATCTTCAAAGCCGTAAAACAGATGCAGAAATGCTCGCAGAACACGATCCAGAAATACATCGGTTATCTTGAAATGGCTTATGCCGTCGACTTCCTGGAACAGTATTCCACCCGGACCAAACAGGTGCTCTCCTTCTATCGGAAGTGCTATGACAGCGATGTGTCATTGAACTCAATCCGCTGCCCGGACAATCGGTTCGACCTTGATCACAACCTTGAAAATATTGTTTACAATGAGCTGCTGTACATGGGATACCAGCTTCATGTCTACAACAGCGGTCGGAGCGAGGTTGATTTCCTTGCTCAGAAAGGCAACAAGAAATACTATATTCAGGTCGCCTACAGTATCGCCGACGACAAGGCATATCAACGCAAGTTCAAGGCGTTCGAGAATCTCGATCCGCTTTCCCAGAAGATTCTGATCTCCACGGATGAACTGGACTATTCCACAAGTATCGTTCGGCACATTCATTTCCGCGATTTCCTTGCCATGCAGTGTCTCTGACGGAAATGATGTCGAGATGTTGAATTGATTATGTGCGATACTATAGTGTTCGATACGCTTGTTTACAATACAAACGGTCTCCCGCTCGCCGCAAAATGCGGCGAGCGGGAGACCGAAGGATGAAAAAGTTCGTTCTATTTTGTCATGGGGGCTCATTCAAAGAACCGGTCGGCGGAGATATGATACCGATCCATAATTCTCGGAGTCGCCTCGCGAAGCTTGCCGATATTCAGCGTGACGGGGATGTCACCCTCGAACTCGAAGGTGATGTATTCGTCCTTGCAGGATTCCACCAGCTCGACCACCTCGCGGAGGTTATGCACCTTTTTCCCGTTGATGGAAACGAGCACCATCGGGTCGAAGTTTTGGTATCCGACGTTGACCTCGTCGCCGAGTACCTGGGTCAGTACGACCGCATTGTCGTCAGGAGAATCCTTGACATCCCTGAGCTTTTCCAGCATTTCCATTGGCGGAATGCTGTTGCCGAAGGTCAGAAGATAGCTTTTGGTCAGCCGTGTGAACACCAGCCCCCCGATGATGAAGTATTCTGGACGCCTGTCATACAAATATGGCTCAATCTTATTGTTGGCCTTTTGAACGGGTATATCCGAGTTCAATACATTTCCATCACGGAGCAGTTCCACCTTGACGGTTTCCCGTCGCGGCACGCCATAATTCTAACTGCATCCTGCAGAGAAAACTTGCGGTGGCGCTCTCCGATTTGCTGATACAGCCAAATCCACTGATCCCACGTCGGATCAGGGCGGCGTTCCAGCGCATACTCCCGGAAATCCCTGTAGTCGCTCAGGATGGCAAGGTCACTTCCGCACTTCAATGCGAATTGCCGCAGCCGTTCCAGCCAGACGATTCTTTCCACGACATCAAGCTCATCCGGGAGCAGCCTCTTGTCGTGCGGAACTTGAGCTCCAGCAGACAAGAGTTTCCATGCGGCCTCAATTGAGCCAATGGCATTGATCGTTTCCAACGAAAACAAAGACATGTTCAGTTCTCCTCAAAGTAGATGATTCGCCCCCAGGATACCGGCGCAACACCGCCTTTTGTCAGCATCCAGAGGACTGGGTAATTCGGTTTGGTTTTTGATTGCTGATATATTTAAATGCGGGAGTGAAATTCGTTCCCCCGCCGCCCTTGAAAGTGTATTTTTCTAAGTCGGGCATCGGGTCGTTGCAGGAAACCGTCCAGACGTGCTGAATGGTCGCATCGCACTCTAGAATGGTCAGGCTGTTTTTTCCGAAAGACTTAAGTAGCCCTGCCAACTCAGCAGTGAATCGCGGCAACGCTTTTACCGTGCTGCCGGATGTGTCCAGCGCCACGATTCCATGGAAAATCTTGTCCTGACGTCCGGGCAAATATACCCCATGCGCGACATATCTGCGATTCGGACGCATCCATGAATACGCCTCGCCTCGACAGGTTCGGATAAACTGACGAAGTAACACCTGCCATGCTACGCGAGGTCTGTCAAGATCCTGCAAAAGACGTTTGAGATCGGCAGGAGTTGTGCCGTGTTCATATCGTTGTATGTCCATCAAGGTTTCTTTGCTCAAGGCAATGCAGTTCATCTTCAAAAATTCCGAAAAATGGTTTTGAAAACCCCAAAAAACCTTTATCACGTTTCTTTCCGGTGATGTTTTGAGGTGAAAGGACAGAACCGAATACCGGACGGAAAGCGTTTTTCCGTAATTTTTCCGTAATCTGAACAGGGCTTGAGGTGAAGATGCGGGAAAATTGGACACCACGGAGTGCCCTGTTTGACTTTGGGGAGAACGGTGCTATATTTCTCTTGTCGGAGTAATATCCCGCCCTAAACTTTTCCCGGACAGCAGTGGTCTTTTCTGTTCAAAACGAAGGAGCATTCTCCATGGAAAGAAAGCAAATCGCCGGAATCGCCCTGATCGGACTGATCTTGGTGGCTATTCTCGGATTCGCCACGTTTAAGACAATGCAGTCAAGACAGGTCCCGCCCTCGGTTGCTGAGGCGGATCAAGCAGGGGAAGATGAGGCTCCGCCGAAGGTCCGCCGCCACGGGCCGAAGGTCAAGAAGAAAGTCGACCTCGCCTCAACGTTCTCCGATTTTGGAGCCTCCAATCAGGGTTGGGGCGATCAACCGGAAGAGCAGCCTCAGGAACCGCAGAAGGAGTTCCACAAGCAGACGCCGGAGGAAGCCGTGGAAACTGTCTGGCAGGGGCTCGACACCTATCGCGAAATGTCGCCGGAGGACCAGGCGAGAACGCGGATGATGATGACGTTCATGACCGGCCTCATCAACATGATGGGCAATACCGCCGACAACTGGATGGGGAACATGACGCCCGAACAGCGAGACGAGGCGATTGAGAACGCCACGAACATGCTGAACAACGTCGAGGCGATTGAGCTGGAGATCGGGCCGGACATGACGGATGAGGAACGCGCCATGATCGAACCGACGCTGGATTCCATCCGGAATCTGGGCGTGATCATGCTGGATAGAGGTTAACGATTCCCTATCACTCAACCACGGAGAAATGCAGATATGAACAATCCCGCAGAAGACTCGATCAGGATCGCAAGAGCGTATATGGATTCCCTGCAGGTGGAGAGCCGTCTGCTCGGCGCGGAGGAACCATCATCGGCATTTGCATTTCTGGGGGAAACGTTTTCCACCCCCATCATGACTGCCGCGCTCAGTCACATCGACCTGAAGGGCATGGCCGAGGGTGCGGTTCTGGCAGGCGCGGCCGTTTCCATCGGCATGGGCGACAATGAGACGTTGAAAGGGGTCCTGGATACGGGCGCGAAGGTGATGAAGATCGTGAAGCCGTATGCGAACCGCGACGACATTCGAGACAGGATCCGTTTTGCCGAGGCGAACGGCGCGATTGCCGTGGGGATCGATATCGAACATTCCATCCATGCGGATGACCCGGAGCCCGACAATGTGTTTGGCCTTGCCATGAAGCTGCCTTCTCTCGACGAACTTCGGGAGTTCATTCAATTCACGAAGCTGCCGTTCTTTATCAAAGGCGCGTTGAGCGTGCAGGATGCCGTCAAGTGCGTTGAGCTCGGCTGTGCGGGCGTGATCCTGAGCCACCACAACGGCATCATGCGGTGTGCCGTGCCGCCGGTGAGACTGCTTCCGAAGATCCGGGAGGCCGTAGGGGACAAGCTGATCCTTATCGCTGACGGCGGGATGGAGAGCGGATTCGACGTATTCAAGGCTCTGGCGCTTGGCGCGGATGCCGTAACGGTTGGACGACCTCTGATGGAGCCTTTGAAGGAAAAAGGCGCAGCCGGAGTCAGAGACGTCCTCGAAACCATGACAAAACAGCTTCAGGTTATGATGTACAGAACAGCTTCAAAAGACTTGAAGCACATTGCCCCATCCGTAATCTGGGAGAAATGAGGATTCTCCATAGGAGAGTGGCCACGCGCGTTATACGAAAACTCAATGTTTTGCGTCGGTTCCAGTAGTCCTTGGCGGGACTACGGATTGTAGATTAGCGGGCCATTGCCTTCACCGCCGGTCATGCCGGGGACGCCGTAGGTCCACTTGGATTTCGATTTGGAACGACGTTTGGACTTGGAGCTGTTGCTGTTGCCTGCGTTTACGGATTGCGGCGTGATGATGATCGGCTCGTTCAGCGCCTCCTGCATCGGCTGGGGCAACTGCTGCACGGCCTCTTCAACCTGCTGCGTGACTGGCCCCTGAAGCTGGCGTGCCATTTCCTGTAACTCTTCGGGGCTGGGCATGTTCTGCATGACCTGTTCGAGCAGAGGCTGAAGCTCCTGCGCGGCCTGCTGGACCTGTTCGGGGCTGGGCATGTTCTGCATGACCTGTTCGACCTGCTGTGTGACCGGGCCCTGAAGCTGGCGCGCCATTTCCTGTATCTCTTCGGCACTTGGCATGTTCTGCATGACCTGTTCGAGCAGAGGCTGAAGCTCCTGTGCGGCCTGCTGGACCTGTCCAATGTTCACCTCGAAGCCGTCGGTGTAATAGACTACGCTGGCGGCTTCGGCAGGACGGGACTTCGGACCCGGTTTTGCCCCCGGCTTCGGATTGGATCCCTGAGTCTGCTTCATGGCGGGGGTCGTGGACTGCTGCGGCTTGGTTTTCTGCTTAGGCTGGGGGGCAGATTTCACGATCGCTTTATCGACTACGGGGATACTCTCCCCTACGAATATCCTCGTTTCCCCGCCGGATCCGGCGAACGCCGTGGTGATCCCGAGCGTCGCAATCAGGGCTGTCATCGCAAATCGTATCAGAGGTCTGTTCATGTCGTTTCCTCCTTGCATGCCGAGGGGGCGTCGCGCGTTAATTGCTGATAATATTGGAATTGAACCGTCACCCATAATATACCATGCCTCGACGGAAAAAGCAAATACATAAAACGCACAGCATGATTCCCGCAAAAAAAGCAGGACGCCTCCAATCCTGGGAGACGTCCCGCATGGTCGATGTGCTTGGGATCAGAAGTTGCCGAAGCCCGCACCGAAACCATTGAAGGTGTTCTCATCGGCATTTGGCATTGCTCCGAAGCCAGGGAAGCCTTCTGCATCCATCGTCGGCATCGTTCCGAAGCCGGGGAAGGCGTTTTCATCTGTCGTCGGCATCGTTCCGAAGCCGGGGAAGCCTCCAAAGGGCGGCATCGGCATCATTCCAAAGCCGCCGGCAAAGGGCGTTGGCATCGTGCCGAAGTCGGCGTTCTGCATGTCGAATCCGTTGCTGCCGGGATTAACGACCTCGACTGTTACTTCTGGTTCAGCCACGGCGGTCTTGGTTTTTTCCTCTCGGGCTTCACGCTCGGCCTTGCGCTGGGCGCGCCGTTCAGCGGCGGTGAGCTCCGTGGCAACTTCATCTGCTTCTGCCGTCAGGGCTGTCGTCCTGGCAACGCTGGGTTGAGTTCGGAGGACCTGCACAAAGCCAAAAAGACCAATGGGCAGTACGGTTAAGAAGACGGCGACATAGGTCGCAACCGTGATCAGAGGATTAGTTGCCTGCGCAACTTCAATAGCGTTTGTCGTGACATTCTTAATAGCCTCCTGACTGCGAGTTGTTATCGTTGTCTCGATGTTCTCGCTTCTGTCTCAAATAACGTTGCGGAAAAAAGCTTTATTGTGCCGGATAACTTTTTTCAACTTTTTTCTTTAAACTGACATTATATGACAGTGTAGCGTGCTATATTAACCTCAGAACGAAAAAACGGATGACACGGAATCACGGAGATTCCGGTCCGAAACGGCTTCGTGAGACATAGGAGAACTGAACCATGGCATGCAGAAACTGCGAATATTTCGATCCTGAAGAACTTTTCTGTACATTCCGAGGCGGGTGGCGCGATCCCGAGTCATCCGAAGCACAAGCTTGTCCTTATTGGGAACCGACATCTCAAAAAGAATACTACGTGCAACGGCGGAGACAGCCCAGGAGGCGCACGCGCTCAATAGAGGAGGACAGTCGCTCCATAGAAGCCTTGAATCATGACGCCAGTCAAGGGGATGCCGAGGCTGAATTCGAGCTCGGACGACGTTACACGCTTGGCGCAGGTGTTGAACGGGATTTTGCGGAGACTGTCAAGTGGTATCGCAGGGCAGCTGAAAAAGGACACGCAAAAGCGCAATACAATTTGGGGTCGTGTTTCCAATATGGGCTGGGAGTAGAAACCAACAAAGATGAAGCAAAGAAATGGCATGCCATAGGGGTCAGAAACGGATTTGACCCCCAAAAGAATTACTATGCAAAACTCTCCGAGGAACAGCGTTCGTGTCTGAGCGTGCTTGGCAAACTCATTCTTGTTGTGTTACCCATTCCATTGCTTGTTTTGATTTGTTTTGGTGTTGCCCCGTTTATTATAAGCCTTGCTGCTTTTGTTATTTTCTTGTTGCTCCCATTTCTTTGACAGGAGATTCGCTATGAACTACACCAAGCTCATTTTTCACGAAGACCTCTGTCCGGATGTGGTCGGCAGGACCTTGACATTCAACTGTAAACGTACAGCCTTACGCCCAAAAAGGACAAGAACGGCAATGTGGTCTCGTACACGAAAAAAGCGCTCCGGATGACGAAACTCACCAGGCCGAAGAAATCCACGGGCGACTACATGGCGGAAAGCAAGGCGCTGCTGCTCGAATCGGGCGACTAGTACATCTCCATGCCGTCCACCAATGCGAAAAAAGGCGGCAGCGCGTTTTATACCGTGAACGTCAGCGATCTCACCAAATACTATTCCGACGGAGACGACGGGACGGATGGCGCAGGAAGGGGAGGGCGGCGGAGGGATGAAAAAAATAAAAAAAACACATTTGCATTTCGCGGGTTTGCGTGTTATATTTCGTTGAATAATTCTAAAATGTAAAACGCGCACGAGGGCGGCTGTTTTTCTTCGAGCGGACGGCCGCTGCCAAATATGCAATCATGGAGCAGAAATGCACAGGCTAGGGACGATCACGAACGATTCGCGCGGTTGGCCGCCGGAAGGCGGCGGGGAGACCGCGTCCCCTGATCCCATCCGCGTCCCCTGGAACGCTTGCGCGAACGACCTCAAACTGACAATCATCAACAATCAAATATAACGTAACTTGGAGGAGAAACGAGAATGGGATACGTAAAATACCATTACAATCAGACCATGAACGAGTCGATGCTCAACCAGTTCGAAAAAGACCCGGAATATACTGTTACATCGGGCACGACCCACTACCATTATATAACTCCCTACTACGCCGGCGAGTGGCTCGTGTGGCATATCCCCACATATTACCAAGACGGCTACTATACCTACGCCACCACGTCCCATTCCAAGTCCAACGACGATCCTGAGGATTCCAGCTACGAGGACGGCGACAAGTACGACTACTACTACAACTTCAACGCCATCACGGGCGTGAACTTCCTGAACCACTCCGGCTACAACAGCGTCGGGCTGTTCGTCGGCGACATGACCACCGCCCAAAACCTCACGTTCGGACGCGGCGACGTCACCGCCGGCGAGAACGCCACGCTGAGCAACCTCACGTTCACCAGCGGCGGCACCGTCGTGCTGGGTGAGACGTTTTCGGATGGAGAGGGGGATAACACCGTCTGGTACGCTACCACGGATGCCAGGCTGACGACCATGAAAGCCAAGCAGGACTTCGACTACGTGGTCGCCCTGAACGGGGCCAGTTCCTACATCAAGGACGTCGAAGTCGGGCGGAACATGCGCGACCTGTCCATCGCCGCCCCGGGCGGTTCCTACGGCTTCTCGGCTTCGAATATCGACGGCAACGGCACGGTGGTCAGTCAGGTCAAGGTCGGCGGCAGGCTCAGCAGCGTGTATGTCGGCAAGGGCGCGGTCCTGGACACGCTGAACGTCGGGTCGCAGCGCAGCTGGGGCGCGGGCGATGTCAGCGCGTTCGGCTATTTCAGCAGCAGTTATGTCGGATCGGGCGGAAGATGGGTCATCTCCTCCGCGACCTACATGACCGTCGGTTCCGGCGGCACCGCCACGAACATTCACCTCGAGAACGGCGGCCAGGTGACCGTGGAGGGGCCGAGCACATTCGTCACGAGTACGTATGACTCCGCCAGAAACGAATGGGTGTACACCTCGTCCGAGGGGAGCGGCACGGGCGGCACCCTGTCGCATCTTTTCATGGCGACGAGCGGCGGCCTCAAGTACGACGGGCTCGCAGACTATGATACCTGGAACTACCCGAGTAACGGCTACAGCAACAGCTCCTCCTACATGAGCGGCTTCCTCGCGACCGCGCCGCAGAGCGCGTATGTCCAGTTCGAATCGAACACCGTCGGCAGCAACATCAACATCGGGAACGGCGGCTCCATGCGGATCAACTCCGGCGCGTCCGTGAACACCATTTCCATGGGGGCGCTGACCACCAGCACCTACTACACGAACAGCAGCGGCACCACGGACATGTGGATCGGCGACCGCGGCGCGAAACTGACCATGAACGGCGGCTTCGCCTCCAATGTGACGGTCGAAGCGGCGCCCATGAGGTTCGAATATTATTCCGCCGCCCATAACCATTTCACGACGCTTTCGTCCAGTATCGGGGAAAGCATGCAGAACGCCTATTCCTCCGCACACGGCGAATACCCCGACTGGAATGATGCGTGGCGGCAGCAGATTTACGATTCCGCCAGCTCAGGCTACCGCCAATACATGAGCAGCCGTTATCAGTCCGCCTATCAGAGCAACTACGACTGCTACATCGGCGGCGAGGTCAATGTACACAACGCCGCCATCGTCAAACTCAGCGGGTTCGGGACCCTGACCGCGGTGCATTACGGTTCGTCGGGCCTG
>Ga0310786_10011549_pt1 | contig 11013 bp, 19 predicted proteins | sample AusTroGonzalo_MG_FD_203881 | JGI IMG/M metagenome (GOLD analysis project Ga0310786, IMG submission 203881) | Bovine rumen microbial communities from tropical cattle in Woodstock, Queensland, Australia - Gonzalo_03 (v2) (version 2) | ecosystem: Host-associated > Mammals > Digestive system >...
TGGTTGCTGAGGAGTCTTTTATATAAGCTAGACCATCAATTATGTGGGACTTGAACCCACTCAGTTTATGAATTTTAAGTTCAACACTTTTACCAATTATTGTAAGTTTTGCTGATCGTGGTCTATTATAATTACTAAAAACTAGACATGTTCATATCCACGGAGCCGACCCGCTTCTTTTTAGCACACAGAAAAGCTTATTAAGAAAATAGTTGCTGACATGTCTCGGCCAGTCGGGGTATTGGGACTCGAACCCAAGGCCTCACGCTCCCGAAGCGCGCGCTCTAGCCAAACTGAGCTACACCCCGATAATGCGGCGTTTCCGCCGCAAGAAAGAGATAGTTTATTTTAATCGTTTTGCAACAAACTTTTTCAAGTTGCCTCTTATGTATACCATTTCTCTCTTTCTGAAATAATTATACTATAAATTTCACTCATTGTCAAATTCTTGACTTTGTTCTTTCATATCCTCAATTTTACGTTGATCGTTAGGCGACCAATTCTTTCCGCTTCTTCCTCCATGCCCATAAGGCTTTTTGGTTTTTGCGGTTTTTGGATTACAGAGTGGGCAAGAACAATGAATTTTGTTCTTACTATACTGATGTAAATGGGGATAGATGTCTTTGTGATTACGATTTGAAGCGTCGAGTTCACGATCAAGGCGACACTTACGAATAGCCTTTTTCCAATCATTATGACGTTTCTCTGCGGTTGTATGCATTAGCATCACTCCATTATAGTATAATGAATGTGGGTAAGGATTTACACCTTACATGATCTAACAGAGCATCGATCTCGCGCCCATTACTGCGAGCCACGAACTGTGATTTGCTAGCGTCTACTTATTCCGCCACCACATTTATATGCGAGTAAGGATTTGCACCTTACATAATATGCGTTCATGTAACCATCTGTATCATATCTTGTACGTGTCCAAGCGTCTACCTATTCCGCCACCGCATAAAGCTGGGAATCAGGGATTTGAACCCCGAACACCTGAGTCAGAGTCAGGCATGTTGCCGTTACACCAATCCCCAATTAAGAATTATTAGCAAGGTCTTTAATAAAAGCAATAAAAGTAATAAGTACTATAAGTCCTCCTATAAGTCCAGGAATTAAAATAACATTCCATCCTAAAAAAAGTACACCAATAATTTTTAAAATAGTACTAAAAATGCAATAAATAACCGCTATAATTGATATAATTATTACTATTCGTGCAATCCAAATTAATAGACTTTCAAAAAAATTACTCATATTATATTCCTTTCTATAAAGCGTAAGAGAGAGGAGTCGAACCTCAACCGCTTATCACGATCGCACCGCTTTCCAGGCGGGCCTCAGTCCGCACCGAGATTCTCCTACATATCTTTTTCCCAATCTAATGCCTGCCCGCAATTAGGACAATAATTTTCACTAGAAATAACTATATGCTCACAATTTGGGCAATGGTTTTCATCCATTACACACGGCGTTTTATTCCATCCATCTGGATCACAATGGACACAAAAAGAATATCCACAACGTATGCAAGCAGGACCGTTATGATAACCATATTCCATAGCATATTTATCAATATTTCCATATTCATCTAATTCCCACTCATGTGCCGGAAATTCTTCATGAATATGAATCGGTTTTTGTTTAATCAATCTTGCATCCATAGTCCCTCCTAAAATGGCGATAGCTAATTAACTTATATATATTTCCATTTATATCCTCCAGCAGTTATTCGCTTACCTTTACAAACTTCACAAATATGTCGTCCTGTTGGAACTTCTGCTTCTGCTTCTGCAATAGATGAAAAGATTTTTATAATTTCATTAGTATTTTTATCTATTTGTGCTACTTTTAAAGAATTTAAATTTTTGGCAACTTCACCCGCGGATAAAACTTTAATTCCTTTTGCATGAAGAATATCTTCAATGGCAGTTCTATCAGCGCCAATTTGTCGAGCCACTTCACGCACATTTTGATACTTTTCATATAAGGATATAATCAAATCATAATTCAATGATGTTTTTCCATCACCGCCAAGTGTAGCATTATATCCATTATTATATGAATCATATTGCTGAATCCAATAAATTTCTCTTTCTGATAATAGACTATCAGCAACTTCTTCTATACAAGAAATAAAGAAATGATTACTGCCATATTTATTCATAGCATTATATAATGGTCTTTTCTTATCATTATTTTTTTGACTATCATGAAGATGTTCTTTCCATCTATCTTCAATAGTAAAATTGGTTTTACCGATATAAACTTTATTATTTATATCATTACTAATTTTATAAATAAACCCCATATAATCACTTCCTTATAAACGATAGCCAGAGGAATTGCACCCCACACCTTTCGATGCCTTTGGTTTTCGAAACCAAGCCGGCGCGCTTGTCCGGTTTAGCTACCAAACTACGACTGGCAGGGTATATACATAAAGCTAGCCTGTATAATACCTCCACTATTCAAGGTGTTTTACGAGTCCTTCTCCAGTCGCCCTATACTCGTGGAACGTCCGGTGGGTGTCGAACCCACTAACGTAGGTTTTGCAGACCTATCCCCGACCGACGAGGATCGGACGCATAAATAACCTTATTCCTTACCCCTTTATTTCGGTTAGTCCTGCTTATCCACGCTCCTTTAAAGGAGTTGATACGAGTTTTTCAAGGGTACAGGACTGTGTGGAAGTGAAGGGTTACGATCCCTCTACCTCCTGCTTGCAAGGCAGGCGCTCTACCGATTGAGCTACACCCCCATGGATCGGACATTTTTAATGAGAGTCCGACAACTCACCGCAATATTTGTGGATTTGGCTAGTTACGACTAGTTGCGAAGTTAGGTGTCACCTTGCCAGGCTGGTGGAGATACGCAGGATCGAACTGCGACTTATTGCTTGCGAAGCAATCGTACTACCATTAATACTATGTCCCCATATAATCCGCCGAACATCCTATTGGAACGCTTTCACCTTGCGGGACTTCTATTGTTTGTTTGCTAGCAGAATTTGAACCATTAACTATGGCGAAAGGCTTTCCATAACGACACCTGCTGGAAAACTTTTTGAAATGACAGGTGTGCAGGAAGACTAGGATTCGAACCCAGACCAAGCGGGTTGGAGCCGCGTATGCTATCCGTTACACCATCGACCTACGAAAAGATGCACAACCACTTTTGGTTCCATAAAGAACCGCATCGCATGTTATTGACTGGAACAGGAGGATCGATTAACTCCAAAACGGCTCATATTGGTTGTGCATTAGTACCCCAAGTGGGAGTTGAACCCACAAAACCACGGCTCTGAACCGCGTACCTATGCCAAATTCGATTACTGGGGCATTAAATACCCTCTTGGTTGTGTAGTCATACCCAAGAAACAAGGATTTTTTATTTGTCGCGCTGGTTACTCATAGACTACGCACGATGGTACACGCGGTGAGACTCGAACTCACGATGTATCTTACGTAACCGATTTTGAGTCGGCTCCGTCTCTCCAACTGCGGCACGCGTGCATATGCAAGACCTGTTATTTAGCCGGTTTGATTAAAAGTCAAATGCATGAAAAAGTTTGCTGACAGGTCTTAAGTCGGGATGAGTGGACTCGAACCACTGATCTTCGCCTTATCAGAGCGCTGCACTAACCGACTGTGCTACATCCCGTTGAAGCTTCCCCTGTGCCAAGGCTATATACGTAACGGACCACAGGGAGGCCGACTACATTACTAATGTCTATAATTCACGTAATATTCCAATCTCTTGCAATTTGTGCTTTATTTCATCCTATGGTTCCTATCGTTTCAGTTCCATAGGCTTGGAACTACCGCTCACCTTCCGCGCCTTGTAGTCACAGCCATATCGGTGAGATTAGTTATTTTCAATATTTGTTAATTTAGTAATATATTCAAGAAGAAAGCCAAGAAAATCTTCATCTTCTACATAAAACGGGTCAGTACCAAATCTATTAACCCATTCATTTAAAGCATTTTTCATTAATTGACTAAAGCGCCAATCTGGAACCATACCCCAAATAGCTGCTAATGTATCACAATAGGGTTTAATACGATTAGAATTTCTCATTACCACAAATCCTCACTAAATAATTCGGCACAACGAGTATTTTCTTTAAGTTGATTAAATTCTTGTGCGTGTTTCTTCGCTTCTACACGATTATAAAACTTATCGTTTTCGTCAAGAAACCCTTGTGCAATTTCCTTATAATCAACATCTTTCTTATAATCAAATTGCTTTAAGATATAAAAGGCATCACAATGACGATGACAAGGAATAATAATTTCTTTATCTTGCCGCGAGTCTTTAATTTTAACTGCTGCTGATACAATCATTTTTATTACTCCTTTCTTTCTTACATATAAATTATATTATAATTTATAATAAAAGTCAAATATTAATCATAATCATAATCAAAATTACAAGAAATCTCTATTTCAGAACCACAATTTCTACATCTAACGATATCTGTTTCATTATTACAGAATACAATAAAATCATATACGTGATGACAATTTTCAGGTTTATTACGATACTTTACAGCAAGCGGATATTGTTTATGAGCTTTAGCATAATCTTCTAGAGATAACATTTCGTTCTCCTCTTAAATATAATAATGGTGCCCAGAGTTGGAGTCGCACCAACTAATAGAGGATTTTCAGTCCTCGGCGTTTACTGATTCGCCATCTGGGCATATAAGGGTGCTAGATGGGACTCGAACCCACTACAGATAGGGCCACAACCTACCGCCAATCCTTTCGGCTTCTAGCACAGTCTCCCCAGTAGGACTCGAACCTACACTCTACAGTTTAGAAGACTGTTGCCTTATCCGATTAGGCTATGAGGAGATTATTCAACTATCTCGTATTTATCAACATTTGGAATAACAGTAGCTATACCCCATGTACCTTCAAATTGAAGATCATCGCCTATATCAGTAATTATGCCTTCTCGGCCGGTATAATGTGGATGGTCAACCATCCGCAAAATACGAATTTTAGTACCAACTTTAGGAAGTTTAGCTTTTGCTACTTCTATTTCTTCACGGCGAATCCTTTCACGATGAGCTTCAAGTTCTGCAGCTTGTTCTTCACAAATACGCTTATACTGCCAACTATTTGCCCATTCTTTATTCGCCCACCGCTCCTTAAGCCTAGAATAATATAGACCTTCAAAGTATGCACTATAATCTTCTTCCATAATTACCTCAATGCTTTAACAATTTCCCAATCATCAATTACGTCTATACCGCCAGGTTTTCGACTATGGTAAAGTAGGTGGTCATAATAGCGAGTTAGATCGGCACTAAGTTGTTCTTTCAACTTATTAATTTTCCTCGCTCGTAATCTTAACATAATAGCATAAAACATAATAAATCCTCCTTCATTGTGCTCCAGGCGAGACTCGAACTCGCGTTTCACGCATTAAAAGTGCGTTACCTTAGCCACTAGGTCACTGGAGCATATTATCTTACCCACGGAAATAATTTATTTTTATCATCTCCAAGTAGAAGTTCGATTCCACATGTGGGGCACTTAACTGAATAAGATGTATATACTGCTGAAAGTTTTTCCTCTATTGCATCACTAAGTTCACATTGAAAAACTGTACCACAGTGATGACAATAATCTTCATGTGAATCACGATGTAGCTGTCCAATAATTTTCATACTTTTTCCTTTTCCTTCTATGATATTTTCTCATAAGCGTGTTTATTCGCATAGAACAAATCAATCATTTGTTTTACTTCTTCTGCACAAGGTTCCATGAAGAAAACATCTTTACCATGATTATAAGCATACTCAATTTCACTCTTGGTACTCTTGCCGATATAGCCATCTTTATTGATAACATAAATTGCATCAGCCATATCAATTTTGCGCTTGTGTATATCATCAAGCATTTCTTTTGTGCCTTCTGCCCAAACTTCATCGTCACCGGAATGACCAAATAGTCCAACGCTAATGACAATATTTCCTTTAAGAGTCAAATCTTTCTGTACTCGCAGAAAGTCCTCTTTGAATCGCGTACTGCCGCAAAGAGTAATTATTTTATAGTTGCCAATCATAGTCTTCCCTTTTAGCTTCTTCCGCTAACTGCAATAATTCAATCGCCATATCGAATGATTCTACTGTACCTTCTTCATAGAAGTTACCGGAGTCATCAAAGTCAATTAACACTTTAATTTTCATAATTCCTCCAAAAGTGCGCCTACAGGGACTCGAACCCTGAACCTCCTGATTAAGAGTCAGGCTCTCTACCAATTGAGTTACAGGCGCATATTAAGTTGGTTCATGCCTACCCTCCCGATTCTCCAAGTAGGACACTCTTTAGATGAAGCCGTACATTTCATCGCTTATGGCATTGCTAACATACGAGTGTGGCTATTTTATTGATCGTCTTTTACCACTACATGAACCTGGTGTCTGCGGGTGGATTTGAACCACCGCTCTACGGGGTATGAGTCCGTTGCTTTACCTCTAAGCTACACAGACATTATTTACATAAATCTCTCTCTTTCACAAGCACATCCAGAGAAATATGGACACTTTCCACAATGTTCTTCATACCATTTCATCCACTCTTCTTCAGATATTTCTTTTGTAATAAAAAATTTATATCCATAATATTCATACCCTTTATCACAAGTTTCAAATGGCTCTTTCATTTAATTTCTCCTAAACTATGTAAATTAGTACATAAGCAGATGCATCTACTCTACTCTGCGCTGTACTGGCACCTGTCTTTTCTGGGGCGACGACCCAAGTACTCGGTGAGGGACTCGAACCCACAACTTTCTGCTTGTAAGGCAGATACGCTCCCATTGCGTCAACCGAGCATATAAAGGGGTTGGCGCCGTTCGCAGACCCAACATCACGTTGACTAGTACGTGGTTTTGACTTAAACTACCCATAAGAGCCGAAGATGGGATTCGGACCCATGATCTTTCGCTTACCAAGCGACTGCACTACCCCTGTGCTACAACGGCATATAGCGGGAAATCCCGCTTAAAGAGTAACAATGTATTTGTATGTGTCAAATCCCTGTTTATTTACATTTGGTTCTGTACGAAGCCTAATTCCATTTGCATTAGGAATATCTTTTACAGGAATACAATACATAGTACCATTTTGATTGACACAGAATAAATAATCTATCGGATGATTTTTCATGTTATCATATATACCACCATCCGTACCACCAGTAGAACGAAAATCAATTGCTCCATCTTTACTACCTGTGGCTTTACATTGAATAGTTTCGAACTTACCGTCTTTCTCCACTATAAAATCATACCATTGAGTATCATTAAGTGGAACATTTACTGTGTAACCATTTGCACCGAAATAGGCGATGCCAAGAGCCATACCTGCTCTACCTTTGTCTTTTCTTGATTCAAATAACATATTATTCTCCTCCTATGAGATAATGAATTTTGGCCGGTAATAGGAGTACCTTAATCTCGTTAAGGAGCGACCTTAACGCTACCCAGGTGGTGCCAGAGGCTGGTGCCGCCCCAGCTGTGTCATGGACGCCGCATTTACAGTGCGGTGGGTTTGCTGATTCCCTATACTCTGGCATATTAAAGGTGAGATGTAGGGGAATTGAACCCCACCGGGCGTTGTATACGTGTCCATCAAGTCTGAAACCCTGAATCAGAATTACATCCCATGAAATACGGCATAAGGTTGCCGCAACCCTATCCTTGAACCGCAGGAACTCCGGATAGATTAGTTCCATATTGTAATACGGGTGAGGATTTGTCACCTCACATAGCACTTCCATAGCTGGCCTTTTGACGGGCGCCAGTCGACCCATCTTGTGAGACTCCAGTGCCGAGCATTTCAACCATCCCTCTGCGTCTACATATTCCGCCACCGTATAAAAGATGACCACTCGCGTCCCACCGCCCTGTTGATCTTTTAGACTTTGACTTCCCGTAGGATTCTCGCTAGTTAGATCTCATGCGCCTAAGCCTTGTCCGTCATCTAAGTACCCACCCAGGGGATCGAACCCTGATCTACCGGTTCGTAGCCGGTGACTCTATCCGTTAAGCTAAGCGGGCATAAAGTGCGCTTCTACTCAGTTTTTCCGCCTAGGGTGGTCGCATGAAGCGCTAACAGTAGACCAAGTGCATGATAAAGGACTCGAACCTTCACGTCTTTGCAGACACCAGCCCCTCAAGCTAGCGCGTCTACCATTCCACCAATCATGCATAAATGCTTTGTTAGGCTCTGCAGCGCCTATCCTAGCAGGCTTCAAAGCGTAATCGCCTGGCCCTCTTTCCATCGGTGCAAACGTCCACGCTGGTTGATTAATGTCCCTGCATTGTGGTATCCCAGGACACGAGCCTACAGACGGATTCGAACCGCCATACGAACCTTACGAAGATCCAGTACTGCCGTTGTACGATGCAGGCATCCCTGAGAGGAAACTTTTCGTTCTCTCCCCTCGGTACATTAAAATTATATCAGAATTTTTACTTAATGTCAAGTAATCATTTTTCAGGATTTTTAAAAATGTAAATTAAAAAGGCGACCAATAAAATTGCACCAACAATTATTGATCCCCAGCCTGTTGAAAATAATACATCCATTATAAATTCCATAATATTCACCTTATAAGCTCGGCAATTATTACCGGATCGACATAACCATAGTCATTATCGGAAATTTCTACAATTTCTTTATAATCATATGCAACTGAGGGACACAATAATGTTCCTAGAAATACTAGAATAGCTACCCAAACTTTAATCTTCATAATAAAATCTCCTAAAAAGAAATCCACATAAGTTTACGACATTAGGGGTATCGGTCTATAGGTCATAATAAATAAATGCTCAGTGCCCGAGGCCGGATTCGAACCGGCACGTCCCGAAGACGGGGGATTTTAAGTCCCCTGCGGCTACCTTTACACCACTCGGGCATAAGTGCTATCTTCTTCTGATGAGCCTGTGCTTCCATCTTTTCGATATCGGCCTTGTTTTATCCATTTGGTCTTGTTATAACTTCAAGAGAGATAGCTAAAGTCCGCGCCTATAGGTCGCGGCAAGCTTGTACCAACAGAGGTCTGCTCCTAGTACAAGTAAAACAATACTACGATGCAAGATTGTTAGCGGCCTGCTGAGCCGTACTTGACGTAGGGTGGACCAAGGGCATTTCACCCAGCCCAAACGATAGTTTTTCGACATATTGGTCATCAGAGGAGAGAGATACAACTAGTATTCCCTTTCGCGGTTAGTACCTTCTCATGAAGATCGTACTCATTAAGCACAATCCAAGTATTGCTAGGCACTCTTTTGCTTGTGTTCAAAAGCAGATTATGGCGAACATTTTATTGTTTGCTGCTAGTGCCTTTAAGTCCGTTTCATTTGGTAGAACACTTTCCAGGGTCGCAACCCTGACGTAGTGCAACGGCGCATACTACCAAAACATATACATCGTTCCTCCAGACAAGCTGGATGGTAGTCACATAAAGTTCTAGACGCGTACTTTAATTCTTCAGACGGGTAAGTATTAGTTTGCTGATGCGTCTGCGGACGATTTCCTCTAATAAGAGGCCCACTATTTCCTAATAGCGTTAATCACTCCATACTTTATTCTTTTTTACACTTTACTTCGCTTCTTTATATACCGTTTTCCGCTAAGCCACATATCATTACTGACCCGCCTTCTTGTCTTACGCTTTTAGCACCAAGAATACATATTTGCATGGTCATCCATGCGGCGGGTTTCATGCCGGTGGTAGTTGAAGTGTGAAATCCGTGTTAACGGTCGTAGATTTATGTGATTGCACACATGGTACCCAGTAAGGGAATTGAACCCTTGTCCTCGCCTTGAGAGGGCGGCGCACTACCATTATGCTAACTGGACATAAGGCGCGTAAAGGGCTCGAGACGCTTTACGCCAATGCCGTCGCATTGTAGAGGCCATATAGGACACTCTAGCACGCAACACAGCACCCCGGCCGGGGATCGAACCCGGATCTACAGGTTGAAGGCCTGTTATCCTGACCAGTTAGACGATCGGGGCATTTCTCTACGATTGCCTGCGTAGAGTCAGTCTCCACCGTTCACTTCACCGCTATGGTAAGGTGGAACGGAAACCTTTGGCGCCATGCATTAGCATAGCGTTATCTATAATACTAGTAAGCGGCCACTGAAGGATTCGAACCTTCGACCTTGAAGTTAACAGCTTCCTGCTACTACCACTGAGCTAAGCGGCCATTTGCTGGGTTTTACTTCTCCAGCCGAAGAGGCGTGAACAATCCTCACGCGCCCACCACCCGATTTTTGAGGTTCATCGGGATACATCCTAGTAGCAGACTTGGGAGTCGAACCCAATCCTCCAAGGTTATGAGCCTGGCAACTTAACCGCTTGTCCTGTCTGCGATATAAAACCCAACTTTAACCGTAGCTAATGATTAAGTTGGGCGAGGTAAGGTTAGCAACACCAAGTCTACAATGTAATGTCCCCTTTGATCACGGCTTCCAATGGCCGTGGTGGGTGACGATCCCACTTTACACCTATGACTTTGTCCCTCTCTCGTAATTCAGTGTTACGATACCACTGTGACTATTTGCTAAAATAAGACGGAGTCACGCCATCACCTAGGTCATTAGTCTATATAAGAGGTATTTCTCTCCCTCTTACATATATAATTATATCATAAATTTTACTTTTGTCAAATATTAAAATTTGATTTAATGTCCACCATGATTATGGCCATGTCCGTGGTCATTTCCATGGCCAGGCTGAGGATCGCCCCAACCATAGTGATGACCATGATTCTCATGTTCATGTTCGTCGTAGCAATAACAGCCGCCACTTGTCGTAATAATATCTTCATTACCAAGATAAATAAACTCAACAGTTGGTTTAGTGTAGACCTTCTTCATTAGTTTCACCTCCATACAATTCAGAAACTTTTTCATTATTGGTTACTTCGCGGAAAAAGCGAATAGGGTTGATAGGAAAATTGACTTGATTGCGGAATTTAA
>Ga0310786_10011550_pt1 | contig 11011 bp, 11 predicted proteins | sample AusTroGonzalo_MG_FD_203881 | JGI IMG/M metagenome (GOLD analysis project Ga0310786, IMG submission 203881) | Bovine rumen microbial communities from tropical cattle in Woodstock, Queensland, Australia - Gonzalo_03 (v2) (version 2) | ecosystem: Host-associated > Mammals > Digestive system >...
GCAAACAATCTTGAATGGAATGGCAAAAAATGGAATATAGTCAATCACTTTATTCCCTTCACCGAAGAAGAAGTCGGCGCAAATGATCGCTTTGAAAGTGATTTTATGGTGCAGTATATGGAAGGCAAAACCTTTAGCAACGAAGCCCAGGCTGTCTTGGACGAGGGCAAGAAAATTTGGGCCGCTTACTTCAAGCAAACCTTCAATCATAAAATCCGCGAAGAATTAAAACTCAACCGCCCCGATGTCGGCTGGTATCAGATTCGTCAAGCTCTGAAAGCTCAAAATGAATCCGGAAACTCTGTTCCCTTCAGCTTTGCAGCCTTTGAAACCGCTTACAAAGCCCTATCCGAAAAACTCCGCCCCAAAGTCTACGAATACGGCTTTTTGAAATAAAGATAAAGGGAACCAAAGTAAAAAAAAGACCACCCAGGCTATACATCAACAAGGGATCACCCGGCTACCTCATTCTGGATGTATCAGGGGATAACCGAGATCATTCATAATATACATTTCTTTTTCACAGAAGTCAATAGGAAATGTCAGATTTAAGACTTATAGGGGCTTTTGTAAAAAAAGCGGAATTTTGCATCCAGCCTTATTTTTTTGCGTGTGATTACAAACCGGCCGTTTCGTTCGTCCAGAGCGGTTTCAGAATCTTGTTCCAGATAAAGCCCCAAAGGAACCCCATGCACCAGAGCAGCGGGCCCCCCAATAGACATACACAAGCAATTATAATTAGGAGAGTCATTTTTACCTCCACATTATATCTTTAATATAGGTTCTTTTGGGTCGTGTGGAACATTATTTTCCTTTTTTTTGACTACATCGCCCGAAACATTTATCGTTGTGCCACCCGTTTCAAACCACCAATATTTCATTTTCTTCAAGAATTCTTCATCCAAAGACCATCCTGATGCATCGGGAATCACAGAATCAATTCCACAATACGGGCATAACGCCGTCCGACGGCGATCCCGTTCATTACACCATTTCACCACTTCTGACGCGAGATAAACTTTGCAACAGTAAATGCAACCACACATTTTTGACTTTTTCAAAAGTCGCCAATTCTTTGAAGTCACGATATGTGCTTCGCGGTATATTTTCGGAATTTTTAAATTAGACACTTTTAACCTCGCCCCAAAAGATAATCAAATATTTTGCGTCAAACATCAAAATAATTATAGAAATTTTAGAATGTCATAATATGACATTTCAATAATGTATATTTTATGGTGATGGGTTATTTACTTTTTTGATTGCCAAGGTTATATTATGGGTATGGAAAAACATAATAATAAACATCTCACGATAGAAACCCTGTTTGTCGAAGGGGTGTTTTTCTGCGCGTATTGGGGCTTTTATGCAATCGCCTGGCACTTTGCAGCCCTTATCAAAAACGGCAACGATTATGTTTTGTATGATATCGGAATATTTCTACACTTAATTGCATTCTCGTTCTATATAATCGGTGCAATTTTAGTATCCGATAGACGTGGTATTATTTCTACGCACTTGTCCAAAAACTCTGATTCACAACATCATTCTCAGTCATAAAATTCCTATTATAAATTTGGGGCTATATTATGTTAAAGAGCATAGAAACAATTGTATTCGTTGTTTTTATGACGGCTGCTTTAGGCTTGTCGTTGTGGATCCCGATTTTGTTGCCGATAGCCATTGGCGGTTTTTCGTTACTTGTAGGGTTGCTAGTGTGTCGTTATGAAGCTCGTCGAATTAATGGTTCTATTTTGCATATGATAGCATCGACGTTACTTAATTTTGTGTTGTTCGCCTTCATAATCCGTTCTGCACTTCAATTTCCAACAAATTTTTCGGACGAATTATTCTATCGGGATATTTTACCATTCCTGAAAGTATCGTTTCAGTAAAGAAGGAAAGCCTTCCCCCGCAGAATTCTTTTTACAAACCTTTTACATTCCAACCCTTGCCAATTTATAGGGGTATTCTATATTCTCGCTGACGGTTCGAAATAGTGCCGAAGCATCCAAAAGAATTTGGATGTTTTTCTTTTTTCTAAAAGGAGCACTACATGACCATCGAAAGCGTTGGACAAAAAAATGGCGACGAAGAGCGCCCAATAATTGAAAGTCTTTTCACACTGGGAACAACGTCCGAAGAACTTGAACCGATTGCAGACCTTGTGAAATCCGCAAAGCACTCTGTGGTATTCATTGAGCCGGTTGCCACCACAGAATTGCTGAAATACGCGGCAATGCGGGCGAAAGGAGTAACGGCAACCATCTACTCGCCCCACATCACCCAAGAATTCAAGGATGCAGTCAATTCACACAACAAGCAACATCCTAGTTTAGAATTAAAGGCGATGCGAGACCCCAAAACCCGGCTCGTATTAGTCGATGACAAGGTCTACGTTTCTGGCATATCTTTAAACAGGGCTAAGAGAACGACCGTTTTCGGCATTGTTCACTTATTCACCTCTGCGGATATTATCAAAATAATTCAAAACATGGAGAATACTTTATGAAACTGCATTTGAAAGGATTTCAAGAAATGCTAGCCTCAATTGCAAGTTCATTTGCCAAAAAAATCCAAAATAGATATATTAAAGCTATAATGGATGCGAAAAACGAAATGATACTGTTGCAAGTCCGCCTTTTCAGACTCGCCATGGAATCCTGGAAAAAGAATCAACAGGAAGTAGCGTCGCTTTTTCGCAAGAATGGCGTATACAAGTTTATCTCCGACATGTACGAGGAATTTCACGTTCAAGGCGACGAAGCCAATCTGAGAGAAATTGAAGCTTTCCTTAAAGGAAAGGAGACTCTCTAATGGCAAAAACAATTCTTTATCATGGCAGCTACTGTATCGTACAAAAGCCCGATCTTTCCCTATGCAATACGGGTAAGGATTTCGGGCAAGGTTTTTACTTGACCACCAGCAAAAGCCAAGCAGAAAAATTCGTCAGAACCGCCATCAAAAAGGCTATCGCAAGGAAAATCGTTCCACCGTCACACAGCCGCGGTTTTATAAGCAAATTTGAATTCGATGACCTTGAAAATTTACATTGCCATATATTTCAAAATGCCGACGTTTCCTGGCTGCATTGCGTAGCTGCACATCGTAAAAGAGGATGCATCGAAGGTGAATTCGAAAAATGGACTGATTTCGATCTTATTTGCGGAAAAATCGCAAACGACCAAACAAACACCGTCATTGCCGCCTATATCGACGAAGTATACGGACCTATTATGTCCGAAAGAGCTACCGAAATAGCCCTAGAATTTCTCGAACCAGAGAAACTAAAAGACCAATGGTGCTTCAAAACTCAGAAAAGCATTGACTGTCTAAAATTTGTATCATCCGAGGAAGTCTAGACATGGAAAAGAAAATCAACTTTGCCATGAATCTACTTGCTCAAATGACGATCAGTACTATCGCCGAGCGCACTGGCGCGGACCCGCTAGATGTTATTGCCGATTTCATGGAATCAGACACGGCAAAAATTTTGTATGACAAAGAAACGGGGCTATGGGAAAACGGTCCTGACTATATTGCCAACGAATACGAGCAAGAACGAGCCCTAGCGAAATCTTAAGAGCAAATGTCCGAAGCAAAAAACAACCACCCCGCTTTCGCAGGGTGGCCGTACTGTATGGTGATCGGACTAAATACTATTCAACATTGTCGCAGCAACGTCTAATATCAAGATAATAGTCAACAATCGGGACGATGTAATAGGCGGTTCCGGTGGTCACGTCCATTTCCTTGGTGACCTTGCCGCTTGCGATGTCGTAGCGGTAAATGGCACCGCCCTTGCTGTCAGCGTGGCCCACGAGGACACTCTTGCCATCAGCATCGCGGTGAATGGAAGGAGCGAACCACGGGATGGTCGGGGTGAGGCCCTTGACTTTTTCAACAGTCTTCTTATAGACATCGACCACCACGAATTCCCATTCGTAGTTATTGAAGTTGGTCGGATCGGCGAAGTTGCCGAAGAAGCCGAAGAACTTGCCGTTACCGATGTAGGTACCGCCCACCATGAGGCTGTTGTTGTTGGTTTTCTTACCGTCGTAAGCAGCTTCGTGCATGCGGAAGACCCAATCCTTATCGAATTCGCTTTCGCCACTCTTGATGCGCACCCAGCCTTCCTGATAACCTTCAATAAAGCTGTAGGAGGCGTTGGAATAGAAGTAGATGTCACCCTTTTCGTCGACAAAAGAGGCTGTTCCGTTCATGTCGTCCATGCCACCGAGAGCTGCCACCTGGTCGGTGTAGATAACCTTTTCGACTTCGTCCTTGTTCAAATCAATAATCACCACAGAGCCGCGCGGACCGGCAATCATGTTGTTAAAATCAACGAATTGGTTGAGCGACACATACATTTTCTTTCCATCAATGACTGCGGAGCCCGGGACAGAACTCAGAGCACCACTTTCTTCATCTATGTATTCAGAAAGATCAATCGTCTTGACAGTCTTAAGCGTCTTGATATCAACAACAGTGATTGCATCACCCAAAGCCTGTTCCACATACAGTTTTCCATCGGACTTTTCTGTATTCAAGAACTTCATGGCGATAGCATTTGTACCCGTGAACTTGGCGGTGGCAGCGGGCTTGTCAGCCATCTTGTGGTCCTTAACCTCGTAACGGGAAAGAGTGCTATTCATGGCATCGTCTGTGGCAAGGATATAGACAGAGCCGTTAAAATAAGCAACGGAACCTGCGTTCGGAGCTTCGATAAACTCCTTGACAACTTTAGACTGATCGTCGGAAAGCTTGGCCAAGCCAACAAACTGCGAAGTTTCCATCATAAAGGAGAGAAGGTAGTGAGGATCTTCCTGCTTTTCTTCTACGGAAGAACTAGACTTATCTTCTTCCTTTACAGAAGAGCTAGATTTAGCGTCTTCCTTGACAGAAGAGGAACTCTTATTTTCTTTCTTAGAAGAGGAACTTTTTCCGTCTTTCTTTGAAGAAGAGCTCTTGTCCTTTGTCTTTTCGACGGAACTGGAGCTAGCCGGTTCGTCTGCAGAGGCGCTGCTGGAGTCATCGCACGCAGCAAGGCCAAAGACAAGGCTTGCCGATGCAAGAGCCATTAGGATTTTATTTTTGAAGAGGTTCATTTGGTTTCCTTTGGTTTATAGTGTAAACTTGATTTTGGTGGCAAAGGCGCGGCCGGGCTTGGATTCGCCATACTTGTCGAAGACGAGTTCATCCATAAAATTGCGCACTTCGAAATTCCACGAGAGTTTATTTGCAAGAATCGAGTATTCAACCCCTATGTCTTGCGAGAAGGAACTTGGAATGGTGCGATCCTGCTTGTTAGAGACCTTCCACGAGTAATAATATTCGTCGGTATAATTTGCAAGCCAATAAAGTTTGAAGAAATCATCACGGAAGAGCAAGTCACCGATGTGGAATTCTGCGCCGAAATTCATGTAGAGTGTGGGGATATTCGGTACGGTCAAGCCCTTCGCGATTCCGAACGCCAAATCTGTTTTGCGACTTTCGGCATCTTGTTTGGTGAGGTTGTAAGAAAGAGAAATGTACTCGGTAACATCGACAGCGGCATCGATTTCAAAGCCGGTTGTCTTGGTGCCAACGCTGTTGTAGTACGGGCGCGGAACAGCCGCATAGTTATTCCAGAAAATGCGGTCGTCCATAAGCATATAGAACCAGTTGAATTCTAGGTGCAGTTTCAAGAGCAGCGGAATCTGTCGGAGGTCAAGTTCAGCACCCGCCGTAAAGTTATCCGACTTTTCGGGCTTTAAATTCGGGGCACATTGCACATACATGCCATCGCCAAAGATTTCTTCGCGGGTCGGGAATCGCAGGCTGTGCTGATAGCCACCCTTGACTGCGAACTGATCAATAACGGCAACCTGATCCAAAATTTTCACGCGCAGGTTTTCGCTATAACCAAAGTCCTTATTGTCGGCATAATCGTTGGCAAGTTGCTGGATACGTTTTTCACCATCATTTTCAGCTTCGATAACGTAATAATACCCCTTGATGCCTGCCACATTCTGAATGCGTTCATTCCAGAAATTATTTTCAAGCGAAAGGCCCGACACCACCGAATGGCTATGGCCTGGGAAACCGGCATTATTGAGTTTCTGTCCCTGAACCATGCGTTTATCCTTCGGATCTTGTGATTCATAGCGGTACAAGCCGCTCCAAGTAAGCGTATGATTTGGAGTGAAGGCGTAATCAAAATTCCAGGGCGCAACGAAGGTCTGGTTTTTGCGTTCGATGTGCGATGCACCACCCATCGTGATTTCGCCAAAAGCTCTTTTATTTTCTCGGAAATTATTCTTATCCCAGCCGTAATAATACGTGTGGCTAGTATCGACAATAGCCTCTTTGCCAAAGGCGTAGCTTAGAGACAAACCCATCGAAAGCCCCTTCACAAACAAGTTTGCTTTTTCAAGGGTAAGGTTCACGCCGTAGGACTGCGCATTTGCAGTCGCTTCTTCGATGCGGTGGGCGTTCGACTGAATTTCTTTATCCATCGCGTTGTAAATCAAGCCAAGGGTCATTCGGTCAAAAAAGAACCTTTCAAACGAAACATACGGCAGCACATTGTAACTGTAATAGCGGTCATGATCACGCGTTACCGTCGTATCCATGTAAGGCGTGGTGAATTCGTAATCGTTGTCGGAATAGTTGAAGTAAGCCGAAATTCCCGTTGCAACAGAGCGGCCCTTGAGCGAATCAACCACCCACACGTACTTTGCATCAAGCGAGGCTTTGTGCGTATTGAAACTTCCGAAGCTGTAGGAACCTGTCACGGAGCTCTTGGGCAGGTCATGCGTCACGATGTTGATGACGCCGCCCATGCCGTCGGTCGCGAAGCGTTCGGGCACGTAGCTCTTGTAGATTTCAATGCGGTCAATCTTGTCAATTGGAATATCGTTGACCGAGAAATTTCCGTTGCCGTTATCGACAGGCACGCCATCGACAAGCACCTTTACGTTCTTGCCTTCCATGCCGCGAATATTGATTTTACTTTCGCTGCCCATGCCGCCCGATTGGCGGATTTTCACGCCCGAAGAACGGTTCGTGGCGTCTGCGATGGTGGCGCTGGAGCCCTGAAGTTCCGTGGCATCCATCACCTTGACCGATTCTGCCTTCGTTTTCTTGTCGACGGGAGCGGCTTCATTGATTCCTTCGCCTTCAACACCCATTTCGTCGAGAACCGTTACATTCGAGTTCTTTTCCGGTGCACTTGTAGGAGCATTTTCGCTTGCAGAGGTATCTTCGGCAAAGATATCGTCAAAATTCGTAATTTCCTCAGCGGATTCGCCGCTTGGAGCGCTCGGCTCCTCCTGAGCTCGCGCCGCCATAGAAGCAACAGCAACAAGCACCAAGACCAAAGTCATCAATTTGTATACAAAAATGCGTTTCATCGCGCCCAAATTGAGAAATTAGGGTAAAAAAAATCTACTCCAAAAGGTTCAGCCAAAATCCATTTGGAGTAGAAGCGAAAGTTTATTTTTCCAAAATTTGGTTCAGTCCCTTTTGGGAGGAAAAACAATGAAAAAGAAATCTCTGCTCTCTTGGATTTTCCTGTTTGCCAAAAACAAGAAAAAATACTACATCGCAAGCATCTTCTTTGCGCTTTTGCGCGTCACTTGCGGAATCGTTCCCTACATCATTATCGCAAACATCGTAAACGAGTTGCTTTCGGGCGTGCGCGATTGGGATGTTTACCTCAAGGAAAGCTTGATTATCGCCGCATTCTGGGTCGGAAATGTCCTCTTTCATAGCATTTCCACGACGCTTTCGCACGTGGCGACATTCAATGTGCTCGGGAACATCCGCAAGGATCTTTGCGACAAGCTTTCGCGAGTGCCGCTGGGTTCCGTTCTTGACATGCCCTCGGGCGCGCTCAAGAATATCTTGGTAGAACGCATTGACAGCATGGAAACGACGCTCGCGCACATAGTTCCTGAATTCACGTCGAACTTGATTCTCCCCATACTCATGTTCGTCTATCTTTTCCACATCGATTGGCGCATGGGTCTTGCCTCGCTTGGGACACTCCCCTTCGGAATGATCGCCATGGTGTTTATGTTGAGCGGCGCCCAAAAGTGGTTTGACAATTCCGTTCAAAAAACGAAAGCTCTGAACGATACAGCCGTCGAATACATCAACGGCATCGAAGTCATCAAGGCTTTCGGCAAGTCGAAATCGTCGTACGACAAGTTTGTTGTAGCCGCAAAAGAAGGGAGCGACTGTTTTGTTGAATGGATGCGCAAATGCATTTGGCCGCATTCTATCGCCATTATGGTCGCTCCTGCTACGCTATTGACAGTACTACCGTTCGGTGGCTACTTCTATTTCAACGGAACCATTACTGCCGTTGATTTCATCACCATTATCATCATCTCGGTGAGCATCATGATGCCGCTCCTTACAATCATGAGCTACAGCGATGATATCAGCAAGGCAGGCGTGATTTTTGGCGAAGTCGGCTCGGTACTGGAAATGAAGGAATTGGAACGTCCCATTGTTGACTTGCACAAGCCCGCCGACAATTCGATCGAACTGAAGGATGTCCGCTTTAGCTACCACAAGGGTATCGAAGGCGAAGAAAAGAGGGAAATTCTTCATGGCATCAATATGAAACTCCCCGAAGGTAGCTTCACTGCATTCGTGGGCCCGAGCGGTTCGGGCAAATCGACAATCGCACGCCTTATCGCCTCGCTTTGGGATACCGACAGCGGTGACATCGAAATCGGCGGCGTGAATATCAAGGATCTTTCGCTTGAAGAATACAACCGCCGCGTCGCTTATGTTTCGCAGGATAATTTCTTGTTTGACTTGTCTGTCCGCGAAAATATCCGGCTCGGGCGACCTTCGGCAACAGATGCCGAAGTCGAAGAGGTGGCACGCCAGAGCGGCTGCTACGACTTTATTATGAGTCTCGAAAATGGATTCGACACGATTGTCGGCGGCTCGGGCGCCCACCTCTCCGGTGGCGAGCGCCAGCGCATCGCCATCGCCCGTGCGATGATGAAAAACGCACCGATAGTCATTCTTGACGAAGCAACCGCCTACACTGACCCCGAAAACGAAGCCATCATCCAGAAATCCGTAGCAAAGCTCGTGCAAGGCAAGACTCTCATCGTGATTGCGCACCGTCTTTCTACCGTCAAAGACGCCGACAAGCTCTACGTCATCAAGGGAGGCAACATCGACAGCTGCGGCACGCACCAGGAACTGCTCGAACGGGGCGGTCTCTACAAGTCCATGTGGCAAGCCCACATTAGTGCCAAGGATTCCGAGGAGGATGCATAAATGTTCGATACACTCATTAAATTCTTTAATTTCTGTAACGCTGAAAATCGTCGCAAATTCTACGGCTCCATTATCGTCGGCGTTTTCAACTCCTTCTTCATGGCACTCCGTATCGGCGCTATGGCCGTCATGCTACAAGGCGTTATCCGCCACGTGCAGGGAACAGCGCCGTTCACCATGGACACGGTTTGGCTTTCGCTCGGGATCATGGTCGTAAGCCTCATCGGTGCAACGGTTACCAAGCGAGTCATGAGCATGTGGCAGACCGAAGGCGGCTACCGCACTTGTGCGAGTAAACGCATCGAAATCGCCGAACATCTGCGATACCTGCCCATGGGCTACTTCAACAAGAATAGCCTCGGCTACATCACCTCTGTCACGACAAACACCATGGAACAGCTCGGCGACGTGGCCACGCGCGTGGTCATGATGGTCACGCAGGGCATTCTCGATACGGTTCTTATCATCCTGATGATCGCCTTCTTTGATTGGCGAATCGCAATTGTGGCAACCATTGGCTTTGCCGCCTTCCAGTTCATCAACACGCTTATGCGCATGAACGTTCGCGCTATTTCGCACGAAAAAGTGGAATGCGACAGCAAGGTAGTCGAAAAGGTCCTCGAATACATCCAAGGAATTGCCGAAGTCAAGGCCTACAACATGACCGGCAAGCGTTCTAAGGAACTGAATGAAGTCATCGACAAGGGCACTGCCGCAAACATCACCATGGAACTCAAGTGCGTTCCGCTCTCAAACTTGCAGACTTTGATTGCCAAACTCACCGGTGTCGCCATCACGATGTTCTCGATTCATTTTTACTTGAACGGATCGATGGAAATTGCCGACTGTGCCGTCATGCTCGTGTGCTCCTTTATGCTATTTGCAGTCCTTGAACTGGGCGGCAGCTACGCAGCACTCCTCCGTACAGTCGACATCTCGGTCAACCGCGCAAATGATATCTTGAACAAGCCGACCATGGATATCGAGGGCGAAGATATCGCTCCCGCAAATCATGATATCAAGGCGGACGGCGTCGATTTCGCCTACGACAAGCGCAAGATTATTGACAATGTGACGCTTACCATTCCCGAAAAGACGACCACGGCTATCGTGGGCCCGAGCGGTTCCGGTAAGACGACGCTTTGCCACCTGCTTTCACGTTTCTGGGATGTAAATGCAGGCTCAGTCACTTTGGGAGGCCGCCGCGTGCAGGATTACAGCATGGATAGCCTCATGAAAAACTTCAGTTTCGTATTCCAGAACGTGTATCTGTTCCGCGACACGATTGAAAATAACATCAAGTTCGGCAATCCGAGCGCCACGCACGAACAGGTCGTAGTAGCCGCCAAGAAGGCCTGCTGCCACGACTTTATCGAAAAACTTCCCGATGGCTACAACACGGTTATTGGCGAAGGCGGTGCAAGCCTCAGCGGCGGCGAACGCCAGCGCATCTCGATTGCCCGCGCCATCATGAAGGACTCCCCCGTTATCATTTTGGATGAAGCCACCGCTAACGTGGACCCTGAAAACGAACGCGACTTGATGCTTGCCATCCAGGAACTGACCAAGGAAAAGACGGTCATCATGATCGCCCACAGACTCAAAACAGTGCGCCACGCCGACCAGATTGTCGTTTTGGACAAGGGTCGCATCGTGGAGCAAGGCAAACACGAAGAACTCGTGAAGAACGGCGGAATCTACGCCCGCTTCATCGATTCTCGCC
>Ga0310786_10011551_pt1 | contig 11011 bp, 9 predicted proteins | sample AusTroGonzalo_MG_FD_203881 | JGI IMG/M metagenome (GOLD analysis project Ga0310786, IMG submission 203881) | Bovine rumen microbial communities from tropical cattle in Woodstock, Queensland, Australia - Gonzalo_03 (v2) (version 2) | ecosystem: Host-associated > Mammals > Digestive system >...
ACATTGTCGCGGATGACGCAGTCGCGGATAACGACGTTCGTGGAGCTTTCCACATTAATTGCCCCTGCATAGGCTGTGGCATTCGCCTCGTTCGTGCTGATATTGTTCGCGACAAGCGTATGTGCTATCATGGAGTTGTCGCCAGCAAGGTAAATGCCCGCGCCGCCGATCTGGTACTGCGTTGTCGCTGTCGCATGCGAAAGCCTGTTGCTGACGACCGAGCACCCGTCAACAGTTGCAAATTTACCCATCCCAACGCCGGCGCCACACCCGTGGGACAAATTCCCGGCGACATACGAGTCCGTCAAAACACCTGGCCGAACAGAAGAAACGCCAATCAAATAGACACCTGCGCCAGAGGCAAGATATCCGCTGGCGGAAGAGCGGTTTTCAAGCGCATTATTGACAAAGACATCATTTTCATGGCTCCCTGCCGTGATGTATGCACCGCCGCCTTGCGTATAGTCCACACTGGTTGCCGCCGAGAAATTAGTGACGACGCAGTTTCGGACAGTCAAACCTAATGAATTGTGGTAGCTCAGATATACTCCGCCTCCCTGCGCATATATCTTGTTACTGGAACCCTCCGTATAAGCGGAACAATTCTCAACCACCGTGTTGACGACTTTCGGCAGGTACTGCCGATCACTGGGCCAATTCCTGGCCGGGTTGCCTGGATTTGTCGTATTCGCATCGTGAAGGTATATGCCGCCGCCCTTGACGTTCATCCCCGACACGCCATGATAGCAGGCCCGAACAATGCAGTTTGTAATCAGCGACTTGTCAGTCGCCGTAATGCCGCCTGCGACATCAGCTGCACTTGTCGAACGTCCATTCTCAAACGTAATCGAGCTGACGATGATCTGTCGACCCGAGCTGACAAGACACGGGCACAAGCCCTGTGCATCGACCACGACGTCGGCAGGGTTGCCAGTCTCTCCACGAAGCTCGATGTCCTTGCCGTCTCCAGATATCGCCAGGGACGAGGAAATCTGATAAGTCCCCGCCTTGATCAGTACCGTGTCGTTCTCCCCCGCTATGTCGATAGCCGCCTGAATCGTCTTCTTGGCCGTCGACCAACCTTGTCCATCGCCCGAATCGTCTTCGCGAGCGGAGTCAACGTAGACAGTTGCGGCACAAGCCGCCCCAGTAAAGGCAGTTGTCAAAGCAATCATGGCAACACGCTTCATTTTCATGCTCGGTTTTCCTTTCTTTAGCGTGACTTCTGGATACGCTTGGTATTTTGGTATAAGTATACCACAGATTAACGAATCCACAACCTAACCGAACGGTCAGGGTGTGCGGCAACACGTTAATATGATATAATATCGTTCGTGATTACGCCTCTGGTCATAGCATCCTCCGCCCTTCTTCGTTCTCTTCTCGAAATCAGCGCCCTTTCAGACGCAGAGCTGGCAAAATCTCCCGAATTCGAGCTGACGGGAACTGTCACCGACATTGACGTCTGTTCTGACTTTTCGTTTTCCGACGGCATTGGACACGCGTTCATATATCGCGGATCGGCAGCACTGCCCCGTCCGGGTGACATGATTGTCGTCCAAGGTCGCGCAACCGTTGACAAGGACAGATACAGGCAGTTGCACGCCGTAAAAATCACGACAACGTCGCATGGCACTCCGCCGTCGCCAATCGCAGCCACTCTGACTGAAGCAACGAGCGGGACCATGGACTATCGCTCTGCACGTGTCAAAGGCCGAATCACCGACATTCACCGCGACGAATTCAGCAAGGATTGTCAGTTGCTGACCATGACAGACGGCAGCGAAATGGCCATCATTCCAGTCTTTACCAATGAATGTCCAATCGCCTACCTCAACGCCGAAGTTGCCGTCACCGGCATTGTTCGTCCTGTCTATAAGGGGAGCAGGATATTTTCAACCTATTTGATCGGCCAGTCGAAAGGCTCCTCCATCGAAATCCTTACACATCCCCCCAAGGACAGATTTTCCGTAGAGGCTCTCGGCGACATCCATCACGTTACGCCTCAACGCATTTCCCAACTTGGCTATCGACGGATTACTGGACGCGTGTGTGCTGCATGGGGCGGTTGCCACGTGCTCGTAAGCACCGATCCGTCCTCCAACCCGCCAATACATGTAATCTTGAGAAAGGGGGCTGCGCTCCCCGCCTACGAAGACACCATTGACGCTGTCGGATTCGTAGAAACTGACCTTTTCAACATTCTTCTCACCGATGCCGAATGGCGGCCGTCGGCACAGAACGTCTCTTCTCCTGCGCCTCTCGCTGATCCAGTTGTTCGAACGACAATCGGTTCTATCACACGAACACACAGCAAAACCGAGCGGGAAACCCGACCATCCATTGGACAGATCATAGAAATAACAGGAACCATAAGAAGAATTCTCGACGACGAGGCCTGCATCATTCTCGAAGACGGCGCCGCCCAGATCGAAGTCGACGCCAGCATGGCCCCAGACGCCCTACGTCCATTGCAACCCGGCAGCGTGATCCGCGTTCGCGGCATTTATCAGTTTCTTGCCGAGCGTTGGCGTCCAAGCCCGAGGTTTCCCAGCGTCTACGGCGCACAGGTAATTCTCAGGCGGGCCGAAGACCTTGACATGATCTCACGGCCACCCTGGTTGACCACAAAACTGCTCGGCATTGCCCTTTTCACGTCAATTCTAATCGCAATCGGCATCATTGTCTGGAATCGCATTCTCAATCGGATTGTCGAACGGCGCAGTCGCGCACTGATGAAGGAACGGCTCGCGCATGACGAGGCGGAACTGAAGAAGGAGGAACGGACGAAACTCGCCGTCGAACTTCACGATACTCTGTCACAAAATCTAACGGGTATCGCCTTCCAACTTGACGTTGTCGAATTGACAGCCGCCGACAACCCCAAAGGCATCTTGCCACACCTTCGGCAAATCCGCCAAAAGATGCAAAGCTGCCGAGACAACCTTAAGAACTGCCTTTGGGATCTCCGCAACCTTGCCATCGACAATGTCTTTCTTGCCGATTCTTTGCGAGAAACCCTCACTCCGGTCATCGGGCAAACGAAGATTTCCATAAACTGCCCCATTCGAAACAACACGCTCGACGACAGCACCGTCCATGCCATCGTCTGTATCGTCCGCGAACTCGCAGTCAACGCCATCAGGCATGGGAAAGCTACGAGAATCGACATTACCGGACAAGCTGACACCAGCGGAATCAGCCTTATTGTCAAAGACAACGGACTCGGTTTCGATCCGGACAACCATCCTGGCGTAGCCGAGGGACATTTCGGATTGCAGGGCGTTGCTGAACGTGTTTCACGTTTAAATGGCGAAATGAAGGTCACCAGTTCCCCTGGCGAAGGGACGGAAGTGTTAATACTAAGACTCCATGAAGAAAACTGACAAGAAAACGCAAGCGACACGAATCTTGATTGCGGACGATCACGCGATCGTGCGAGATGGGCTCGCAATGATCCTTAACATTCAAGAAGACCTGACGGTCATCGGGCAAGCAAAAGACGGGCAGGAGGCCATCGACATGGCACGCGCATCTTGCCCCGATGTCGCCATCCTGGATCTGATGATGCCAAGGCTGGACGGTTGCAGGGCCACGATTGAAATCAAGAAAATCTCCCCGCAGACAAAAGTCTTAATCCTCACCTCCTTCGTCGACTCAGCAAAAATAACCGAAGCGATACGAAACGGCGCATCGGGGGCAATTGGCAAGGATTCTCCACGAGAAGAACTGCTAGGCGCCATTCGCACGGTGGCATCCGGCAAAAGATCAGTCTCTCCTGAAATCAGCCGTGCCATTGACGAATCAAGTGACATTCCATCCTTGTCACCGCGCCAAAGCGAAGTCCTTGAATCAATCTCACGTGGACTGACAAACGAGGACATTGCGCATCAATACAAACTCTCCAAATCCTCCGTGAAATTCCACTTGCTTGAGCTCTACCGAAAACTCAAGGTTTCCAACCGCGCCGAAGCTGTAACCACCGCCGTCCGCCGAGGCATCCTGAAGGTCTGAACAGGCTCAGCGGGGCTCACCTGCCGCCGCGCCAGCCGTGCCTGTCGGCGAAGTCCATGTAGCGTTCCCAGTCGTATTCGGCCAGCGCATGTGGCCCCTGGCGGAGATGGTAGCCGACGTACCCGCCGTCGAACGGCGACGTCGTCCTGTACGGATGGTCCTCGACAAGCCCCTTAAGCCCGTAGAGCTCCCAGGCCTCCGACGCATGGCGCGCGGTGAGGAACTCCCCCCACGGCCCGGCGGGGATGTCGTAGCTGCCGGACGCGATGTAAAGGAGGCGCGGCGCGACAAGCGCCGCAATCCAGTGCTGGTCGTAGGGGATGAGCATGTCACGTCCGTTGAACTGGCGGTACGCGCGGCAGAACCAATGCGGATTGTTGTCGTTGTCCACCTGGATCGTCTCGGACATCGGAACCGCCGCGTGGTTCAGCTTCGCGCCGCAGCAGCCGGAGTTGTTCACGCACGCCATGGCGAAGCGCGTGTCGAAGGCCGCAGTCCAGAGGGCCATCTTGCCGCCACGCGAATGTCCGATCACGGCCACGTGACGGGCGTCCACCTCGGGGAGCGTCTCAAGCCAGTCCAGCACGCGGCTCGCGCCCCACGACCATGCGTTGATCGCACCCCAGCTGCGCTCGGTGCGCCGCTCCGCCCAGCAGGTGTACACCCCGTTCGTGAAGTCGGGGTCCTGCAGCGCGGCAGTGCCGTCGTCCTTGAAGAACGGATAGTATTCGTCGTCGGCAATTTCCTCGGTCTTGTAGACCGCCACGGCGTATCCGCGGGCGACGATGTTCGAGACAGGAAGGAACGGCATCGGCTTCTCGAGATCCAAGTCGAGCTTGGTCCTCCACGCCTCCAGGCTCACGAGCACAAACGCAGGGACGGGCTTCTTCGCCGCAGCCGGCAGGAACAAGGTCACCCCGAACGACCATGGCCTGCGAGGGCCCCTGAACGAGATCCTGGCGCTCTTGCGGACCGCGCCTATGCCGGGGAACGCGCGGTCCGGCCCGGACTGCTCGAAGGCAAGCCCTTCGGGACGCTCCACCGGGCGCTCCCCGTATATGTTCTTCACCGCGAAGTCGAGTATCTCGGGTCGGCGCGTCCGCTCCCAGTCCTCCACCGAGGCCACCTTGGAGCCGTCCGACTTGACCATCAGCGGCGGCAGGTTCTGCGGCTCAGGCTGAGTGTACTGGCTGCACGGCACCCGCATGCCGGGCCCTGCGTGGCACAGCGCGGACAACATAGCCGCCGCAGCGGAAACGAACAGAGCCGAGGCCGGAGCCGCCACTGGTGCGTTCGCGTACTTCATTTTCCCCTCCTTTGTCGTTCAAGTTCTATGTCAGCGGTTTACGGCGAGGTCCGCCTTGTCCATCTCCGCGCGGATGGCGCGAGCCGCCGCCGCGGGGTCCTCCGCCGCGAGTATCGGGCGACCGACTACGAGATGCGTGGATCCGTCGCGAACCGCGTCGGACGGAGTGGCGACTCGCTTCTGGTCGCCGACTGCCGCGCCCGCGGGCCGCACGCCGGGCGTTATGAAGAGAGTCCCCGCCGGAAGCGCACTGGAAAGCGCGCCTACCTCCCTCGGGGAGCACACAAGGCCGTGGGCTCCGTTGGCCACCGCGAATCGCGCCATCGCCGAAACCTGCTCGGCGGGCGTCCGCCCCGCGATTCCGACGTCCTCCAGGTCGGACTGGTCGAGCGACGTCAGCACCGTGACCGCGAGGATCTTCGGCCCGCCGGCCCCGAACTCCGCCGCCGCGTCGGCCGCCGCGCGTATCATCGCCTTCGCGCCCACGGAGTGAATCGTCATCAGGTCCACTCCCAGCTTGCCGCCGGAACGGACCGCGCGCTCGACGGTGCGCGGGATGTCGTGGAACTTGAGGTCGAGGAACACCTTCTTGCCGAGGTCCTTTACGGCCTTCACGACGTCCGGACCCTCGGCCGTGAAAAGCTCAAGGCCTATCTTGTAGAAGCCGACCGGGTCGCCGATCGCCTTCACCTTCTCCACCGCCTCCCGGCGGCTGTCTACATCCAACGCAACAATCAACTCTGCCATACCATGTCTCCTTGCTTCTTACTTCTAATACATCTTCTCGTACTCGCCCTTCTGGACTTTCTTGAGGCATTTGAAACCGGCGCGCTTTGCGCGGTAGTGCAAATCGGTATTGGAGTGCGTAAGCCCAGGCGCCTGTACGACGCGGAATATCTCCGCCCCGCAGCTGGGGCAGGCCTCAAGCCGAGGTTCTGAAAGCGACTGCCGCACCTCAAGGCCGCAACGGCAAGCGTCGCAGCCCTTTGAAGGGTCCTTCGCCTCGTAAACATACAGCGGCATCTCACTACCCCCCGCAGAAAATATAAATCTCATTCACAGCATACATATTATACCACAATCAGCATGGATGGAGCGAACACGCGTAACGAGACAACGGGTGGACTAGGGACAGGACATACCGTCACGAGGCGAGACACATTGTCCCAGGCAAGGGCTGAAAACTCGCTTGGCACGGGCTATGCTCCCTGGTTGGCGTAACCCAAAGAAAGGAGCAAAAAGACATGAACACTCTGATGAACCTAGATCCGTGGGGGTTCCTGGATGACCTGCTCGACACAGGCAGCAGGACGCTGCGTACAATGAGGGCGCGTGCGGCAGGGCGCTTCCCGCCGGTCAACGTGTATCTCGACGACACGGCCGTCATCATCGATCTCGAACTTCCCGGCAAGACCGCAAAGGACGTCACGCTCTCGCTTGAGCCACAGGCCGTCATAATCGCCGACAAGCCCGCCGAGCAGGCGGACGGCGAAACCGGCAAGCCCGAGAACAGGGCGCCCGCGTGGAGCCGCCGCCTCGAGCTGCCGTTCAGGGTCGACGCCGACAAGGCCAACGCCAAGTTCACCGACGGCATACTCCGCATCGAGCTGCCAAAGACGGAGGCAAACGGCGTGAGGCACATCGTGATAAAGTAAGAAGGAAAAAGTAAGGCAAGGAAAGGAGACTTGACATGAACAGCGAAGAGAAATTCATCGTGCCTACGGCGGCATTCGCCGAGAAGCCGGCGGAGTATGAACTTAAGATTCAGATTCCCGGCATCGCCAAGGAGGACGTGGAACTCCACATGGAAGGCAAGACGCTGACGCTGAAGACCCGCTCGAAATACCAGAACCCGGCAGGCTTCAAACAGGTCGCGGCAGAGTTCGAGCGCGCGAACTACGCAATGAGCGTGGACCTTCCCGAGATGGCCGACCCCGCCGCGCTCGCGGCGAAGCTCGAGAACGGCATACTGACCGTCACGATCAAGAAGCGTCCCGAGACGCAGCCGCGCAAGATCGAGATAGGCTAGTCCCTCGTCCACGCGACGGCAAAACGGTGCGCTGGCGCAGCCAACAAAGGCGGCGTCAGCGCATTTCGCCGTCGGGGAGCATCTGCGCCTTGAGGAATTCCGTCAGCATGTCGGCATAGTCGTTGAGCGACTGCAGCGACACGCGCTCGTCCGGTGAATGGGGGCCAGTCCCCGTGGGCGCGTAGATGACGGTCGGCAGGTTCAGGTGGGCGTAGTACGACGCGTCGGTCGCGGCGGACATCCGTCCGATGCGCATGTTCTTGCCGGGCCACTTCGCCTGCATCGCCTTGAAAAGCGACTGGATGCGCGGATCGTTCGGGTCGCTTACGACAGGAGCGCGGTATGTAGCGTAGCACTTGACCTCGAGTCCCGTCGTCTCGCGCAGGAACTTCGCCCACTTGTCGTATCCGTCGGGGGTGGTGAAGCGGAGCGAGAGCGTCATCTCGGCCGTGTCGGGGATCTTGTTCCCGGCGTCGCTCCCCTTGAGGATCGTGGGAGATATGACGTCCCGCCAGTGGTCGTTCGGATCGGCCGGCGGCGGGATCGCCGCCTGGGCCTTCATCCAGCCCGCCATCAGCTTGGGAATCGGGTTGTCGAGCGCCCACGGGCGCGAAGAGTGTCCGCCCTTGCCGTGCGCTATCAGCTTGATGCGCGCGTGGCCCTTCTCGGCTACGAACAGCTGGTCGGGCTCTTCGCCTGCGGAATCGCCGACGAGGATGAACTTGCGCGGCACGTAGCCAGCCGCGAGCGCGGCGACTGGAGTCGGAGTGCCGTTCTCCAGCGTCGGGCCGTCCTCGTCCGTCGCGATCAGCGCGCCGACGGACCCCTTTCCGGCGAGATTGGCGAGCACCTGGCATATCACCGCCACGTTCCCCTTGGTGTCGCACGCGCCGCGCGCGCAGAGCCAGTCGCCGTCGAACCTCGGCCTGTACTGCTCGGGGCTTGCGGCCGGCACGACGTCGGTGTGCGACACGAACACGTAGTCGTGGCGCTTGCCCGGCACAGTCGAGGCGTACAGGTACTTGCGGCCCTTGTCGTTCTCGAGCACGTTGCAGACTACGCCGCGGGCGCGAAGCCATTCGGCCAGCAGCTCGGTGCATCGCCCGTTCTCCACAATGTCCTTCGTCTCGCTCGGAACCGAGAGCATCTTCACGAGGAAGTCGACGTCTATGCCGCCCTTCGCGGCATTGCATCTGCAGGAGGCGCGCGTCACCGCCTCGACGCCGCAGGGGACCTGCCCCTCGGCGGCAAAACCGGCGACTGCCGCAACGGCAGCCAGCGCCAACGACATCGTTCTATTTGCCTTCATTGTCTTCATTCTCCCGTTTTTGGCCTTGCAGTTATTCGGAAAAACCTGTGCGTGCCGTCGTACAGCGCGTCGGACCAGTCGCCGTCCGCAAGACTCGCCCTGCCCTCGGTCACGTATTCGCAGCGGTCGGTGGCGGGAGAGACCGTTACGCACGGGGCGCCGTTCGTAAAGGTCAGGTTCGCAGTGATCGCGCTTGCCTCGTTTGTCGGGTCGAGCCCCATGCACCAGTTGTCGACGGCAGGGTAGCCGTTTGCGCAGAGCGATCCCGCGAGCGCCCCGTAGGTGTTGCCGTGGAGCGACGCGTCGGCGTAGTTCGCATACCACGACACGACCTCGGCCCCGTTGGTCACGGTCGCGTTGGCGTCCGCCAGCAGCCTCCCCTTCGCGGCGCCCGTCGGCCTGGCGAACGCCTTCAGCACGAGGTTCTCGTCGGCGTCCTGCATCCGCACCCAGCCTTCAAGCTCGCAGTTGTAGGCGTACGACTCGCCGACGATCCCGTCGGCGGCGTGCGGAAGATACTCGATGGCCAGCGGATATGTCGCATATGCCTCGCCGCCGGCAGGGACGACATATGGGATGTCGATGTCGAGTTCTACGTCGAAAACCGTCCCTGCCGGCACCGCGACGGCCTGCGACAGAGGGATCACGTGGTAGCCCATTTCCAAAAGGGCGCCCGTCTGGCTGTGGAGCGCCTCAGCCGCACCGGCGCCATATATGGCTATCTTGTAGCGGGCGTCCTCGATCGGGGCGAAGAGCCCGACGGCGACGATCTCCTGGTCGCCCGACGCCGTGTAGCGGTTGAAGCCGACGCCCGCGATGCGGCCGCCGGCCAGGGACGAGTAGCATCCGCTTTCGTAGCCAAGGTAGCATGTGCGGTCGTACTGGTACACGACAGACGCCGAGAAGCCGTTGGTCTCCACGACATAGGCTTCCGCTCCCATGCCCGTGCAGAACGTGACGTCGTCGTAGGCGATATGGTAGTATCCCTTCTCGCCATAGCGCGTTCCCCATGAATTCTTCACGATAAACGCGCCGGCATGGCTGCCGATCATGAAGTCGTCGTCCCACCCGACGAGCGTCACCGCGTGGTTCGCCTTCGCCCAGTACTGCTCGTTCGTTATGCAGATTGTACCCGCCCAGTTGTCCGTCCCGATGTCGTCGTCGTGGAAATAGTTGACGAATAGCGCGCCGTACTCCACGAGCGCCTTCTTGATGAAGGCATTGTCCGACACGTTCGTCCGCGCGGGCAGGAGCACGGCCTTGCTGACGTAGCAGCAGGGCGCGAATTCCGGGGACGTCCCGAACGACGCCACGGAGCTTCCGCTGGTCGGGTACGGGTCCAGCTCTTCGCGCACGCCGCCCTGCCAGCGCGAGAAATAGCCGAGCGGGGAATAGATGTCGCCGCCATATATGCCGTGGCCGCCGGAATCGCCCTTGAGGTTTACGAGGTTCTTCTCCGACAGGTCGGGCGACTCCGAAAGGCCGGCCTTTATGAGCGCGCTCTCCACCGATGCGCACGCGGCGAATGCCCAGCAGGAGCCATAGTTGCCCTGCTTCTTTACGGCCGTCACCCACCCATTCGACCTGATGTCGTAGAACGAGGGAAGCGGCGCCTCGGCGCGCAGCCTGGCGCCCCGCGCCGGCGGCGGCGCGGCGCGGAAATGCGGCTTCGGCGGGAACGACGGGACGAAACCGGTTGCGCGCGGCGCGCCATCCGCCTCGCCGGCGGCCGGCGCGCATGCGAGCGCGCACCCGAAAACTGCAAGGAGCAGACGCCTCACAGCCGCCCCTCTCCGTCAAATCAGAGACTTGACGGCCGCGTAGACGTTGTCGACGGTGAAGCCGAACTCCTTCGCGAGGACCTTGTACGGGCCGGAAGCGCCGAAGTCGTCCTTGGTCAGGAACTTCGTCGTCTTGAAGTCGAGCCTGAAGCGGTCCCAGCCGAAGCGCGTGCCGGCCTCGACGATGACGCGCCGCGTCATGTACTCCGGCACCGTCACCTCGCGGTATGCGCAGGGCTGCGAGAGGAACCTCTCAACGGACGGCATGGAGACGACGCGGACGGACTGGCGGCCTTCCGACTCGTCCCAGAGCCGCTTCGCCGCCTCGAGGCAAAGCGCGACTTCGGAGCCGGTGGCGAGGAGCAGCACGGTCTCCTTCGTCTGCGCGCCCGCCTGCCATATGACGTATCCGCCCCTGGCGACGCCCTCGGCCGAGGTCCCCTCGAGGATGGGCAGGTTCTGCCGCGTCGTCATGATGCAGCTCGGGCCCTTGGTGTTCATCAGCATCTCGACCCACGCGTAGCCGGTCTCGTTCGCGTCAGCCGGGCGGAACGTGAGCACGTTCGGCATGG
>Ga0310786_10011552_pt1 | contig 11007 bp, 3 predicted proteins | sample AusTroGonzalo_MG_FD_203881 | JGI IMG/M metagenome (GOLD analysis project Ga0310786, IMG submission 203881) | Bovine rumen microbial communities from tropical cattle in Woodstock, Queensland, Australia - Gonzalo_03 (v2) (version 2) | ecosystem: Host-associated > Mammals > Digestive system >...
AGTTCTCGTTTTCAGCAACAACGGGCAGCTCCTCGATACCAGAAGGATCGGCGGGCAGAACGTGGACGTAAAGCGTGTCGATGACCTTCTCGTTGCCGAGACCGGTGAGGGTATAGGCAAAGCGGTAGGTGCCGGGATTGATGAAATAGCCCTTGAGCGTGGTGGTCTTCTCAATCGCGTTGGAGGCACGCTTCAGGCTGTCGGGCAGACCAAAGGTGCGCTTGCCGTCGTCCGTAACGTAGTTGGTCACGGAGGGCGATGACTTCAGGTAGCGTCCCTTGAAGGTGTACTCTATCGAGTCGAGGGCGTTGACCGTCAGCTCGGTTGTCTCGTTAGTCAGGCGGGGCAGCATAGCACCGGGGAGGAAGTAGCCTAAGTGGGGCGGCTGGTTATAGGCGGTGTTCTGCCAGCAGACGCCCATGCGGTAGGTATGGTCGTGCATGAGGGTCGGGAGACGATAGGCTGTCTCGATGTTTGACGAATAGATACCGATGCAGGTCTCAGCATCCGTCACGCTGTAGAGGATGACCTCTTCGCGCCAGTCGCCGAGGATGTCGGCTTGCAGGTTGGGCGTGTTCTTCGTGCCGTTGCAGGTGCTGCCCGGACCGATGTTGTAGAAGGTGACGAGACGGCTGGTACCGCCCGAACCATTATTCCAGTTGTCGAGTTTGTTGCCGTCGAGCAGTTCGTCCTGCAGGTCGGCATCCCAGTAGATGCGGAAGTTTGACGAGCCACCGCTGGTGTAGTAGGTCTTGCCGGTCAGGGCGCTGCGGGGACTGCCGTCGTTGCTCGACCAGAAGAGCGAGCCGCTGATGTTTGAGTCGAAGTTACCGGCGATGCCGCGACCGTTGTCGCTACCGCCAGTAGCGCTGTAGATGATCTCTCCTGTCCGTGCATCGTGCAGGTCCCAACCGTAGCTGCCGCCCTCGTGAATCTGGAAGACCTCGAGACCGGGTCGGGTGGGGATGTGGTCTGCCAGATGGATGGCATCACCGTGACCGAAGCCCGTGCCGAAGAGCACGCGGCCGTCGTGGTCGCAGGTGGCTGAGCCCCATACAATCTCGTCGCAGCCGTCGCCATCGACGTCGGCTACCGAGAGGTTATGGTTGCCGTTCTGGTACATCGTGCCGCTACCGCTGCCGCTGGTAGGCTTCATGTTGTTATAGGTCTTGGTGGTACCCTTGCCGGTGGCATCGTAGGTGGTCACGGTGTAGCTGTTCTGTGCCTTGTTGCTGCACAGCCATTTCTGGTGCAGCTCGGTACCGTCGAAATCTACTGCCCAGATGAATGCATAGTCGTAGTAACCGCGACAGAATACACCGCTGGGGTTCTTGTCGGGACCATCGAGGTGGGCTACGGCTGCAAGATAGCGCTCGCCGCGGTTGCCGTAGGAGGCCTTGTCGTTCTTGCCACCCACGCCCCAGTTCACGGAGCCGTCGGCTGCACCACCATAGGTCATGTTGCGGTTGGGGTTATAGAACACGGTGTGGATAGCCTCGCCCGTCAGGCCCTTGAACACGGTCAGCCACTCCTGTCCGCCCGTGATACGACCGTCGCTATTGCGGTAGAGAGCAGTGCCGCTGACCGACTTGATGGTCGATTCGGTGGCAGCGCTGTTGACGTAGCTTCCTTTGCCGTCCTTCGAGCCGGGACCGGTCTTGCACATCATCTCGGCCTTTCCGTCGCCGTCGAAGTCATAGACCATATACTGTGTGTAATGGGCACCGGCGCGGATGTTACGTCCGAGGTCGATACGCCATAGCTTCGTGCCGTCGAGTCGGTAGCAGTCGATGAAGACGTTGTCGGTGACGCCGCCCTGCGAATTGTCTTTCGCCGTTGAGGGATCCCATTTGACGAACAGCTCGTACTGGCCGTCGCCGTCGACATCGCCCACCGACATGTCGTTCGGGCTATAGTCGCCTCCCTGCTCGCCTTTGGCAGGACGGTCGAGTACAATCTTCAGGTAGGCCTGCGACCACGGGGTGATCGCCTCGGTCGTGTCCTGTGCCACACCGTCTATTTTCGTCACGATGCGGTACTTCGACGTCTTCGTGCCCGAAGCATCCTTGTAGTTGGTCTTGTACTGGTTCTTGGCGACGACCGTATTGTTGCGGATGATGTCGAAGGTCGTGCGATCCTCGTCGTCGGTGCCGAGCATGCGCCAGCTGATGAAGTTGCCTGAGCCGCTGCTGGCAGGAACAGCCACCACGCCGCGATCCAGCTTCTCCATCTGGCTTGTCGGCGTTACCTGTGCTTGCGTGCCCACTGCTGACAGCAACAGGGCTGAAATAGCAAAAAAGTTTCTTTTTGACATGTTTGTAGTAGTCGTTTTCGTCTGTAATATAATATAAAAAATGAAGTGAAAAATAGCCGCCGTGGATAACGGCTATTTTCCACTTCGGATAGGGAACGGTTATTTCAGCATGATCTTGCGCGTCGTGCCATCGCTGTAGCGAACGATGTTGATACCGCGACGCAGGCTGCTGTGGCGCGTGCCGTTCAGACCGTAAATGGCAGAGAAGGTGTGCTGTCTGGTCTGCTGTGCATCGCTGATGCCTGAGATGCGCTCCTGAGACTTCTCACCCTGGTTGGCCAGATAGATGTCGTAGAATCCAATTTTTGAGTTGTAGCCGCAGAGGTAGGCACGCACATATACTTCATCAGTACCTTCGTAGCTGCGGGTGATGTTATGGGTCTGGCGAGCACTTTCCTCAATATAGATGCTGTCACCTACAGTCTGCCAGTTGCTCTCCCATACGTTGCCGTCGGTAGAGGTCTCCAGCACAAACTGGTGCTTGGCTGCTGCATCGGGCTTGGTGATGCTGGCCACATTGATGACGATGTCGAAGGGACCTGCATACTTCTGTGTGGTGACGATGTATGCGTTGTAGGGGAAGGTCTGACCATCGCTGGGAACGGTGTTCTTATCAGCCAGCACAATGGCACTCTTGGTGGCAGGGAAGTCAGGATTCACATCGTCGGCAGAAGCATAGTTGTAGCCGCTGGTGTCGCCCAGGTTGTTGCCTGTAGAGAGGTTCTCCCAGTCCACAATCTGCCCACGTGAACGCAGCATCCATCCATTCTCAAAGTCCTTGGCCTCCTCAGGATTCAGGTCGGTGTAGGTAACGGTGATGACCTCATCGCCAGTCTCTGGATCAGTAGTGGTAACTTCTGTCCTTGTCTCAGGATTGAAGTAGGAGTAGGCGTTCTCGCCGCTCTTGTTCTTACCCCATGAGAAGTAGTAGGCGGTAGAAGTGCTGCCACCATTGTATTCGGCAGAATTGGCATCCATGTGAGCCAAGATGTCGATGCGCACTTTCTCACCCTGTACCAATACCTCACGCGAAGCCGTTTCTGATGTCACCAGCCCCTCGGCCTCGACAAAAGCGTAGATGGTGCGGCTGTAGGTGAGGACGATAGGCTCTGAATAGAGCGTGGACTGATTGGCATTCTTGTTACCATCATAGTTGTAGTAGATGCTGGCACCTTCGATGCCGCTTGTCAGCGTTACGATAGATTTACCCTCTTCGCTGGCCACCTCAATCGTGGGAGCCTCGGCCTGTTTCTTCAGGTCAACAGCCTGCTCGGCTACTTCGCTCAGCAGATAACCCTCGGCAATGGCAACGGCCTTCACCGTTACGCCCTCGCGGTCGATGTTGAACGGCTCTGTGTAGAGTGTGCTCTTTTCTGTGGGCTCGCTACCGTCTGTCGTGTAGAAAATAGATGCGCCAGCAACGGTGCTCTTGAGGCTCACGTTGGTGTTCATGTTCTTATACTCCAACACGATGGAGGGCTTGGGAGCCTGAGAGACCTTGGCCTTACTGCCAGAAACTACATTGACAGCATTGAGCAGCAACTGAGGATCGGCACCTTCGTTCAAAGCAGGCAGATATATGAAAGCGTTGCGGCTAAGGCTGTGGGCATGGATGGCCACCTTTATCTCATCGCCCATAACGGTTGCCAAAATGGGGTCATTGGCATACGCTTCGTTGAGCGTGACGGCAGAATAGCCAGCACCGTTGGTAATGAACAGACCAGTGAATCCGTCTTCCTCAATCAGTTCGATATTGCGGAAGAGAGCGTGGCCTGGCATCTTCACATCGGCAAACTGCTCAGTAGTGGTAACGGCTGTTCCCATGCCCCATTTGTCATACAAGTTGGCATTCAGGATCACCGTGGGGATGAACGGACGGATGTCCTTCAATGTGGCAACGGCATTGTCCTGCAGGTCGCTGATGACAATGGCATCGTATCCCTCTAAGTCTGAAAGCTTAGTGGCATCAGTAGCGATGATGGGTACGGTGGTGAACTTGTCATTCTGGGTCAATGCAGCATAGTTCAAATCCTGTTCCAGATTGCCAGTATAGAGATAGGCCACCTGCGACTTCTGGTCAGGATTGCCCACTTCAATGCTGTAGAGATGGCAGCCGTTGGTGTTATAGACCTGAATGTCAACGGTGCCGTCGTCGTTAGGGGTTGCGCCTACAGGCAGCGTCCAGCCTTCTTCCCAAGTGTAGCTGGCCTGTGTGGTGGGCTTGAACGCTTCGCCAATGAGGTTGGCATCGTCTGTGCAGGCACCTGCATAGAGTGCAACACCACGGGCATCGCTGGGCTTGTGCGACTCAGCAACGATGGTGATCTTCTGACCTACATGAACCTTAGGAATGGTAAAGCAGTAGATACGGGCATCAGCGCTCTTGGCGTTGCCTCCACCTAACCACAGATACTGCGGACCAGCATAATCGCCCAAAGAAGTAGAGGGATAGTTGACAGCGATGGCCAACGATCGTTTAGCGGTATAAGTGGTGTTCCATACCAGACCTTCCGTTTCAGCAATCACGTTGCCGTTGGCCATCAAAAAGCCTTCGTCTGAAATGTTGCTGGCATACGACCAGTAGCAATTGTCAGGTTGTGGATTGTCGCCAGTGGCCTTCTCGGTCGATGACCATTTACCGCCTGTAACACCTCCTGCTGCGTCTTCGGCTTGCAGGTTGGCTACAGTCTGGGCGCTCCAAGAGGTGAAGTCCCACTTGCGATAGCCCTGTGCGCTGACGGATAATGCCACTACAAGCAGGGCTGCTAATGTAAAGATTTTCTTCATACTTAAAAGGTTTTAGTGAGTAATTAAAGCTTTATGGTGCAAAATTACACAAAAAAGCCGAACTTCCAAAAAGAAGTCCGGCTTTTTCTATGAAAATTGGCTCGTAAACGTTTACGTATGCTCTTTTTTACTTCATCATGACTTTGCGCACTTGTCCAGTCTTGTCAACAACGATGTTGAGACCCTGACGCAGTTGTCCTATGCGCATGCCGCTAAGGGTATAAATACCAGTAGTAGCCTTGGTCTGATGCTGAATGGTGACATCTTCAATGCCAGTGAGTTCCTGCTTCAGTTCATCGAGCAGAGCCTTCGACTTCTCACCCTGATTAGCCACATAGATGTCGAACACCTTCGGACCAGCTGAAGCCACTTCTTCTGTCACGCGAACATAGACGGCATCAGTTCCGTTATAGCTGCTAGTGTATTTGCTCCACATGCGGCTCTGTCCTGTCTTCTCGATGGTGCCGATGGTGGTCCATTCAATTGAGTCGGCAGATACTTGCACGAGCAGCGGGCCGCCCTGCATGTTGGCCAGTACGACCACGTCGAGCGGAGCCTGGTACTTGTTGATAGACTGGATGGAAGCGTTTGCGGGTTCGCCGGCCTGGAACTTATAGAACTGGATGTCGTTCTTCGTGACGGGGAAGAGTGAATCGACATCAGTAGAATACATCGGATTGTAGTTGTCGTTGCTGCCGAAGTTGGTAGTCTGTGCAGTGGTGTTCTGCCAGATAAGGCAGGTGCCGCGGCTGATGAGCACCCATTCAGGATTCTCACCAGGCTCATTAACCGTCTCGGCGGGACGAAGGTCTTCATCGGTGTAGGTGGTTACTTCTATCTCGTCACCAGTTTCTGGATCGGTCTCGGTGCTCTTAGTGCCTTCGCCTGTGTACATAGAGGCAGCCGAAGCCCCCCATGAGAACATACCCTTACCGTTGGCTACAGCTAAACCTGCAGGATTGTTATCGGCAGTCCATTGCTGTGCGGCAAAGTGACCAGCCACGTCAATAACCACACGGGGCTGCTGAACCAGCACACGTTCAGTCACCGTTTCAGAGAATACCTCACCTCCCGTCACGGCAAATGCCGTAATGCTTTGGGGCATCGTGATTTTAACAGCGATGGAATCAGCATACTTCGTAGATTTCAGCGTGTCGGCACCAGCATTGGTGAAGTTATACCAGATGTCAGCATCCTCACTCTCGCAAGTGATGGTGACTACAGTCGTGTCACCCTTCATCTCGTAGCTGATAACGGGTGTCTTCGGCTGAGTCTTGATTTCTACAGCCAGTTCGGCAGACTTGCTCAGGGTGTAGCCTTCGGCAATGGCAACTGCCTTCAGGGTGCAGGGTCGGGTCAGCGAAATGGTGTCAGTATAAAGAGTGCTCTCAGCGGTAGGTTCACTACCGTCTATGGTGTAGAACACCTGAGCCTTGGGCTGCTTGGGAGCTTTGATGGCTACGAGTGTCAACTGATCCTTATATACTCTTGAGATGGTAGGAGCGTTGGCAGACGTAATCTCTTGTTTGGATTCCTGCAAGATGCTCATGGCATTGTTCAGCAATGCGTATGCCTCATCGGTATAAGCAGGGGTATAGGGCAGGTAGAGATAGCCATTGTGATTGATATTATGACTGTGGATGGCTACGATGTTCTCGTCGGCTCCGTCGCCTTCACTATTGATGGGATAAGCCAGAATGTTGTCGCCTGCAAAATACTCACCGAGGGTGAGACCGTGGGTCACGGCAAAGTCATTGTTCAGAACAAGAGCGTTGAATCCCATTTCGGTGTTGAACTCAATGCCCTTGAACAGATTGTCTTTAGCACTTTTCGGAACGATGGCTGACTGGGCTTCAACAGCTACACCATAGCCCCATGCAGGGTAAAGCGAGGCATTGAGGTTGAGGAAAGGTGACCAGGGCAGGGCATCCTTGACAATCTGAACGGCTGCGTTAGATTCAGGAACACTATTGCCAATCACCGTCACGTCATAACCCTGTAACTGCTCGGCAGTGATTGTCTCTGTTGTTACGTTGATAGCGGTAACCTCCGTGTTCTCACGTGCTTGAAGATAGCTGAGCACATGGTCTTCAGTACCATCATAAAGATAGGCCACCTTAGCAGTCTGCGCCACATCGCCTTCATCAATCATAAACAGCGTGAAGTCAATACCACCCGTGATCATGGTAATCTGTACGGGCACAGAGTCGGGCTCTGTTGTCTGAATCTCATAGACAAAGGTGTAGGTGCCTTTTGAACCTTCAACCCCGCCACCGAGCATGATGTTATTGTCTTTGTCATCGTCAATACGTACCATGTAGTCATAGCTGGCCTTTACGCCACGATTGGTAGCTGTTCCATTGGCTGAGCGGCCTACGATGGTGAGCTTCTGTCCGTTTTTGAGGTTGGGGAAATTGAGCACCATCTTGTCGCGGTTCAGACGGAAGGTACTGGGAGTCAGCAGGTAGTTGTTGTTCTTGCTCAGGCCAGACGTGCCTCGGCTCAAACCAACCAGCTCCTTGATGGGTTTGCCGTTAGCAACAAATTCGCCTGAAAATTTGCCAGTCTCTTTCCAGCTGGTACCGTCTTGTGACCATTCAGAGCCTTCTGTCATATTTTCGACAGTCTCGTCACTCCACCCCTTGGTGAAGTCCCAGGTCTTCTTGACTTGTGCTTGGGCAGTAGTGAGCCCCAATACAAGCATTGCTAAAGTAAATAGTTTTTTCATACAGTTGTTTTATAGTGAAAGTTAATAATTGATTTTGCGTATTTGGTCGCCTTCCTTTATGATATAAATGCCCTTAGGCTGCCCTTTCAATGAATTCAAGGGGAGTCGGCGGCCAAGAAGGTCGAAGGCTTGCCGTTCTGTGGATTGTGGTTCGCTTGCCATCACAGAAATGCTGGTAGGCAGTTTACCATTGATATAGTCGGGCAGGAAGTAACCCAGATGAGGGGGCTGGTTGTAGGCTGTGTTCTGCCAGCAGATGCCCATGCGATAAACATGGTCGTGCATCAGCGTGGGAACAGCATAGGTAGTAGGAGTCCACGTGGTGAAAATCATGACCTGTGAAGAATCCTGCTTGTTCCACATGATGAGCTCTTCACGCCAGTCGCCCAAAATATCAGCCTGCAGGCAGGGCGTGGCTTTGGTGTAGTTACTGGTCTGCGCGTTGTTGTAGGTGGCTGAGTTGAACGAGATGACCGTATTGAATTTCTGGTTGGTGCCGTCCCAGGTCTGGATGGAGGGGGTGGCATAGGCCGTCTGCTCCCATAACCCGTTGTCATTGTCACGGTCATACTGATAGGAACCGTCAAAGAGCTGGTCGTAATAGGTACCATTCCAGTAGATGCGGTAGTTTACTGAGCATGATTTGTTGATGATGGTCTTTCCTGTAAGCGAAGAGCGAGGATTGCGCTCATCGCTGGACCAGAACTGGTAGCCCCTCATGCTCGTCATGGCAGCAGCCATGCCTCGGCCGTTGTCGGCACCAGCGCTGCCCCCATGCCAGATGATGCGTCCAGTGCGGGCATTGTGCAAATCCCACGAACCTTTGTCGGCATTCAATTTCTCTTCGTGTACGTCAAATACATAGAGGTCTGTGGAGTCAGCCATCATCTTGCCCACGTGCATAGCATCGCCGTGGCCATAGCCTGTAGCATAGAGTAGCGTGCCGTCGTGGTCAAGGGCAGCTGCACCCCAGAGTATCTCATCGCAGCCGTCGCCATCGACATCGGCTATAGAGATGTTATGGTTGCCGTTGCCATAGAGAGTGTTGCTACCAGCTGATTGGCTCTCGCTGTCTGAACTTTTCACACCGCCAGTATTGGAAGGTGCAGTCTTGATGGGATTACGCTGAAGACGGTCGCCGTCAACGGTGATGACAGGCCACGATTGGGTCTCGTCAACCTTTGCTGAGAAAACCAGAGATTGGGTGGAGGAGGGTGAGGCATGTAGCCACTCGCTGTGGAGACGGGTTCCGTCGAAACTGACAGCCCAGACATAGGCTTGGGTGTAGTAGCCACGACTGAACACGGCACTAGCCGGTTTGTCGGTTCCGTTCAAATAGGCTACGGCTGCAAGGAATCGTTCTGAGCGACCGCCATAGTTGTCGCCCCAGAAACCACTTGGGAAGTCACTTACTTTGCCCAGTTCCGAACCACCCTCAGTGGCCGTCTTGCCAGAAGGCAGCGTTTTGCCTGTGCCAGCGCGGCCTGGTAGATACCATGTAGTATGGATGGCACGTCCGGTAGTGCCTTCAAAGACGGTGAGGTATTCGGGACCTTTGAGAATGTGTCCGCTGCTGTTGCGATAGTCCTTGTCGTTGGCATGTCCCTTGATGGTGGCATCGGTAGCAGCCTGATTGACGTAGTTGCCCTGTCCGTCTTTCGAACCTGTGGCTGTCTTGCACATCATCTCTGCCTTTCCGTCACCGTCGAAGTCATAGACCATGAACTGCGTGTAGTGGGCTCCGTCGCGTATGTTCTGGCCAAGGTCGAGTCGCCAAAGCAGTTTGCAATTGGTGGTTTTGCCATTCACATTCTCTTCCGTTCCGTCGAAGTTCACTTTGTAACAGTCTATATAGGTGTTGCCTGTATAGCCCTTTGAGTAGCTATTGTCCTGAGCGTGGGTCGATTCCCATTTCAAAAACAGCTCATACTGTCCGTCGCCATCGACATCACCTACCGACATGTCGTTAGGGTAGTAGGCGTAGGGCACGTTGGAACCGCCATCCCAAGACTTATGGATACCACCGGCTGGACGGTCTAAATTGAGCGCCAAAAACTTCTTGTCCCATGCAGCGATGGCCTCTGAGGTCTCTGTAGCGTTGCCGCCAACTTTGGTCACTACTTTATATTGTGCACCAACTGGCGCATTGTTGTCTTTGTAGTTCGTCACTTTCAGATTCGAGGCAATCACTTCTTCATTGCGTAGCAGGTCGAAAGTGGTTACTGACTTGTCATCGGTGCCAAACAGACGCCAACTCACAAAATTGGAAGTAGCTGAGATGGGCACGGCCACCACACCTCGGTCTAACTTCTCCATTTGGCTGACTGGCGTTACTTGTGCCCACGTTCCAAGGGTGAGCACAGTTGCTAAAACAAAAGAGTAAAGTCGTAATGTCATCTTCAAGTAGTTGTTTTTTGTTTCGTAATTTGGGCGCAAAATTACATTATTTTTTTCTAATGACAATATAATTATCAAAAATTAAAGTTCTGATACGCATTTTTTTTGTATCTTTGCCCACAATTCAAAAATTACTCTAACTAAATGTATTATGATATGCTTATGAAAAAGGTGTTGTTGACAGCCTTGATGGGCATCATGACCCTCAGCGTTAGTGCGCAGCGAGTTACCGACAAGCTGGATCGCGGACTGATTGCGATGAAGGTGAGCGGCGGTGTGTATGTGAGCTGGCGCATCTTGGGCGAGGAGTACTATGATGTTACCTATAATGTGTATCGTGACGGGGTGAAGGTGAACGACACCCCGCTCAGTGTTTCTAACTACACCGACAAGTCGGGTTCGACGACGAACACCTACACGGTGGCAGCTGTCGTGAACGGTCAGGAGCAGGCCCAGAGCAATGCTGTGAAGCCTTGGACTTCCAGCTATAAGGAGATTAGGCTCACGCATGAGGGCATCAAGAGCAAGCTCGTGCCTAACGATGCCTGTTGTGCCGATGTCGACGGCGATGGCGAGCTGGAGATCCTGATGAAGTTCGACAACCTGAGCGAGATCGAACAGTCGTTCCCCAAGAATGGTCCGACCGTCAATGGCGTTGTCACGAAAGAGTACAGCATCATGGAGTGTCTGAAACTCGACGGCACCCGTCTGTGGTGGGTGAACTGCGGTCCGAACATGGGCGACTTCCAGAACAACGAGCAGAACATCGTGGGCTACGACT